>CEOQ01041399.1_pt1 | contig 37661 bp, 32 predicted proteins | sample 361351 | NCBI WGS metagenome assembly CEOQ01 (sample SAMEA2619907, study PRJEB7988) | marine metagenome | biome: marine biome (ENVO:00000447); feature: deep chlorophyll maximum layer (ENVO:xxxxxxxx); material: "saline water (ENVO:00002010), including plankton (ENVO:xxxxxxxx)" | depth 60 m | reverse complement strand
TTTGCCATCAACTAACCACATTGAAAAACACCTCGAATCCTGTTTGAAAACTACTAGGTAGCAACAGGTACTGAAGAGTTACAGTCTAGACATCCAAATCATCAATAACGGCAGTTATGAACTTCGTTAGAAAGTGCCCCCCGGTCGCATAACTCGCCTAACTCCATCCGAATCACCCCGGGAGACTCATCAATATGCCAGATCTCAACTCAACCTTGACAGAACAATCTGTAGGCACTGCCCACATCAAAGTGGTTGGTGTCGGGGGGGGCGGCCAAAATGCAGTCAACCGAATGTTCAGAGAACGTGTGCCAGAAGTTGAGTACATCTCAGTGAATACAGACTCACAAGCACTCGATACGGCTTCCATACCGGTCAAGGTACGCGTCGGTGATCAAACTGCTCGCGGTCTGGGTGTAGGTGGTGATCCTTCAAAAGGCCGTCAATGCCATGAAGAAGACCGCAATGAGATTCGGGAAGTTCTTCAAGGAGCTGATCTGGTTTTCATCGCTGCTGGCATGGGAGGTGGCACGGGCACGGGAGGCGCTCCAGTAGTGGCTGAAGTAGCCCAAGAACTCGGGGCTCTAACTGTCGGTGTCGTAACCAAACCATTCGCCTTTGAAGGCGCAGTCCGCATGACAAAAGCGTTGGAAGGCATCGAAGCTTTAAAGCAAAACGTCGACACAATCATTGTTATCCCCAATGATCGTCTACTTGCTGTTTCCGATGAGCAACTCACGATGGATCTTGCATTCAAAATGGCAGACGATGTTCTAAAACAAGGTATCCAATCAATAGCCGAACTGATCCTATTGCCCGGAGATATCAACCTCGATTTCGCCGATGTCTGCGCTGTTATGGACCACGCTGGATCGGCATGGATGGCTATAGGAAAAGGCTCAGGAGAAAACCGGGCGGTAGAAGCTGCAGAAGAAGCAATCAACTCGCCTTTACTGGAAGTAGAAATCACCGGAGCTAAGGGTGTAATTTTCAATGTGACCGGCGGAACAGACCTGACCTTAGACGAGGTGCAACGCGCCGCTGAGGTAATTGCTGGCACTGTTCACCCTGATGCGAACATCATATTTGGAACAGTAACTGATCCGAGGATGGAAAATGAGGTAAAACTCACCATTATCGCTACAGGGTTCCCCGTTGCCACCGAAAATGAAATTAAAGGCGAATCCATGGCTCGAGAGGCCATTGATAATCCAGGATCTATGGCAATCCCTCCATTCCTTAGACTTCATCCAACAGCGCGTGTCCGCTATCGACATGGCGGTATGTACCGCGAACCACAGGTGGACGAAAAAGCCCCTATGCTAGCTGGCGATTAGCGTTTTAGAATCAGAAATCACCAGTTAAAGAGCCTGAAATCGATGGTTCAATAACTGGTCCGACACGTTCACAACGCGATACCCTGACGGGTCATCTCCAAGCGGTAATCCGAGTGCGCTCGTAACCACAACATCAAGTCCATTATCACTTGCTTGATGATTACGATGCCAGTGGCCCGCGAAAACCGTTTTAACATTTGCCTCACGAAGCAAATTCACAACGGGTAAGCGTCGCTCAAGTGGGACAGTCCAATACCCTGAACGCTGATTCGATGGACTTGGGGCCCAATCGAAATCGGCATCTGGTTCATGGGCGTTATTCAAAAACAAAGGATGATGCATGAATACAACAATATGCTCAGATTCACTCGTATCACGCGAAAGCAACGTATCACCCAGGAAGTCCATCTGAGTTTTGTGTTCATCCAGTAAATTTTGTGGTTGGTCGAGTAAAACGGAATCAAGAACAATAAAGGTCGACCCCGCGTGATCAAACGCGTAGTAATCATCGCCAAACTCCGATCGGTACATATCAACTGACTCACGGTCGGGAATTAGATTATTAACCCCGATATCGTGGTTTCCAGCTACCCAGTGAACAGGTACCTTCGAGCCATATTCACCTAATGTCTCACGAATGAGTGTGATCTGATCGTCATCACCAACGGTATCGACCATATCGCCGCAAACAACAACAAATGCAGGATCAATTTTCTCGAATTGGCTGAGAGCTGCCTGAAGGTTTTCACGTTCCTGATCTACACCTTCCCCTCCAGAAACCCGCGCGAACATTCCCACTTGAGGGTCAGCGACTTGAATAAAGTTAAATTCGGCCATAACTCTTTATTGAGGAAGAACGTCCAATGCTCGATTAGCTAACGCACTTGGTCCGGCGTACCGCGTATCAGCCACGACATTAAACGCGCATGCCAGATCCGATAAAGATTTAGAAGGGGCTTGCACAACCCGATATCGAAATTTTGCAACACGTTTAGAAATACGCTGAGCTAATGGGCCCATTTTCGCTCGGCTGGCTGCGTTTCTCAAGGAAGCACCCATTTCAACTATGCCAACCATAGTTCGAAAATCACACTCGGAACCGCCTTTAAGGTAACACTGCAACGTCTTAGAAATATTATCCGCCGCTTCGATATATAGCGGTTCTTCATCGTCGAATACACATACGAGGCCGGGTTTTGCCCCAAGCATCCATATACCCTCTTCTGTCAAAGCAGAAGCTTCACCGCCAACCAAATCGGTAAATAATGATTCCCATTTTCCAAGATGTGAAGGTGTGAATGTCGGCATCAGTACTCCTCGTGTTTCCACTACATTCTATTTAGGGAATTGCATATACGGTAATTAACTATCACATTTTCGTGAAACGTCTCATCGAGAAAATACGAGTTCGTCATACTTCAAGAAAACAATAACGCTAGAGTAGAGTTGGAATATTTAGACAATCAACTCAACACTTGACGAAAAAAATAATTAAAACATCATCGGGCACCATGGTGCTCTAACCGTAGCAAACATCGCGTCAGCTATTTCAATTGATCCTTCGGTGTTTTCTTCAACTCTGCCAGCACGCTCAAGTTCCTTCAATTTGGTCCCGCCAAGATAAATCGTCGCGAGAGTAGCGGTCGGCAGCGTTATATTTGGAACCTTTCTTGTAGGCGTACATCTCGAACCATCCGGCCCGCCAGAAAGTTCGAATCGCCCTCCCCATTCCGGAATGAAGGAATCTTTAACTTCAAAAATCAAGGCGCCCGAAGTGAAATAAGTACGGGCTGATAGAGCTTCGGCAACATCAAGCATCCGATACCACACCCCGTCATAGGGCCTTCGCTCCAGTTGACGCGTATCAGCCAACATCCAAGGCAAACCATCATCCGAAGGTGATCGCCAAGTAGTCAAACTATCGTAAAGATCTATATTGAAAAGATGTTTCCACAAAGCTGCATGCGACGCGGGGTTGCTGTGAATGATCATGTCAGCATTCACAAGACCATTAGGGATCGTAATTTGTCCATCAGAAAGAGATTTTAGGTAATAAATCGCAAATCCAAGTGCAGTCTTATTTTCCTCGTAAACAACAAACCACGGTTTCCCCCACCCGGGCTTCTCTGCGAATCCCGCCATCATTCGATCCCAGTGATTATCGTCACATCGGGTAAAACCTGAATAAGTTTCTGCGGCGAACTCCCACGCTTTAGGAAACACTTTACGAGCCTCGGTAGCATCGACGAATCTCAACTTCCCAGTGATTTCCGGTGCATCCGAGAAATCCGCTTTTCGAGTGTCAACATTAAACACCTGATGCTGAATTGACATCCCATATCCGAAACGACCATAAATGTTGCTTTCCGATGCCCATAGGGAAGCTACTGAGTGCCCTCTGTCTCGCTCACGCTCTAACAGCCGCTTCATCATATTGGTCAGCAAGCCCTGTCGACGATGAGTCGCAGCAACTGTGACGGCTGTTATGCCAGCGTTACCAATGGTCCTGCCACCTGGAACAATTGACCGGAATGGAAAAGCACCAGTAGTGCCCACAATCTCACCATCATCAAATGCACATATCGTCATTTCAGGCGTAAGAGTCCGTTTGTCGAGCTGAAACCGATCATGGTTCGGCTCGTAATGACCACCGAATCCTCGCTCTACAGCCACACCAAATCGTCTATGCTCCTCTGAGGTTATTTGCCGATATTCAATCGCCATAGCGTCAGTAATTAATCCCCTGCCCTAAAAATAATGTGCGCACCATGGAGCAGAATCTGTGTTAAACATACCAGTGAGCTTCACGAGTGATCCTGCCGTGATCTCCTTAATGCGCCCTGCCTCAAAAAGAGGACCAGGACCGATCCCGCCAAGATATAGTGCCGAAAGATCAGCAGGTGCCATAACCACATCCGGCCTATCAGTCGTTTTCTTTACGGAGCAACGTGAATCGTCGATTTCAATCACATACGTACCAGCGGACTCAGGTTTATCATCTGGAAGCAACCCGATTTTCAACATACCATCAGCGTTATAAGTCCTCGCCTCGAGAGCTTTAGGAATGTCCAGCAGGCAAACCCATAACGCGTCGTGCGATTTCCGAATCAAACGCCTTGGATCGGACAGCATCCACCAAAGGGAATCGTCACTCGGACGGTTTATTGCAGTAATCTTGCCGACTAGATCAAAGTCCAATAGAAAACGCCAAATAGCGGCATGGGCAGCGTCGGTAACAGAAACCTGCTCGATTACCTCGAGCGTCCCCATGTCAGAATCACCCTGCCGACGCATGCGATACGATACATATCCCGTTTGCTGACCACCCTCTTCACAAACAGCAAAAAACAGTCGGCTAGCCCCTTGCCGTACCCGTTCTGCATCAAATAACTGATAACGCCAACGACCGCTAGTGCGATCCACTGATCCAGACGTTTGACGATGCATACGTTCATATATCCCTGGCAATACCACCCCAGCCTCATCAGCATCTATGAAAGTGATTTCTGTACTTCCATTACTAACATCAGCGTTGGGAAAGTGCGAATAGGCTCCAAATCTTGGATCAATTTCCCAATCGTAAGAATTAATCGAAAGCCCATAGTCGAAACGCCCATACAAATTTGATTGGGATGCCCAGAGTCCGCTAATAATATCGCCGCGTTCACGAGCAGCATCATGAATATGATTCATCATGTTCGAAAACGCGCCCTGTCGTCGGTGAGTGACCGACGTGGTCATGTAAGCAACGCCAGCCATTGGAACCATTTCACCGCCGGGAACAGTCAGCCAGTACGAATCAGCTCCACCTGTACCAATAATGCGATTCGATTTAGTGTCCACGGCAGCAACCAAGCGATCCAACTCAGCGCGTTCATTGCGAAGTCGAACAACATCGTCAGGATGTACATGTTCGCCAAAACCATGGCGAACGGCTGTACGCCATTCGTTGAAATTTTCGTCTGTTACAGGGTGGAGTTCTATAGTCATTTAACAATACGAGGACAAGCACATTAACTTTATTTGCCGGACAACGTATGCTACGTGTTACGTCAACGATGGCAAACAGCCAAACAAACAGTAAAAGGCACTTACCGAATGACCGCTCTTTTGGAAGATAAGATCATACTCGTTACTGGCGCTAGTTCAGGAATCGGCCGTGAAACGGCCATAATGATGGCCAAACACGGTGCGAAAATCGTCGCGGCAGCAAGGCGAGAATCCGATTTATCTGAAACTGTAAATCAAATTGAATCAAATGGATGCCAAGCGACATATATAGTCACGGACGTTACAGTGCCAGAACAGATTGAGCAAACTGTTCAACATGCAGTAGCGCACTTCGGTGGTCTTGATGCAGCATTCAACAACGCCGGAATTCTTGAGCCCACATCATCCCTACATGAAACAGACGAAGAGACTTTCGACAAGGTCATCAACACCAATCTGAAGGGTACTTTCCTAAGCATGAAATATGAGATCGGATACATGCTCGAAAATGGAGGCGGTTCAATCGTTAACGATTCATCATATATGGGGTTGCGAGGAGGTACAGGGCGGCAAACAGCCTATGCAGCAAGCAAGCACGGGTTATTAGGACTCACAAAATCCGCAGCCAGAGACTACGCACGCAAAGGTATTCGTATAAACGCCGTTTGCCCTGGCGTTATCGATACGACGATGATGCAAAGCATAGACAACAACGATCCCTATATCCGAGAGAAACTTGAAAGATGGATCCCAATGAGCAGGTACGGGCAAGCAACCGAAGTGGCAAATATTGTATCGTTCTTGTGCTCAGATTCAGCCAGCTACATCACGGGACAGGCAATTCCAATCGACGGCGGAGTCACCAGCTAAATCAGATCAACTCGACTTGCAAGGCGCTGCCAAACGATGATGTAAAGAAGTCTTGCCATACCCTACCGCGTCCACTGAGGTTTATAACTCAGTGGGACTACATCATTAGGCTCAGGAGGTAGCACCGTGCCTTTTCGCCAAGATTCAACTGGAATCCAACCGAGTAACTCCTCAGCTTTTTTTACAGACAACGGACTCTGAAAACCGGGAAGGGGTTCTCGAATTTCCACTCCGGGGTGAATTGCCTCTAGCGCAGTCATTGTCGGAATCTCCAGAACAGTATCGGTGGCATTAATGAAAAATGCCTCATGACCGCCAAATTCCTTCTCAATCGACAAACGGCACGCACGCGCCGCATCGTGTCGACCGACCCAACCCCAAAATCCCATAGGATGCCGACCGTCAAGGGAAGTCTTATCCCCTGACTCTAGATGTTGCTTCGCCGTCTCGGGATCCCATAAACCGTGAAACCGCATATTAGCTATTTGCACTTCTCCAGGTCGGCGTCGAACGAACGCCTCGGCCATTTCTTCGCCAAGCCATTTAGATTGAGAGTAGGCATCCTCGACCCTAGTCGGATGATTTTCGTCAACAGGATAATACTCAGGCGCATAAAGTTTGGATCCCCAACCCGCCCCCACAGCATTAACGGACGAAGCCATACATATACGCCCAATACCATGGACTTCAGCAGCCTCCAAAACATTCCAATTTGCCATCATATTAACCCGAAACAGCTTATGTTCAGGATCCATATTTGGGGCGGGTATTGCAGCCATGTGGATAACTGCATCAGCTCCTGTCAGAGCATTCAACACCTCACCGTAGTCGGTCACATCTATACGCCAGAACTGAGCAGCATTAGAGGGAGATCCCCGATGCGGAGCAACGGCATCAGCGTTGTAAACTTGATACCCATGAGCGGCAAGTTCAGCGATTATGTATTCACCCGCTCGCCCGGACCCACCCGTAACCACCACATTTTCTGGCATGTACTTCTCCGGTCTAATACCCAACATTAAACAATTTCATTGCCAGTATTATGCCGATCAACATATCGTTCGGGAGCGGTAATAAGGCTATGATTCATCACATGACATCTTTAAATGGAAAAACTGCACTAGTAACCGGGTCATCCAAAGGTATCGGCAAGGCAATTGCCATTGCATTCGGGGCTGCCGGCGCCAATGTGATCACTACCGGTCGAACAAATCAGGAAATAGAAAATGTAACCAACCTCATTGTTAATTCTGGTGGAAAAGCAATAGGGGTTACGGCTGACCTAGGGATTGAATCTGAAATCAATAGGCTCGCCGAAACCGCAGAGCTAGAATTTAACGGTGTCGACATCTTGGTCAACAACGCAGCGATTATTCATCCACGGATAACTGTTAAAAATTTCGATCCTGATCTGTGGCGCGATGTGCTAAACGTAAATCTGACCGGATCATTTCTGATAACTCAAAAAATCATTCACGGGATGATCGAACGTGGTCACGGGAAAATCATCAACGTTTCCTCAATCGGCGGCAGAAAAGGTGCGTTTGGACGTAGTGCATACCGAGTGACGAAATCAGGTCTAATTAGCTTCACAGAGTCACTTGCTGCAGAGGTGTATGAACACGGAATAAACGTAAACGCCATCTGCCCGGGAGGAACAGATACCGAAGGTTTCCGGGCAGCATTTAATACAAAAGGACGATCCGAAAATCCGACGCTGATGGATCCCGAAGAAATCGCACAGGTAGCGCTCTTTCTCGCATCGGATGCAAGTTCTGCCATAACCGGAACCGCCATAGATTCATTTGGCGGTTCAAATCCAATTTTTGGTTAGGCCAAAGAACGATTTGAGTAACCTTCACCGCCGAGTAACAGGTCATCCTCGACAAATCGTTCAACCCTGAACGGACTCACATCAATCATATCAGTCGAACCGTCGATAACTAAGTCACTGAGGATTTTGCCAATACCGGGGCTAAGTTTAAATCCATGACCACTAAATCCAGCCCCTACAAACAAGCCCTCTACGGCCTGAACTTTACCAAAGGCTGGTTGAAAATCAGGTGAACAATCATAGACACCGGTGTAACCCCGCATCATCGAAGCCGAATCCTGACCTGGAAACCGAAGAGAAAAGCGTTGCATCAAACTCACCTGCTCATCCATTTGAGGTGGCTTGGCAAGCTCAACATCTTCGTCTACTGGACCTCTAAGAGGATCATGTTCACCCAAAAGTGCCAGGTTCTGCGCTTCTGGTCTGTAATATGCTCTGGCAACTCGATCTGAAACTACAGGATGAATACCGCCAAAATCCGGAGTCCTCTTAACCACAGCGATAGCATGGCGCACGGGCGTTATCGGAAGGCTGATCCCAAGCGGCGCAACCAAAGCACTCGTTCGGAAACCCGCTTCCACAATGACAGAGTCCGCAGAAATCATACCTTCAGAAGTTTCGACACCCGTGATTTTGCCACCATCGTTCGTTAATGACAGCACCTCAGTACCTATACGAACATCAACCCCCAAAGAACGAGCGGCAGATATAAAGGAATTCGCCACAGTGGATCCGTCCGCGTGGCCTGAATTCGGTTCCCATGCCCCCGCTGCAACATCATCAATCGACAAGCGAGGCTCTATTCGACTCACTTCTTCCTTAGAAATAAAACGAGTATCGATGCCCAGCCTATTTTGCATTTTTACAACTTTTTGACCATGCTCAATCTCTTCTTCAGGGAACAACACAAGAAAGCCAACCTTGCGGAATCCACTCTCGCCTACACCCACGATGTTGGCCCAATCTCCATACATCTCACGACCATACATCGTGATTTTCACAAGTGGCTCAAGTTGGTAGTGCATCCGGACAATTGCACTCGACCAACCAGATGCCCCAGACGCTATTCCATCTTTTTCGATCAACACGATATTGCCCGCACCGCGTTTTGCTAGATGCCAGGCCGTCGAAGCACCGTGAACTCCTCCCCCAACGATAACAATGTCAGCAATCTCCACCATAAAATGACAACTCCAAAATTCAACCCAATTATCTGCATCTATTTTTTAATGTACTAGTAAGCCATTACTTTGGCACAATAAACAAGGCTAGATCATAGGTCCTATCACCAACGACAGCCAAGTAACATTCATTTCAATAGTCATTATTACTTTGAGAATGCAATCCAAACAAGTCATTAGAAAGTTAAGAACCAATCGATGGTCCTAGAAAAACTGAAAAATATCCCTGACCCCACCTTCGTACATGCTGAACCATTAACGGACTTCATAACGAGACTTTTTGCTGGGGCAGGAATGCCTGTCGCAGAGGCAAAATTATGTGCTGAAGTCCTGGTAGATGCCGACATGAACGGTATAGACACCCACGGTGTTTGCTACAACCTCGACCTGCACTATCTCACCGGCCTACTAAACGGTTACATCAATCCAACGCCTAATATCCAACTAACTCATGAAACGCCGGGCACCGCGGTCATCGACGCTGATCAAGGCATGGGGATGATAGCAAGCGTCAAAGCGATGCAACTGGCAATAAAAAAAGCCAATGAGACTGGAATCGCATCGGTAGCCGTGAAAAATTCCTCGCACTACGGGGCTGCAGGTTATTACGCCCGTCTAGCCCTGGATCACGACATGCTCGGCTTCTCCATGTCCTCTGGAGGTGGTCGGGTGATAATACCAATGAATGGTCGATACCCGTGGATGGGAACCAACCCAATGGCCTTTGCGGCTCCAGCAGGAAAGGAACCCCCATTCGTGATAGATATGGCTTCCTCGACTACCTCATATGGAAAAGTTTCTATCGCCCAAGCATTTGGTGTAGATATACCTGAGGGATGGGCGCAAGACGCCAATGGCAAGGCGATAACAGACATAACTCGTCGCGGGGAAGCTATTGGGCAACCGCCTTTGGGTGGCACATACGATCAAGGCGCACATAAAGGTATGGGAATCGGCATGATGGCGGATGTACTAGGCGGCGTTTTACCGGGTGAAACCCTATCAGGCATGTTGCTAGACAATCCGAAAGGCGGCCGATTTTGTCATTATTTCCAAGCTACCCGTATAGACGGGTTCCGACCTGCAAAAGAATTCAAAGATGAAATGGATAACATCCTAATATCATTACGATCACAAGAGTCTGCTCCAGGATCTCCTGACATCCAGTATCCTGGATACCCCGATGCACAGTACGTCCAAAAACGTAGTAAAACTGGGATACCTTTACCGCGTCACACTGTGAATTATTTTCGGGAAATGGCCGAGCAATTAAATGTTGATTTCACAATCAATACTTAACAATATTTCACTCATCAATTAACAAGTTCTTCTAACTTAACTAGCCGCGAGGCTGACTATAAGCCGAGTCCTGTACCGGTTCGGAGAACCGGCGGCGGCCATCCATCTAGGCCTGCAGTTACCCACAGGCTCAAGCAACCAACCCGGAAGCTACCCGAATCCGGTCAACGCTTCCCTATTTGGTCTTGCACCGAGTGAGGTTTACCTAGCCCCGTATGTCACCATCCGGGCGGTGCGCTCTTACCACACCTTTTCAGCCTTACCAGCACATTCATGCTGGCGGATTATTTTCTGTTGCACTATCTATCGGGTCACCCCGCCCTGCTGTTAGCAGGCACTCTGATTCATGAGGTGCTCGGACTTTCCTCCCCTGCAAATGAATACAGCGGCGACCACCCGTCACCCTCGCGGCACACCCAAGGGTACTTGCTCCACGGTATCCGCGTAAGACACAAAGTGATGTTATAACCATTCTGGTCTATCACAGAAGGCATATTTACAGGCCCCGATCCCAACAATCAAGATTTACGCTAAGACTGATAGGATTACTGATGAGTCGGGATACCATCCCGGTACCTTGCCCACGGATCCAAATACCTGCACAGTTTGTACACATATATGAGTCCTGTGTAGAATCCACTTTGAGGTATAACTGGGATGACTTTAGACACGACGATTGAGAATAAATCACTGATCGCCCATCTGTTAAGACGTGCTGGCTTCGGTGGCACTGTCACAGAACTTAATCATTTTTCAAACATAAATTATGAACAGGCTGTTGATCAACTTTTAGACGCAGTGGACACATCTTCGCTACCACAAGATTTGATTAGGCGCTATCACATTGACCAGTCGGATCAACGTACAGGCCTCAGCTCAGGATCCAACTGGGTATATAGGATGACAACAACCGATGCGCCTTTAATTGAAAAAGTGGCGCTGTTCTGGCATCGGGTCTTTGCTACTGCACAAACCAAGTTGATCCAGGGCAAAGTTATGACTTCCCAGATCGAGATGTTCCGCAACTACGGACTAGGTAATTTTCGAGAAATACTTATCCAGCTTTCCAAAAACCCCGCGATGATCTTTTTTCTAGACAATCAGGACAATCACAAGGACTCCATAAATGAAAATTACGGCAGAGAATTACTCGAACTTTTCTCGATGGGAGTTGGTAATTACAGCGAAGAGGACATAAAGGAGTGCTCTAGAGCTTTCACAGGTTGGACTGTAGCTAATACCGATTACATGGCGATAAAAATGCGCAATAACACCATGAGGCCATATGGTTATATCGCATGGCAATACAAATACGACGAAACTGATCACGATGATGGAGAAAAAACCTTTTTAGGCAATACGGGCAACTTCAATGGTGAAGATGTCATCGACATCATAGTCAAGCAACCGGCGACGGCCGCATTTATTTCTCGTCATCTTTATCACTACTTTGTAGCAGATGAACTGCCAGTTCCACAGTGGCCACATTTTCCGCCGAAAGATCCAGCAGTGATAGATATCATGAGCAATGCATATTTTGAATCTGGGTACAGCATAAAAGCGATGCTTCGAGCATTGTTTCTATCAGATGCATTCAAATCCCCGTCTTCTAGGTACGCCCGCATAAAAAGCCCAGCGGAACTGGTAGCGGGGACCCTCAGACTTGCCGAGGCATTCAAATGGCCAACAAATGATGTCTACTCCGCCACTGCAGCGAGCGGATTTATGGGTCAAACCCTCCTAGCGCCTCCAAGTGTGGAAGGATGGATGGGTGCAAATGACTGGATCTCGACAGGTTCAATGGTGCAAAGGGTGAATTTTGCTAGTGAAATCATGGGTGATCTAGAGCGACCTGGAATTAGGAAAATCGTCGACCAAGTTAAAGAGGACGCTGCGTCAGACAGTTCACCTGACGCCCTCGTAGATGCTTGCCTCGCACAACTAGGTTGGCTGGAGATATCAGACGAGACACGATCTGAGTTAATGGACTTCGCTTCACGTAATAACTCAGACATTGACCATGAAATCTCCTCATTGTTACAACTAATAGTATCGACAAGAGAATACCAACTGATCTAACTCTAAAACGTCCATGACTACCAAGGCAGACAAACAAGGAAAAGTACAGTATCTCGACACCGTAGGTTTCGGGGCGGATATTGGTGGCCGAGGCTTTCATCTTCCAGTAGATATTTCGGCACGGTCTGATGGGCGCGTATACGTGATTAACCGCAGTCCAATGCATCGCCTTGGAATCAGGGTCGGTATATGCGATACGCTCCACGGGTGGTATGGAGAATTTGGAAGTGACGGCAAATCTGATGGACAATTCACGGGACCAACCGCAATTACCCATGATTCAAATAATCGCATCTACGTGGCTGACGAAGAATTAAATCGAATTACTGTATTCAACCCAGATGGAGAATTCGAGTTGAAATGGGGAGAGAGTGGAACCGAGCCAGGACAAATTAATGGTCCATCAGCACTAAAAGTAACATCCGATGGTAATCTTCTGGTGGTTGACCACCTAAATAATCGCATACAAAAAATGACCTGGGACGGACGATATCTATCCCACTGGGGTTCCGAAGGAATCGCCGAAGGACAGTTCAACTTACCGTGGGGCATTGATACCGACAATGACGATAATGTTTATGTAGCAGACTGGCGGAACGATCGAATACAACGCTTTTCAAAAGATGAGAAGTTCATTGACATGTACGGCTCATCAGGCAGTGATGATGGCCTGTTTAATAGACCTTCCGATGTAGCCGTTGACCAAGATGGTTTCATTTACGTAGCAGACTGGGGCAACCAACGCGTGCAAGTATTTGATCACCTCTGGAATTTCCAGACATCATTGCGTGGGCAAGCGACAGTTTCACCATGGGCGCAAGAATACTTAGAGGCTAATGCTGATGAACTTGACGCACGTTCAAGATTCAATCCTTATATCGAAGTCGATACAGATGACCAGCATGAAATTTCAGCAAGAGTAGAAGCCTATTTCTGGGATCCCATCGCTGTAGAAATAGATCCTGAAGGACGTTTACTCGTAGCCGATTCACTTAGACACAGGCTGCAAATCTACCAACGCCTGAATGATTGAAGCAACCGAGCGGATCAAATATAAACATTTCAATGTTGCACAAATTCGAATAAAACGAAAAGCAGGAGTTCCAGAGTGGCTGAAAAACGAGAAAAAGTCTTAGTTGTAATTCAACTCTCCGGAGGCAATGACTACCTGAATTGCATCGTGCCATACGAAAATGGCCATTACAAAGACGCTCGACCCAACATTAAAATCACAGATGATCAGGTGATCCCTCTTGACCAGGGATATGGTTTGAACCCCGGTATGGCTGAAATTAAAGACCTTTATCATCAGGGAAAAGTAGCGATAATTCATGGTATTGGGTACCCGGTACCTAATCGCTCACATTTCAGATCAATGGACATCTGGCATACGGCTGAACCAGCAACCGTTGGTTCCAAAGGCTGGTTAGGACAGGCAATCGCTCAACTTGACCCAAACGGAAGCAACGTAGTCACTGCGGTAAATTTCGCCAATGGGCTTCCCCGTGCACTTGCTGCACCTAATGTGCCGGTCGCTTCAGTCGGAGACCTCGAAAACTATGGGTTGCTAACAGGCGTCGCCGGCGTCGAGCAGAGAAACTTGGCACTAAATGCTTTCAGCAGAATGTACACGCCGCTTATCGGCAACCATTCAGTGATGGAATACTTAGGTCAAACAGGGCTTGATGCCATGCGCGGTGCCGATATTTTGAAAGAAGCGCCGAAGCGATACGTATCGAACGTTGAATACCCAGAGAATTCGTTTTCCAAAAGCATGAAAGCAGTCGCTCAGGTGCATTTAGCTGATCTCGGCACGAGAATTTTCTACACACAATATGGAAGTTTTGACACACATACAGACGAGGTTGCACTTCAACAAAATCTGTGGGAGGACATTTCTAGCTCAATAGCTGCATTCTTCCAAGACCTTGAAGAGCACCAACGCGGCGATGAAGTGACCATACTGGTGTTCTCAGAATTTGGTCGCAGGGTTCGAGATAACGGAACAGGAACCGACCATGGATCTGGAGGAGTGGCGTTCGTCTTAGGTAATCAGGTAAAAGGCGGACATTACAACGAATACCCTTCACTAGACCCTGTCAAACTTGTAGAAGGGGACTTAGCATTTAACAATGACTTCCGAGGTCTGTATACAGACATACTAGAGGACTGGCTGGAAGTCGAGGCACGCCCGATCGTCAATGGCGTTTACGAAAAAGTTCATCCGTTCTCTTTTTCTGCCTAAGCCTCGTTGGTAATGTTATTCACATTCAAACCACCATATCCGGCTACATTCTTGGAATTACCTCAACAGAATTATCACTCACAATTACACGTTCAAGAATTGACTTAATTGCCTTTCGTGCAATCAAAGTATCTTCACTGTGAATATCGACCAGCATGGCTTCGACATCCGGCTGCTGGACATTTTTGTGCACAGCTCCCGAACGCGCATCTGTAAGGCGCCTTAATGGACCGTCCAAATCACTCAATGTACCGTATGCAGCAGCCACAGAACGGACAGCACGGCTGAATTCTCGTTCAGCATCAGCAAGCTCTTCAGCAAGTGAATAACCCAGGTCAGGCCTGATCTTTTTCTTAATTCGTTTCCCCCAGGTGCCAATTACATTAAAAACTATAAGTTCTAAATCTTGAGCGTGCCTTGAAGAATGCCGTAACACTAGATCTGTCCGTTCTCGAGTGGCATCACGGGACGGACACTCATAATAACGATATGTTTTTTCCGCAACAGTACCGTCATTGCGCTTCCAAGATCTTCGCCTTGTAAGACCAAAAAGCCCTCGACCACAAAGGTCACAACGAGCAACCCCACCCAATAAGTACGGCGGCTCAAGCCCTGGTTTTCTAACAGGAGTTCGTGATTTGATCACCTTTTCTACTCGAACAAAAATATCCCGTTCTACCAGTGGATCATGATTCCCAGCTATACGGACTCCGTAACGTGAATACGTACCCAAGTATGTTCGATTTTTTAGAATTCCTGAAATCGCTAACGCAGACCACGGACGTCCAGTTCGCGTAACTTGCCCACGTTCATTTAACGAGCGGGCTATCGCTCTCATGCCAAGGCCACCTGTAGGTTTTGATTCAGGTGGATGCCACGGTCCGGCGTATGTCTTGAATATCTCCTGAACTATTGCAGCTTCGTCCTCAACCGGTTTCAACATACCATCGGGTCCTGCAAGATACCCATACGGCGTACGACCAAGCACCTCACCGCGTGATGCTTTAGCAACAACAGCTTCCCGGATCTTAGCTTGTCGCTGAGGAGACCTATCTCCTAATCCGAGTAACTCCTCACCACTCTGAAGTGCATCAGGACGATCTGGATCAGTACAACGAACTTCAGTACCCAGACGTTCTAGCTCCAATAAACGACTCACTAAAGTTTCAAGATCTTCCGCTATGTGGGAAGCATCTGGCACCAATACCAAAGCTAGTCTGGCACCCTCTCCTGTAAAAGAGGCCACCATTTTACGGTAACGGTCATGACGCGCATCGAAATCATTAGCCGACTCGCCAACAAGAGGTTCATACCAATCGATCAACTGGTGAGAATTGCGCTCGCAGTAGAGTTCTATCTCTGCCCTCGGGTGCAGTCGATTTCTGGAAGAAGAAAACCCTTGACCATCCATTGTTGTGCCGAGCGCGGTCCGATTTTCATAAGGTTCATTATGGAATCCAACGGCACGCAATTATTCTTCGGTCAACAAGGCTCTACCGCAACTGCAAGGAATGGGGCCGTCGGCATTACGCAAACGAGTGAGTTCTCCGACAGGCAACCTAACAGCACATCCCTGACAAACACCTCGATCTACCTTGACTACTGCCACTCCACGGTTAGACCGAAAAAGTCGGGTATACCTAGCCAAGTCTTCATCAGGAATCTCTGAAGCTTCGGCATTCCTCAGTTCCAGCATCTTATTAAACTCATTACCCATTTTGGCTTTTTCTTGTCGGAGCTCAATAAATCTAGTGGTCCAATACTTTTCTTTTTCAGCAAGTTCTTTCGTAAGATCTTCGAACTGTTGACGTGCATGTTCCGCAGCAACCTCAGCTGGCGCTATCGACTCCTCAACTTGAGCCAGGTTACGTCGCACTGCAGAGTGTTCGGTCTCGATAGCTGTCAATTCACGAACATTAGTGATAGAACCACCGTAGAGCCGGGTTTCCAGCTCACTTACTTGATCTTTCAAAGCCGCAAGGTCAGATTCAAGACGAGCAGTCTCCACTTTAGCTTCGAGTTCTCTCAGTCGGGTTTTTTCGCAATTATCTCTCAACTCCGGGAGTCCACCTTCTGAATTGAGTTCATGCTCGAGCGCGCGGTATTCGCGCCGCCTCAAAGCTAGAGCTTGGTCGGTTTCCTGCAGTGAAAGCAGAGATTTTGCAATTGTCACGTTTTGATCCTAAAGTGAAAATCCAGCTGAAAATATAAAATTGACCATTGAATAGTAGACCTATGAAAATTTGTGTCAAATCTACGAAGGGCTACCAACGGCCGACAGTAGACAATTATACCGAGCGGAGAATTTCAAACGTGTATGCTCAATATTGAAAATTCTCATTCACTAATGAACCTAATTAATAAATTGGATTCTTAACAAGGCTTGGAGGTTCAATTGACCGATATAGACAGTTCCTATTTACTTCCGTCGTTCGTAAAGAACCGCGCTCGCACGCGAATCGTCTGTACCATAGGCCCAGCCACAGGAACACTATCGGGAATCAAACGGTTGATCCGAGCGGGGATGTCGGTTAGCAGGCTAAATCTAAGCCATGGATCATGGGATGACCATCATCATTACGTCAGGATCATTCGACAGGCGGCAGAGGAAATGGGTATAGCGGTCGGTATTCTTGCAGACCTTCCAGGACCTAAATATCGAGTCGGAGAACTGATCGAACCCGAAATTGTCTTGTCTACCGGACAAGACTTTCTACTTCAAGGCGAAACTTGCGATGGAAATAACGAACGCGCGAACGTATGGCCTCTTGGGTTGTCGAAAGATCTAAAAAAAGGGGCTCCAATCCTTCTTGATGAAGGTTCTGTAGAGCTTCGGGTTGAAAATATTATTGATGATAAAGTCCACTGTCGTGTAACAACTGGTGGCATCATGAAACCAAACAAAGCCGTTACCGCTCCCGGGAACACCACAACAGTCGATTATTTCACGCCTGAGACCGTAGAAGCTCTGAAGTTCGTTGAGTCATCCGATATCGATTTCATCGGACTCTCATACGTACGCGATGGAGAAGATCTTCGAAAAGTTCGTACACGCCTAAAAAAGGCAGGCAAGACACCACAACTGGTAGCAAAAATTGAAATCCAACAAGCAGTGAATAACCTGAATGAAATTCTTAGTGAATCCGACGCTGTAATGGTTGCTCGTGGTGATTTAGGAGTTGAGCTACCCTTCGAGCGAGTGCCCGCAGTACAAAAAAGAATAATTCGCATAGCAAATGAAATCGGAAAACCCGTTATCACAGCCACCCAAATGATGGAATCAATGGTCGAACAGCCATCGCCAACACGAGCAGAAGTTACAGATGTCTACAACGCGGTTAGAGATGGAACTGATGCCATCATGCTTTCGGGGGAAACTTCTGTTGGCAAATTCCCTTATAGGGCAGTAACGGCGATGACTCGCATAGCCAAGAGAGCAGAACTCTACCTGGAATACCCAATGTTCGCAGCTAGACGCAGGAATGCCGCGGCAAAAGGCGGCGTGCTTGTAGACGATGCTATCGCTGATGCAGCAGTAGCCACTGCTGCAAGCTTGAACGCCAAAGCAATAGTAGCTTTTACAGAATCCGGTAGCACCGCGGGACGAGTAGCCGCATACCGACCATCAAAACCACTATTAGCCCTGATCACTAATATCACAACCGGCTCGAAATTAGCGCTACGATGGGGTGTAATCCCAGTGGTTGTCAAAGACTACCATGATATTCAAAACATGTTCACAGCAGGCTCAAATTTAGCACTGGAAACCAAGATAGCTCGAAAAGGTGATGTGATTGTGGCTGTAGTCGGACTTCCCATTGGAGTCCCCGGGACGACAAATCTACTTCGTGTGATAACGTTACCTGAGCCTATTACACACAAAGATTGACGATAGTACAACGTCCTAGAAATGAACCAATATTTCTATCTGTTACTTGGTTGTTCTGCCACTCGTTCAATAGCTTCTCTAAGCTCGTCCAGATCATTTGGATCGGATGGCTCATTACCATAGCAAGCGGCATTAAATCGACCTGTGATCACATCAACTGGAGCCCCGGGAAGAAATACTTGTAAAGCTGACATGCGCTCGTTAGGAGTCACATGTGGATCAAATAGCATTCCACGTTTTATCGCATACCTCAGCGTGTCGAAATAAAGCAGAAACACCTCAGCAACCCCCGTCTCGGCATTGGGAAACCTCCATGCAGATCCATCCCGCCTACCTCGCATCCAGCTCGGCACAAGACTTGACAATAGTTTCATCATGTCAGCCTTAGCATCAGCGTCACCACGAATCGATTCTCTCTCCGAATCATCTTGGGCATTGAAACGTCGAGAAAATCGGCGATAAGCGAATATAAAAATGCAAAACAAAAGAACCAGAAGAATTATCGAAAGAGGCCATCTAATGGCATCAACCGCATAATTAACACTATCCTCCGCAAGATCAGTGGCTTCATTCATTAAATCCTGCGACAAGGGGCTTACAGACATTATTTCTTTTTCCACTTCTTCTCCGGCACCAAATACATTTTGCAACCAGAGAATAAGCGCCCACATACCGCGCATTATCAACTCGATTGGGTAGCGCAATACCCAAAGCAGTGCATCAATAAAGGCACTCCAAATATTCAATAGTACGGTTACACCGACATTTCCATACCGGGCTGTTAATGCACCACCAATTGCACCCGCACCTAAAATAACCAGCACAGATCCCCCAATAACCACGAGCCATTGGATTTTTACTTGCTCATCAGTCCGTGGGAGACGCGAAACGGCTAACCCAATAAGTGAAGCCCCAAAAAAGGGAATGAGAAGCTGTTTAATCCCGATATCAAATCCAACATTCAATTCAACGAACAGCGCAAAAACAAGAAAAACCGTTCCTATTTTGAAGGCCCGACTCAACCTCCTCGCCGGGTCACCAGCACCAAAAATAGACTGAGTTCTATACCACATAAAACTAGCAGCAATAGTTGCTATAACGAGATCAGCAGCACCTTTTGATCCATAGGTGCCGCCAAACATATCAACCGGCCAAGCCAACTTAAATGACCAAGCCTCTCCAATTGATGTCGAAGCCACCACAAAATACACAACGATCAAAGCAAAGGCAGCCTGGTAGATTGCGCTCGAACTAATATTGAATTTATCTCCGCCAAATACCCAGGCGGAAATCATCCCGAAAACAACCAATAAAAATAGGGCAAACCAAGGTATCGGCGCTCCGCCTAACCCTAATAAAGCGCCGACTATGGCAAGTATTGAAAACCACCAAATACTCTCAACTACGGTTAAAGACCCGTATGCATAAAACTCCGACGTTCGCACTATTGAGATCCTCCGTTTATGGTGCCCGATACGGGAGATTGCATCTCTGATTCTTGCCAATTAGAATCATCCTCAGAGGGTCTGCTGAATTCGCTATCTTTAGACGGCATCAAAAACAAACTGCGTCCATCGCGAATCTCAAACTCCGGAAAATGCGGAGGATCTTCTCGTCCAATATGAAGAATAAGGACATGATGGCCCAAACTCTCCAATTCCAACAGATAGTTAATGGTCCTTGGATGATACGTACCACCCACATGAATCAATGTAGAACCGGGTGGAATAGCTCCCCTACGATTTTTCGCGATTTCATCCAATGTTCGAACGGCAATTGGGTGAACCATCGCCAGTGATTCCAGTAAAACAGTGAGTTGTTCTGGTCCTGTGCCAGGAGTTACCACTGCGTGAGAAGCGCTACCTGACACTCCGTTAGTAACCAAGCCAACCTTGTAACCTAATCCAATGGCATGACTTGAAATAGAAGCCGCCGCGTTCATAGTGCCCTCAAGTACATCCGACCTAAACCCTTCCCAGGGAACATTCGTAGTAATGGATTCAGCGAAAATTACAATTTGCTCAGATACGCTCGGGTCGAACTGCCTTACAAAGATCTCATTTCGACGAGCGGTCGTTTTCCAATCGATATTTTTAATCGGATCACCGGGACGATACTCATGAACGCCTGAAGGTCTCGAGGGATCATCCCAAAGATAATTTCGGGCGATCGAATCTCCGATAGGTCGTCGGGCCGCGAGTGAAAATCCTAAAATAGGCTGAATTCTTGGATAAACGTATATGGACCACGCAGTGTGATCTAAAGACGCATCAGCAGGATACAGTCCAAAAAGATCTCCACTCCTTAGCCTGGTTTTGCCTAAACGGTATTTACCCCTAGACAATGCAGTTAATTTCCGTTTGATCTTAATTCTCTCGTAAGGTCTAAGTGCAGTCGACACTTTAATTTCCGACCCACCCAGATAAGACTGTTCAACCGCCTTTTGACCTTGGATCAACATTCCCCTTGGCACATATTCATTAATCTCAAGCCACGGTACCGGCAGTGGCTTATTGTTTTCGATAGTAAAGATGATCTCAATTTCATCAGATTGAAATGCATGATCCAATGAACTAGTACGATCAATCGTTATTTCTTCTAACGAAAGTGCCGACCAAATTCTTGCAATCATGGCTATAACAAAAGCTAAAGTACCGGGAGCTGCGATCATCGGTTCTCGGGAAATCGCTCCCACCAAAACAACAACTATCAGTAAGATTGTGAATAACTCACTTAATGGGTTAAGCGTCGAACCACGAGAAGCCGTCAGCGCCGGTCGCCTATAACGCGATTCAAATCCTCTGTTAATCCAACTAGAGTACATGCCAACTATTCACGTTCTATCGGAACCGGCGTCGACTCAACTATTTCATTAACGATCTGTGAAGTTGCCTGCCCGCGCAGTTGTATAGTTGTTTCTGCAATCAATCTGTGTGCCAGCACGGGCACAGCGAGATCCTTCACATCATCAGGCAGAACATATGACCGACCTTTGATTGCAGCCCAACCCTGTGCTGCATGTTGTAGAGCGAGCGATGCACGAGGACTGGCTCCCAATCGAAGATTTGAACTGTTTCGGGTCCCTGCAATAATGTCCAGAAGGTATTCACGAACCGTCTGATTTACATTCACCGAATCGATTGCCTCCCGGGCGGCTACAACGTCAGCCGCCGTAGCTACCGGCTGAATCGTATCAGCGTCTTCGCCAGATGCGAATCTATCCAACATGGAAGATTCTTGATCTCGTTCTGGGTATCCAAGGGAAGTCCTTAACATAAATCGATCCAATTGGGCTTCCGGCAGTGGAAATGTACCTTCCATTTCCACTGGATTCAAAGTGGCCATGACTAAAAACGGTTCGGGCAAAATGCTCGTTGTCCCGTCTATTGAGACCTGACGTTCTTGCATGGCTTCAAGTAATGCTGATTGTGTTCGAGGAGTTGCGCGATTAATTTCATCAGCCAAGATAATTTGAGAGAAGACAGGTCCAGCACGAAATTCAAATTTCGCTTCTGCCGTATTGTAAAAATTAACCCCGAGTACATCGGCTGGCACCAAATCCGGTGTGAACTGAATACGTCCAAAATCACAGTCAAGAGATGCGGCTAGGGCTTTTGCCAGAGTGGTTTTACCAGTACCTGGAACATCTTCAAGCAGAAGGTGTCCTCTGCACAACAATGACAATACCGCAATATTAATAGTCTCAGATTTTCCAACGATCACTCGCTGTACGGAATCTCGGATGTCAGTGGCAAGTTTTTGCACCAATGTAGGTTCATCTACTGCATCGTTTATATCCAACTGATCTTTATTACCAACCAACAATCATTCTCCATCTCGCTTCATGCTAAAACGCCAGCAGCATATAACACTGCTCTGATCACGTAATCTGCAGTTTAACTACTAATCCAAAAAGACATTAACCCACGTTTATTAGAGATGCGCTCGAACCCTTAAACCAAACACAAAAAGTCGTCTCGAACCCTAATAAAGTCAGACAACACCCAGTCCCGACCACTCTCCCTAAACCACTACAACAGTATTAGTCAACCTTCCGATTTTTTCTATGGTGATGTGTATAACATCTCCGGCTTCAAGGGTAAACTCGGGTGGTGGAATGGTTCCTGTCCCGGTCATAACTGCGGTACCATCAGGGATCGAGTTGTGACGTACAAGCCAGTCAATTAGGTATGAACAATCCCGTTTCATTCCACTCGTGTTAGCTTCCCCAACAAACGCCTGCTTATGCTCCCGCTCTATCATTAATTGCACTCGAAGATTCTGCGGGTCTCCCACAGTCTCTGGTGTGACCAAAGCAGGACCAAGAGCAGCAGATTTGTCGTAAACTTTGGCCTGTGGAAGGTAAAGTGGATTTTCCCCCTCAATCGAACGGCTACTCATGTCATTTCCGGCTGTATATCCAATTATCTGGCCACCATGAGTGATAAAAACTAGTTCTGGTTCGGGAACATCCCAGTCTGAATCACCCCTGATACCGACCTCCCCAAATGGCGGTTGCAACCGTTCAAAGGTCGACTTGAAAAACGCTTCTGGACGATCAGCATCATAAACCTTGGCATATACGTCAGGCGATCCACTTTCTGCTTGACGTTCTCGCATAGAGTCCATATACGTAACACCAAATGCCCAGATCTCAGGAGAATCAACTGGAGGCAGGAGCGTTACTCCATGTTTACCAATCGGCGCCCCTGCCAATAGTTCTGCAGCAGTAGTATTGTCAGTTTGAGGTTTATTACTAGCTAGAACACCGCGAGCTACAGAATCAATATCGGTGTCAGTTACTGACGCAACATTCAACAGGTCTAGCGTGGATCCAATTCGCGGTTCTAGAGCCGTCAAATCTGTAAGGTTTCCAGAATCATCCTCGACCCCTACCCGTTTAATGCCACTCTGAATGTACTGGTAATAACGCATCTTTTACTTTCAATAAACTTGTAACTATTCTTGGTAACACAACCGTCAGCGGATGACACATGGTCAAAAACATTACCTGAAACCATATTGCTTCTCCACTAGATTAACTCAACTAATGCAGTTTAACCGACATGCAAATACACTTGGGTTTTCACGAAAATACGATACGAACTCACAATCGAAAAGAACATGCTGCGTATACATTTAATTATGCGAATACTTAGCTAGTCGATGAACCTCAATATTTTCACACCGATCCAATTATCAATCATCGTCGTTACAGCGCTCACGCTTTTAATGATGGTCGACAAAGTACCCACCGTATACGCGTCTGAGCATCACAGCGTAACCATTGTGGAAGAATCCGTTGAAATAGACTATGGCAACAAAATTTCAATTTCCATAACAATCACATCGGGAATAGATTCCGTAGACAGTGTACGAGCTCTGTTCAAACCAAGAGGGGACTCGACTGTTTGGTCATATTCTTATCCTAAATTTTCCATCAACAAAACCGAAATTTCCTTAACAGTTGAGATTCCGACAGGACCAGGTTCGTACTATCCACCCGGAACAGAATTCGATCTAGAAATAGAAATAGCTGATGCCAAAGGTCACATATCAACAGCCAGATCCAATAAATCGATCCAATACCTCGATCCATCAAAAGACTGGAAGGATGCAAAAGGCGATGGATTTTCGATCCTCTATTACGGCATACAACCTTCAAGAATGGAAAATCTAATAACGCAAGTCAACAGGAAAATTCCGTTGATTAAAAAAGTAGTGGGACTGAGCGACGCTCCAGAATTTACAGCGATCGTGTTCCCTTCAGTTAGAGAAGCCACTCCCTCGTTTCCTCCGATTAGCCATACGGCATCCGATCAACTATTTTTTGCAGGTTTTGCTCAACCAAAATATGGTTTATTCGTACAAGGCCAAGTGAGCACGACAACTTTCATTCACGAACTAGCCCATCTTTATGTCCATGAAGCTGTCTCATCATCCCTAACAGCTCGCATACCTTCTTGGCTCGATGAAGGACTAGCAGTTTTCCTCGAAACTGGAAAAAGTCAACCATCGAATGAACGTTTGAGATCTAGTGTGCGCCCAGATGAATTATTGCCTCTTCGGAACATGAACACCGTTCCTGGGCGGCGCGATGATGTATCAATCTTCTACCCACAGGCGGGAGCATTCGTGGGATACCTCATCGAAGAGTATGGATCGGACACGATGGCACGATATCTTACTAGCATAAATAATGGTCAATCGGCCCTTAAAAATTTCACCGAAATTTACGGTCAGTCTATACATGAAATTGAAAATGAGTGGCGACGCAAATTTAATGCGACGCCACTCACCATTCCCGCAACTGCTGCGGAGCCAGCCAGAACGGTAAAGCACCCAGCACAAAGCACGCCAGTGCCATTGGTGAATTACACAGTTAGCAGGGAAAAATCCTCGGGATCAACCTCGTACACTCCTAAAGTCAGTCCAACAGTATCCATTAGTAAAAACAACACAAACGATGTAGCGTCAACGCCAGGCAGACATCAGTTGGTTCCTGCCATAACGGTAGCCTTAGCGCTCATAATGGCACTTGGCTTATTCGTATCTCGACGCAATAACTACAAACGCAATTTCTAAGATTCGTTCAACCGTCTGTCTGAATACAGAAAGAATAAGTCCAAGCAAGCTAAATAATGACTATCAAAGATCAACCGCAAATAGGGTTAGTGTACACAGAGGAACTGTCGCAATACCAGTTATCGCCCCAACATCCCCTACAACCGATTCGCCTGAAACATATGCATGAATTGATGAAAACAACTGGCTTGATGGACCTCACAAACATCGCGAGCATACATCCCCGTTTTGCCAATCGCCAAGAAATTGGATCCGCTCATGACCCTGATTACGTTAATCACGTCAATGCCGTTTCAAATGGCTGCATAGTACCCAATTCAAGTAAACATGGTTTAGGAACCTCAGACAATCCAATATGGAAAGGAATGTATGAAAACATAGCCCTATCTGTAGGAAGCACGCTTACAGCTACTGAGTTGGTAATATCCGGTAAAGCAGATATTGGATTCGCCCCTGCAGGTGGAGTCCATCACCATGCCATGAGAAGTTATGCATCAGGATTTGGGGTGTTCAATGATGCAGTAATAGCAATCAACGCAATGATCACTGCCGGATTACGAATTGCCTACGTAGATATTGACTGCCACCATGGTGATGGTGTTCAAGCAGGTTATTACGATTCAGATCAAGTGCTTACTATTTCTATCCATGAATCGGGACAATGGTTATTCCCTGGTACAGGGAATGTACAAGAAATTGGCCAAAATGATGGACTAGGCTACTCAGCGAACATCCCTTTAGCGCCATATACACAAGATCCTGACTGGCATGCAGCTTTCGATGAATTAATTGCGCCATTGATTAAGGCGTTCAAACCAGACGTACTTTTCACCCAACTCGGCATCGATACACATTTCCAAGATCCGCTCACTCACATGTTATTGACGACTCAAGGATTCAATCTTGCGATAAAAAAGCTAGCCCAACTAGCGAGCGATATAGGCAAATGGGTCGCCGTTGGTGGCGGAGGTTACGATTTTTCTGCGGTCGCACGATCTTGGACAATGGCATTAGCCACCATGGCAGATTTCAATCTGCCTCAGCAGGTCCCTACGACTTTCAGTTCTTTGAAAGGACTAACAAAATTCGACGATCAGACCCCGCCACAAAACGACAGCCCTTACCTCAACGAAATCCACCAGTTCAATTCAAAAACCATTGAAGAGGTTCGTGCACTATTGTTTCCGAAATTTAGTATCTAGCATCAACTTCTATCCATAGCCTGCAAACTTTATGCGCTGAAGATCCCCCTCAGGGCAGGATAAAGTGATCGGTATCGAGCGTAAGCATCGTCGTATGGCTGTCGTTTCGAGACATCGGGACTAACGACCAAAGAGTCGTTAGTCCAAGCCGCGAAAACGTCAGAAACATTGTCATATACTCCTGTTCCAACCGACGCGAGCATGGCTCCTCCCAACGGTGCTCCATCATTTGGAGTAAGTGTGCGCAAAGGTAAATTCATCACATCACTAAGCATCTGAAGCCAAATAAAACTATTAGCTCCGCCACCAACAACAGTCGCCTCTGAGATATTTACGTCCAAGTTTTTGATTAAACCTAGTGAATCATTTAATGCGAATGTAACCCCTTCCATAACCGCCCGAGTCATATGAGGTCGTTCAATACCTGAATGAATCCCAAAAAAAACCCCACGAGCATTCGCATCAGCATGCGGTGTCCGTTCCCCCGTCAAATACGGCAAAAACGTTACTCCCTCCGAGCCGGCTTCAGTAAGGTCAGCTTCAAGAATAAGTTGATCGAACTTAACGCGCCCAGAACTCCTTCGCCACCAATCAAGAGCTGCGCCTGCTGAAAGGACTACTCCCATCAAATACCAGGTTTCAGGAATTGCATGGCGCATCAGGTGAATACGCGTTTCGGGATCGGAAGTTGCGGATCTGATAGGTGCTACCACGGTTCCAGACGTACCCAAAGATATAAGTAAGCTTCCCGATGTGTATACACCGGCGCTCAAAGCCGCCATAGCATTATCCGCCCCACCAGTAACGACCGGTATACCTTCCTTAAGACCTGTTTCAATGGATGCCTTACTCGTCACTGAACCAACAATCTCACTCGATTCAAAAATATTCGGAAACAACTCGGGATCAAAGGCAAGCGACGATAATATTTCAGAAGACCAGCGATTATTGGCCACATCAAATAGCAATGTCCCAGACGCATCGGATGGATCGGAGGCAATTTGGCCAGTCAATCGCAACCTGATGTAATCCTTTGGCATCAATACATGTTTTAAACGATCAAACAATGCAGGTTCATGAGAACGCATCCACATGAGTTTGGTAGCGGTAAAACCCTCTAAGGAAGGATTCCCGGTAAACCGTCGAAGTGCATCTTCGCCTACTATCTCGATTATCGAATCAGCTTCCGTTTTGGTTCTAACATCATTCCACAGAATTGACGGACGCAGTACTTGGTGATTCACATCCAAAGCTACCAGAGAATGCATCTGGCCGGAAAGACCAATCCCAAAAATTTCAGGAGTGTCGATGTTCACCAGGGCTTGACGAATCGAAGCACACGTTGCGGACCACCAATCCTCGGGATTTTGCTCACACCACCCCGCGAACGGGACATTAAGGCTAATTGGTGTGTTGCTAACAGCTAGGACTTCGCCGGCAAAATCGACTGCCACTACTTTTATGGACGAAGTGCCAATATCAATGCCAATAAATAATGACTGACTCATGATTCGACGAACTGTATCAGGTAATTAACCTTCTAACGGAATAAATTTAACTGGAGATATACAGCCATCCTAAATTCTCTTGGATCATAATTAAGAATACTTTCAGTGGCGCCAGTCAATGCTCATTGCTGTAAACACAAGATGTAATGACTCGGATACTGAGGAAAAATATTCACAACGGTTAAACCTCCCGGAATTCTCCTTCTACAGTATCGTCATCATCACCACCGGATGCGCCGTCATCATTATCATCCCCAGCCTCTGAGGAATCACCAGTTGCTTCATTAGCTGCGTAAACAGCCTGGCCAACTGCCTGTAACGCTGTCTGAAGCTCCTCCGTGGCTGAGGCAATCAGTGAAGTTTCAGCACCATCGTCCGCGATAACTTCTTTCACCGCCTCTACTTTAGATTCAACGTCAGATTTAATGTCGTCAGGAATCTTGTCTCCGTCATCCTTCAAGATTTTTTCAGCCTGAAACACAGCACTATCCGCTGCATTACGAGTTTCAACTGACTCACGTTTCGTCTTATCAGACTCAGCATTTTCTTCGGCTTCACGAACAAGCCGTTCAACCTCTGCATCATCCATACCAGAACGACCCGTGATTGTTATGTGCTGTTCTTTACCAGTGCCATTATCTTTTGCCGAAACTTTCAAAATACCGTCTGCATCAATATCAAATGTGACAGCGATCTGGGGGACTCCACGAGGAGCCGGCAAGATACCATCCAAGTTAAATCGGCCAATTGATGTATTGTCACCGGCCATCTCACGTTCACCTTGTACGATGTGAATCTCCACGCTTGATTGATTATCAGCAGCAGTGGTAAAAGTTTCAGTCTTAGATGTAGGAATAGTTGTATTTCGTTCTATCAGCGCTGTTCGAACTCCTCCGAGCGTTTCTATACCAACCGATAGTGGTGTGACATCGAGAAGTAGAACGTCCTTCACGTCACCTTGTAATACACCTGCCTGTATAGCTGCACCAATAGCCACGACCTCATCCGGGTTGATCGTACGATTAGGCTCCTTACCAAATAATTCGGTGACCAATTCGATAACAGCTGGCATGCGTGTCATCCCACCAACCAGCACCACTTCATCAATTTCACCAGGGCCTATATTGGCATCTTTCAAGGCAGCTTTTGTGGGAGCCGCTGTGCGTTCAATCAATGATGAAGTCAACTCCTCCAATTTCGCTCTGGTTAGTGTCGATTGAAGATGTTTAGGTCCGGAAGAGTCCGCGGAAATAAACGGCAAATTGATCTCTGTCGAAGCCACAGAAGAAAGTTCAATTTTTGCCCGTTCCGCCTCGACCCGTAGTCGTTGATGTGCAGAAACATCATCGCGCAAATCAATAAGATTCTCCTGCTTAAACTCATCAGCCAAGTAATTGAGTAAACTCAAATCGAAGTCATCGCCACCTAGATGAGTATCCCCATTAGTGCTTTTCACCTCAAAAACACCTTCACCAAGAGCGAGAATCGTAACATCAAAAGTTCCACCGCCCAGATCGTAAACAGCTATAGTACGCTCGCCTTCTTTATCAAGCCCATATGCTAAAGAAGCAGCAGTGGGCTCATTAATAATCCGAAGAACTTCAAGACCAGCAACTTGGCCTGCAATTTTCGTAGCTTCACGTTGACTATCGCTGAAGTAAGCTGGGACCGTAATCACAGCCTGCTCTACTGTTTCACCTAACTTGGCCTCCGCATCTTCTTTTAGTTTACGCAGTACCATCGCAGAAATTTCAGCTGGAGCGCTAGTCTTTCCGTTAAGGACAATGCCAGCATCTCCACCATCTAACTCCCCAAGTTTGAAAGAGACGTTTCGAATATCTGCCTTTACCGAAGAATCGTCAAAGCGACGACCGATAAACCGTTTGGCCGAGTAAACAGTATTTTCGGGATTGGTAATCGCCTGGCGCCGAGCCAGTTCACCAACAAATCGCTCATCTGTTTTTGCATTAAATGCCACTACAGACGGCGTCGTACGACGCCCCTCCTGGTTCTCTATAATTTCCGGCTCCCCGGATTCCATCACAGCCATCGCAGAGTTAGTTGTTCCCAGGTCTATTCCAATAACTTTTGCCATTACTTTTTAATAATTCCTTTTGAATGTCGGTTTGCCTGGATAAAGGCGTCAACACGCGCTTATGCCGAGACACTTGATGTTAAAACGGTTCTTTCTAGTTTTATATATTCTTAGTTTCGTATCCACCTACTACTATTCATTCGATTTCTCAGGTTCAGAGATAGCAATTTCTACTTGCGCCGGCCTGACAACCTCACCATTATGCGTATATCCAGCACGAAGTTCAGCAATGACTGTATTTGGTTCAGAATCTACAGTAATCCTTGACAACAGTGCTTCGTGTTTCCGAGGGTCAAATTCTTCACCTAGAGAATCAAATTTTTCAAACCCTTCAGAGGATAATGCGCTCAGAAATTTTTTATGGATAGCTTTAATACCCTCAAGCCAACCGGCATCAACCTCATCTAACGAATCAGATGTTAATGCAATAGCAAGTTGATCTATCACATCAACGAATCGCAAACCTATACGTTGCTGATTCCTTTCAAGTGCAGATTGTTTCTCGGTTTCTGTGCGCCGTCGATAATTAACAAGATCTGCTGTAGCACGCTGTGCTAATTCCTTGAATTTATCTTTCTCGCTCAACATTTTAACCAATTCATCTTCAACTCCAGAGACACCATCTGAGGTTGGAGCAGTTCCAGATCCACCTGTATCCCGGAGTTCCGCCTCAAGAGGTTTTGTTGGCAGATCATCTTGTTTCTGTAACTGGGACAATTTATCTTCTGTATTTGACAATTTTTCCTAACAACCTGATGTAATAGTCAATGTGCGAAAAGTCTTCTGCATAAGGTTAATCAGCACCAACATATCCAAGTATTTGACGGATCTCATCAGAAGCTACTTTAGCCGCTCGCTTATCTGCAACTTCTAAGTTTGTTTCTAATAACAAAACTATATCCCTCAGAGATCGAACCAGATCGAGAACCAAGCTCACGCCATTCAGATTCAGCCCCAGCTCATCAGCTAAACGGCGGATCACGCGCAATCGCTCAACATCGGAATCCGAATACAAACGTCGACTCCCCTGAGAACGCTGAGGGCTCACCAAACCTTCCTTATCATATTTACGAAGTGTCTGAGGATGCATATCCGCCAACCGGGCCGCAACACTAATAACATAAACTCCGGTAATGGTTGATGCTTGAATTCTCTCATCAACACCGTAATCTTGATTCCCACCGTGATTATCTATCGCATCTTCCTGCGCTTCTACAAACGAAGAAGGTTGAATCATCGGTCCGGATGCACTGATTTCGTAAATATCAGCCAGCATACGGTTTAATGCGTCGGAGCGAGACCATGCCAATCCAGAATTCTGTGAATCGATGTATCCGCGTCTTGATCGATTAAATTCTTGTGTCAAGAGACACCTTTCACAACATAAGAGACCAAACTGACTTCAATTGGGATCAGTTGCATAAATAAAGTGTATATTATTGCGCAATATATATTCTACGGTTTATATGGTAATAATTGATACGCAGCATGTCAACTTCATACCTGATTTCGTAATTATCGGGCTCACGCTATCCTATTATTTAGAATAATTTACGAATTCTAACTATATAAGCTTGAATATCAAAAAGTTTCGTAGTACCATCTGTCGCAGATCGTTTTATGGATGGAGTGCTGTTGCAGTATTCGTAACATAAATTAGATTCACGTTTTGTAACGCTCCGACCAAATTATGGCGGAGACGATAGAAGAAGAAGGAAGAAAGTGCTTTATCTAAAAGCTTGCCCTAAGTGCCACGGTGATATTGAGCTGGTCATATTCCCAGACAGCAAAACTTTACAGTGCCTACAGTGTTCCTTCACTGTTGACTCGCAAGAATCGGCTCGACGGGCATTGCAGGAAAAACCTCTAACCACAACCGAAGCTGCATAACAGCGGTCGAATTTAAATGAAAAGCTCCGGCGATTTGCTAGCCGGAGCTTTTCGTTTAATCCAAACAGAAATTACGCACAATCTTAGGATTAAATCGAAGATGGAACGATGCGGTCATCGGAATGGACAGACCAGGGAGAACTGTAGTCTCTCACCCTGGATTCACACCTGAAGGTTTCAATATCCTGGCCGGGTTTGAGAAAATCCACCTTAAATATTCACAACCATCTAGCAATACAAATCACTATCCAGTTTGCGATCTTCCCCGCTCTCTACGACGTCGACCAAGATTAACTCGAACACGGGCTCGCCTTACGGCTGCCATTGCACGTTCCAGATCAATATCCGCCTCAGTGGAAGCAAGTCGTTCCTGCGCTCGAACAAGGGCGGCTTCAGCTCGTTCAACATCGATCACGTCGTCACGTTCCGCAGCATCAGCAAGAACTGTCACGCGATTCTCCGAGACCTCCAAGAAACCACCACTCAAAGCTAATGAAACTGATTCTCCTGATTGGTCGAATCGAAGAATTCCAGGATCTAAGCTCGAAATCATTCGAGCATGTGAAGGCAGCACCGTGAACTCTCCGAGACCACCAGGGGCAACAACCATATCGACCTCTCCAGAAAAGCTCTCGCCTTCTGCGGTTACAACTGCTAGCTGAAGTTTAGCCATAACAAATAGATACCTTTAACGCCTTAACTTGCAGCCGTTGCTTCCTGCTGAATTTGCTTACCTTTTTCAACAGCCTCGTCGATTGTTCCAACCATATAGAACGCCTGCTCTGGTAGATCGTCGTGCTTACCATCAAGTATCTCTTGAAAACCGCGAACAGTTTCAGTAACCGAAACGTATCGACCAGGCATGCCAGTGAACACCTCACCAACAAAGAACGGCTGGGTCAAAAATCGTTGTATTCGACGAGCTCGTCCAACCGTGACCTGGTCTTCTTCAGAAAGTTCTTCAATACCAAGAATTGCAATGACGTCCTGTAGATCTTTATACCTCTGCAGTACCGATCGAACGCCCTGTGCAACGTTATAGTGATCATCACCAACAATCGCCGGTTCTAAAATCCGAGAGTTAGACGCAAGTGGGTCCACGGCTGGGAATAAGAACTGAGCAGCGAGTGCTCGATCAAGTGACACGTTAGCATCAAGGTGACCGAAGGTCGTAACAATACCAGGGTCTGTGTAATCATCAGCTGGAACATAAACGGCCTGAAATGATGTAATTGATCCATCTTTGGTCGTTGTGATTCGTTCTTGAAGGTCACCGATTTCAGTCGAGAGAGTTGGTTGATAACCAACAGCCGATGGCATTCGACCGAGAAGCGCTGACACCTCCATACCTGCCAAAATGTATCGATATATATTATCGACGAATAGAAGAACGTCTCGTTTCTCTTCGTCTCGAAAATACTCCGCCATCGTGAGACCAGTTAGCGCAATACGAGCTCGAGTACCTGGCGGCTCGTTCATCTGCCCGAAAACTAATGCCGTGGAATCCATAACACCGTAGTCGATCATCTCATGCCATAGGTCGTTACCCTCACGAGAGCGCTCACCTACACCTGCAAAGACAGACACACCAGAGTGCTCCTGCGCAATATTTCTGATGAGCTCGGTAATAATCACTGTTTTACCAACTCCAGCACCCCCATATGCACCAACCTTACCTCCCTTAGCGAAGGGGGTGATTAGATCCATAACCTTAATGCCGGTTTCTAGAACTTCGGTTGTACCTGACTGCTCTTCGAATGATGGTGGCTTACGGTGTATTGGCCATCGTTCGGCGTCAGGAGGAACCGCATCGCCATCGTCGATCGGGTCACCCAGCACATTCATAAGTCGACCAAGAGAGTTTGCACCAACAGGTACCGTTACAGGTGCTCCAGTGTCTACACACTCAGCACCTCGTGCAAGCCCTTCAGTGGCTCCTAATGCCAAGCATCGTGCCCAACTATTACCTACATGCTGTTCGACCTCCAGAACGAGCTTTTGGCCGTCATTTTCTAGCTCAACAGCTGAATATATTTCAGGCAATTCCTCAGCAGTGAACTCAACGTCCACAACCGTTCCAATTACCTGTACTACTTTGCCTTTACTACCCTTTGCCATTACTGAGGCACTCCTGGTCTATGTTGATTCCTGAAAATCTAGTCCGCCCCACCCGGACGGCTTTTTGTCATTAGCCTTCCAAAGCAGCGACGCCACCCACAATGTCAAGAAGCTCGGAAGTAATCGATTCCTGACGAGCTTTGTTCAAGTCGAGAGTCAACCCCTCAACTATTTCGTTCGCATTATCTGTCGCGTTCTGCATGGCGATCATTCGAGCTGAATGTTCACTAGCAAACGCCTCGAGAATACCGTGGTAAACCTGTGTTTCAATGTATCTCGGTACCAGCGATTCGAGTACTGCTGAAATACTCGGCTCATAGATGTAGTCAAGCTCTTCTAATTTACCGATTTCATCTTTGTCACGTTCCGGTGGTTCGACAGGCAGAAGTTGCCGCGTGGTAATCTCCTGAACAGCCGTGTTGATAAATTTCGCATAAATAAGCACCACCTTATCTACGCGTTCAGCACTGTATTCATCGACGAGCATACGACCGACCGCAACAGTGTCATCCAGCGAAGGGCGATCCGGCACCGAAAAGCTTGCAAGAAGGTCTTGACCAGTTCGCGCCACAAATCGCTCACCCTTTCGACCCACAGCAATCATTGAAACGTCTTCTTTTGCTTGATGCACAAACTTAGCTGCTTCACGTTGAAGATTACCGACAAGTGCACCAGCAAGACCACGATCCGGCGTTACTAGAACAACGAGTGTTTTAGTAACTGGCCTAACTCTCAGAAGGTCGACAGTAGGTGCGTCTTCATCCTTCGCCGCCAACGCAGCAAGATCACCTAACACATCACGTATACGATCAGCGTAGGGTCGACCTTCACGCACTGCGTTCTGTGCGCGATTCATCTTTGACGCTGCAATCATCTGCATAGCGCCTGTGACTTTCGCTGTGTTAGAGACCGAACGAATTCGGTCTCTTAGATCTTTAGTACTCGGCAATTCCTAACTCTATTGTTTTAGTGGTATCAAATTGTGCTAGAGGCTGACTGTTTGCTTAAAAGCACTAACAGCCTCATCAAGTTTGGCTGTATTTTCGTCGTTAAGTTCACCAGCCTCCGCTATAGATTGAAGAACGTCAGGGAGATTAGCAGCTGCATAATCATGCCACTGTGCTTCGAATGAACGAACCTTTTCGACGGGAACATCATCCAGAGCTCCTTCATTGGCTATGTAAAGCAATGCAGTCTGGGATTCAACCGATAAGGGGGAGTTCTCATCTTGCTTCAACAGTTCAGTAAATCGAGCTCCTCGGTCAAGTTGACGTCTGGTAACTGCATCAAGATCGTCTGTACCAAATTGTGCGAAGGTGGCGAGGGCAGCGTACTGGGCCATCTCAGCCTTAAGGGATCCTGATACAGCTTTCATCCCCTTTAGCTGCGCTGAAGATCCAACACGAGTAACAGAGATACCAGAGTTAACGGCGGGACGTATACCTGAGTTGAATAGATCTGGCTCGAGGAAAAGTTGGCCATCAGTGATTGAAATAACGTTGGTAGGAACATAGGCAGACACATCACCGGCCTGCGTCTCGATTATTGGTAGCGCTGTAATCGATCCACCACCAGCGTCCTGATTTAGGCGAGCCGCCCGCTCGAGAAGTCGGGAATGCAGATAGAAAACATCACCGGGATACGCCTCACGACCTGGAGGTCGACGTAACAAAAGTGACATCTGCCTATACGCCCACGCGTGCTTCGTCAGATCGTCATAGACAATTAGTACGTCTTTGCCCTGCGCCATGAAATACTCAGCAATCGCGCATCCAGCATAAGGGGCAAGATACTGCATCGGAGCGGGGTCAGAAGCATTAGCGGTGACAACTACCGTATTATCAAGAGCACCATTATCTTCGAGTCTAGTCACGACCTGCGCAACCTTGGAAGCACGCTGACCTATCGCTACATAAACACCAATTATTCCACTATCCTTCTGGTTGATCAGAGCGTCAATACATACTGAGGTTTTACCTGTGGCACGATCACCAATCACTAGTTCCCGTTGGCCGCGTCCGACAGGAACCATTGCATCAACAATTTTCAGTCCAAATTGGACTGGTTGATCAACAGACTGACGGGCTCCTACACCAGGAGCAATTTTCTCAACCGGGTAAGATTCAGCGGTCGCAACAGCACCCTTGCCATCTAGAGGCACACCAAGAGAGTCGACTACTCGTCCCAACATGGCATCACCAACCGGTACTTCAATAATTCGACCGGTGCTACGGACCTCATCTCCTTCTTTGATTTTGAGGTAGTCCCCAAGAATAACTGCACCGACCCTGTCCTCTTCGAGGTTCAAGGCAAGCCCAAAAATATCACCCGGGAACTGGAGCAACTCCGAGTAGCGCACACCTGATAGACCGTGAACCTGCGCGACACCATCCGCAGCCTCGACAACGGTTCCTACATCTACCTGAGTAATGTCACCACCAAAATCTTCAATTTGCCTCTTGATAACTGAGGCTATGTCCTGACCTCGTACTGCCATCGAACTCTCTCTCCGGGATAAACCCGTTCTACTCTAGCGACCTATTTAGAAAACCGTTTAGCCTTCAATCAACTGGCCGCTCGGCCAGTGAATCTCGCATCAACCTTAATCGTGTTCGTGTACTCCCATCAATTAGATGGTCACCAACTTTCGCCTCAACTCCGCCTATTATTTCGGGGTTCACATTTTCTGTAATTTTCACTTCACTCCGCCCCACCATACTCGCAAGACCTAATGCCAACCTGTCACGCTGTGCATCACCCAACGGCACCGCAGTTATTACATCTGCCCGCGCTATCCCACGATACTCATCAACCATCTCACCAAACAAGCGGTACATTTGGACAAACTTAGTCACATCATGATTCACCGTCATTAAGCTAATCGTATTCCGGACAAGCACATCGATGCTTGGAAGAAGGGTGGCTATCCCATCAAGTTTCGCCTTATCAGTGACCTGCGGAGCATCCAAAAAGTTCAACACATCTGGGTCAGCGAGAACTTCGGATGCTCTCGTCAAACCCTCTTCCCATTCATCAAGAGAATCGTGCTCTTTGGCCAACTCAAAGGCGGCCTGTGCGTATCGTCGTCCGGTTGCTGCCATTTTTCTTTAGAGTCCCCTTCACTGTTATAAAAGAAAAGGACTCTAGTTCTTCCTTTCTCCAATCCCATCTTCAAGAACCTTATCAATAAGACTTGAATGGGATTTCGCATCAAGTGATCCTTCGACAATTCGTTCAGCCGCCGTAATAGCAAGTCCAGCAAATTCTTTGCGAACTTCCTCAACTGCAGCTTCTTTTTCACGGGCAATTTCAGTGCGAGCACGTTCAATCATTGATTCAACGTCAGACCGTGCACGATCTTGCTCCTGTTCTCGAAGCTTCGATGCGGCATCTCGTGCCTCAGCAACGATCTTCTGCCCTTCAACGCGGGCAGCAGCAATTTCTGCTTCCACGCGCTCTGCAGAGGAAGCTGCTTCGAGCCGCGCTGTCTCAGCTGCTTCAAGACTGTCCTTAATCTTCTGTGCACGGCTATCGAGCAT
>CEOQ01074647.1_pt1 | contig 37680 bp, 37 predicted proteins | sample 361351 | NCBI WGS metagenome assembly CEOQ01 (sample SAMEA2619907, study PRJEB7988) | marine metagenome | biome: marine biome (ENVO:00000447); feature: deep chlorophyll maximum layer (ENVO:xxxxxxxx); material: "saline water (ENVO:00002010), including plankton (ENVO:xxxxxxxx)" | depth 60 m | reverse complement strand
CGTCGTAAAGCATGCTTGTATATTATTCAGACAACAACGGTCAGGTAATATAATCACGTTTTCCTCTACATCAGGATTATATGGCAATTCTGGACAAGCTAACTATGGTGCTGCTAAAGACGGGATTGCCGGGTTAACACGAGTTCTAGCAAGAGACATGGGTCGATACGGAGTCCGTGCTAATGCTATATCCCCCAGTGCAAATACTCGCATGAGCGGGACAGTGCCTGACCAGGCAAGAGAACTTAGAGCTGCTAGCGGTATCACCACTGGTGCCGCACCCGCGTTAAGAGGAGAAGCAGAAGACGTAGCTCCTTTTGTAACTTGGCTTGCGTCCGATCAATCTCAGCATGTAAATGGAAGAGTTTTCCATGTTACAGGAGGCTTAGTCTCTCTGCTAAACGAACCAGAGCCTGTTAAGACAATCACCACTGAAGAGCGATGGACAGTGGAGGAAATAGCTAGAGTTTTTCCATCAACTATAGGCATGGAATTATATAACCCCGCCCCTGCACCGCCACCTAGTGCATAAAATTACTAATTAAGGAGTTACCATGATCAAAAATATCAGCGCTTCATATGCAGGACACATTGTAGATACCGAACTAGGATTGTCTGGCACACCTGTTAATGACCGTCAATACTCAAATAACGAATTATCGCAGTCATTTTCATGGGCGCTAGAAATCTCCAAATTAATGGATGCTGCAGGATACGACGAGTTTTGGATGGCAGAGCATCATTTCCAACCTGAAGGATTCGAATGCATCCCTAATCTAGTTATGTTGAATTTATGGCTAAGTACCCAAACAACCAACCTGAAATTTGGATGCGGGTTTAATATTGCACCAATGTGGCACCCACTAAGACTTGCCGAAGACTTCGCTACTGCAGACATATTAAGTAATGGTAGATTAATTTTCGGGGTCGGAAGAGGCTATCATAGTAGAGAGGTGGAAACGTTTGGAGCTCCATTAAAAAATTCAGATGACAACCGAGAATTGTTTGAGGAACAAGTAGAAATCATTATCAAAGCTTTTAATAATGACAAGTTTTCTCATCAAGGAAAACATTACACCCTTCCCGCCCCTGTTGAATACCGCGGTTATACATTAGAAACTTTGAGCTTAGTACCTAGGCCTCTATCCACCCCAGTAGAAATATGGCAACCTTTAGTAAGTGGAAACCCTAAAGGCATAGATTTCATGGCAAAACATGACATCAAAGCTTTAGTCGCCACAACCCCCAAAGACTCTCTTAAAGAACGATTAACCATGTACAAAGAAGCCTATGCCAAATACGGCAAAGAGATAGAACTCGGAGAAAATATAGCTCTAGGCTTCAGATTCTTTATTGCTGATACTCAAGAAAAAGCCATAGAACAAGCAAGGCCTTATTTTGAAGAAGCCATGAAGTTTGCAGCTCCCTTAGGATTGCTCCAGCTATCGGAAGAACAAATCACCGCTGTGGCAAATCGAGGCGGTACCGCAACAATAGAACTTCCAACCCTCGAGAAACAAATTGAAAATGAAACCTGGTTATGTGGACCACCAGAACAAATAGCAGAAAAAATTTTGGAGATCTCCGAAAAATATCCAGGTGTTGATAGACTAAACTTAGGTTCCACAATGGGAACGCCTCTAGATGTTTATAAAGAACAACTTCAACTATTCGCTGATAAAGTCATGCCTAAAATTAAAGGCTAAATCAGTTTGGATATTCTGGATGGGTCAGTTTATAGAACGAGACTGACCCTCTCCACCCCATTAAGAAAACATAAACACAAACAACACTAAGGATTATAGCCCCAGGATTCGGATTCCCAAATCCCAATAATACCATCCCCAACTTAACAGCAGTGTAATACATAAATAAACTTGTGCACGCTTTCCTGCTACGTTTCCAAGCTCCAACAGAGAAAACAATTAACAGCAAAGTATCAATGAAACAAAATACTAACCACCCAATAGGAATGAAGTTTTCTCCTCCGAGGGATGCTATCGGAGCACCTATATTGAAAGCAGCTGCGATAAATCCAACCACAGATGCACGCCGTATCCACTTAACAGAAGCAACGACGTCCATAGATTCCAGCCATTTACGTATCAACTTCTTCATATCAGCGAATTAAAAATATCTTGTGTCAGACCTGGAAATAACTTTTCTGCCAATAAAATAGCATAATTATCAGTCATTCCAGACACATAATCAGCAGCCGCTCGTTCGATCGAATCAGAATTCTCTCTATAGAGTCCCGGAATTTCGCTGCCATCATGCACATAATGATTATATAGATTCCGGACAATGGCGATACCTGCTTGAGTCTCTTTATTCTTTCCAACAGGCAAATAAACATTCTTAAACATATAGTCTCTCAATTCATACATTGCATTCATCGTCTCATCATGCATAGAGATAACTATTCCTTCGGTAATATGATTAGCTCTCAAAGACGCACTGGACTTCTTGATAGTGTCTGTAACTAGAGTATTAACTCTTTCAGAATGAGAAGCGCCCAAAATCTCAATCGTGCTGTCTGGAAGATCCTGTTGCGTAATCCATCCAGAACGTAAAGCGTCTAAAACATCATGGTTAACATACGCAATTGCGTCTGACAATCTACATATTTGAGCTTCTAAAGATATCTCTTCATAAGAATTTAAAAAATCACCTTTGGGTTTTGAATGTCTCAAAATTCCTTCTTTAGTTTCTTCTGTAAGATTTAAACCTTTACCGTTCTTTTCAAGTACTTCTACTAATCTGATGCTTTGAGAGGCATGAGAAAATCCTCCTGGGACTAACTCGTTCAATACGTCTTCCCCTGCATGCCCAAATGGGGTGTGTCCAATATCATGACCTAAAGTCATCGCTTCCACCAAATCTTCATTCAAACCTAATGCACGAGCGATGGTCCTGCCTATTTGAGACACCTCAAGTGTGTGGGTTAATCTAGTTACGTAATGATCGCCTTTTGGTGCTATAAAAACTTGAGTTTTATGCTTTAATCGTCTAAACGAATTCGAGTGTATGATACGGTCTCTATCTCGTTGAAACTCAGTCCTAACATCACTTTTCTCTTCAGAAACCGCTCTAACTGCACGGCGGGACTTCTTCGCGAGCGGAGACAATTCATCTTCGCGTTTTTCTAATCTTTCTCTTATGCTGATTGCTTCTTCTTTCATGATTTAGCTTGTTTCTTTAATAGCTTCCGTTCAATTATTTTAGCTGCTATTTTATAGTCCTGAAACCGGCCTTGTTTTATCCGAGGGCGAATAAATTTCTTTTGATTAATTCTCTGATCCTGGTAAAGATCCCCAATGTATACTTCCGATCGATTCAAAAAGTTTCTTTTCTTCGATCATGGTTCTGACTTCAATCAAGGTAGCATTCACTCGATCTGTAATAAACACCCAATCCGGCTCTTCAGGAATCCAATATGGTGAGTTTATCCGCACTATTTGGCCTAAGTCCGCGTTGAAATATATACCAAATTTATTATCCGACATTGTATTTTGACTCCTAATTAATTTGGTCAAGGATTATTGTTTGTTCTCTTCTAGGACCAGTAGAAACAGCCCCTAGCCTGCATCCTACCAAACTCTCCAGTTTCTCTAGGTATATTCTCGCTTCTTTAGGCAAATCTTCTAATTTGGTAATCCCATAAGTTGATTGTTCCCATCCTTTTAATTCTTCATACACCGGACTTACTTTCTGCAAGTAAGAAGCGTTGGGGATGAAATGATTTACCCTTTCTCCATCTATTTCATAACCCACACAATATTTAATAGCCGGAAATTTATCTAATATATCTAATCTTGTAATCACCATTGACGTAAACCCATTAATTGCCTGACTATAACGGCCCGCAACCCCATCAAACCATCCTATTCTTCGTGCCCTTCCTGTAGTTACTCCATATTCGCCAGCAATTTCTCTTAATTTGTGAGCAGTATCACTATCCATTTCAGTCGGCATTGGCCCGCTACCTACTCTCGTGCAATAGGCCTTATAAATCCCCACTATTTGTGAAATTTCTTTAGTGTTGATTCCCAGCCCTGTACAGGTACCACCAATAGAAGGAGATGACGAAGTGACATATGGATATGATCCGTGATCAACATCAAGAAGAGTCCCTTGTGCTCCTTCTAATAACACCTTCTGATTAGTTCTCAGCGCCTCATTGATCATTTGCTCTGTATATCTTACATAGGGACGAAGCATCTCTCCCCATTTCATGCATTGCTCAAATAAATCTTGTATATCCAAACGTGGTTTACCATAAATCTTATTTATTACATCATTTTTAGATTCAAAAATAGCAGTCATTCTTTGAATTATGGATGCTTTATCCGGTGTAGTTAATCGTATCAAGTCTCCTATCTGGATTCCTGATCTACCGATCTTGTCCACATAGGCGGGACCAACCCCTCTACCAGTCGTACCAATAGATGCGTCTCCTCTTGATTCTTCTTCTAGTAAATCTATCAAAATGTGATAGGGCATAATTACATGCGCTCTGTCGCTCAGAAATAAATTTTCATTAATTAGGCCCATCTTATTTAGCGAGTCGAGCTCATTAAATAAAGCATCCGGATCAATCACCACCCCATTCCCTATAATGCTAGTGACCCCCGGAGTGCAAATCCCTGAAGGAATCAAGTGTAATTGGAAATCCCCAGCAGGGTTCTTTACAGTATGGCCGGCGTTGTTGCCTCCAGCATATCGAACGACAAAATCCATTTTTTCAGCAAACAAATCAACTATCTTGCCTTTCCCTTCATCTCCCCATTGAGCTCCTATAACCGCGTAAGCTGGCATGCACACCTCATTCCTTGGATTGTATTTTTTTGCCGCATGAGTATAACAAAACCCAATGGGACAAAAAAGGTTGTCTCCAAATCAATTGTTTCTTGCAATAAAATTAAATGCCCCTATAGCTGCAGTGGCTCCATCTCCTGCAGCAGAAATAAGCTGTGAAGATGAACACTCTCTGATATCTCCAGCAGCAAAAACACCGGGAACAGACGTCATTAAGTCTAAATCAACATTAATATGGCCACTTTTATCCATTCTTATGAGACCTCTATACGCATCGGAATTGGGGTTTAACCCAACATAAATAAAAACACCCGACAGAGGAAAATCATTTTGTAAATTAGTTTTAGTATTTTTGGTGATTATTCCATTAACAGATTCTTCACCATAAATATTTACTATCTCAGTATTTACAAGAATTTCAATCTGGGAATTTTTTCTGACCGCATCTTGAAGGGCGCGGTGACCTGTTAAATCTTCTGACCTACACATCAAATACACCTTTGACACATATTCAGTAAGGGTCAAAGCTTCCTCTAATCCCGAATCCCCAGAGCCTATTACAGCCACTTCTTCTTTCATGAATAGCGGCCCGTCACATGAAGCACAATGAGAAACACCTTTACCTTCAAATAATTCTTCTCCAGGGACTCCCAACGATCTCAGCGTAGAGCCCGACGAAATTATCACCGCTTTAGTCTTATATTGTTCGCTTACACCGGTAACTATTTTATGGTCAGGAAACTGAACAATCCCTACGATTTCTTCATATGCAAATTTCGCCCCCGCGCCCATTGCTTGCTGCTGAATTATGGGGCCCAATTCCGCACCAGAAATACCTTCTGGGAAACCCGGAAAATTTTGAATGCTTTCTACGTTAATTATCTGGGCTCCTGGCATCAACTTATCAGTTACTATGGTATTTAACCCATACCTCGCCCCAAACAAGCCAGCAGTTAGCCCAGCTACACCAGCGCCTATAACCAATAAATCACATTCACGCACCACATTCCCTCCCGAAGTGTTTATTCAAATATATCCATGCTTGATCTCTAGTGTCAATGTAACACCGTCTAAATTCCTCTCACTAATAGACTTTAATTCCAATCACTAGTATCATTTTCATATAATATTCGTATATCAAGCCATTCCAAATGGAAAGTGAATATGTTGAATGCTAGCCAAGAGTTTCTCGCTTTACAAAATGCTATAGAATACCTGCCCAAACAGCAGGTTGCCAAAATCAAAAAAGCATTTGATTTTGCTGAAACTAGTCACGAAGGCCAACTCCGAAAATCTGGCGATCCTTACATAATTCACCCTGTGGCCGCAGCTCACACACTAGCCAGTTTGAGACTCGACCCTGAAACTTTACAAGCTACCCTTCTACATGATGTGATAGAAGATTGCGGGGTTACTGTAGAACAGCTATCTAACAACTTCGGCCCAGAAGTTGCTAAATTGGTAGACGGCGTTACCAAACTAACTCAACTAGACTTGCCCAACGCTACAGAAGAACATGTTCTAGAAGAAACAGATGTTCACCTTGAGAGCTTACGGAAAATGTTCATTTCTATGGCTGAAGACGTTAGAGTAGTACTCATCAAACTGGCTGATCGGCTCCACAACATGGAAACTCTGGACGCCCTTCCCGAACCTAGTCAAAAACGCATAGCACAGGAAACTCTGGACATATATTCCCCTTTGGCCCACAGATTAGGAATATATGAAATCAAATGGAGACTTGACGATTTAGCATTTAAGCATCTCGACCCAAACCAATATAAGCAAATTTCTCGTCTGTTAGCTGTCAAGCGGACAGAAAGAGAGAGATATATCGACAATATCGTTTCAGTCATATCTCAGCAGTTAGAATCAGCCAAGGTTGTGTGCGAAGTAAGTGGACGACCTAAAAACATATACTCGATATTTCAAAAACTCAGAAAGCAAACTTCCACAAAAAGAGATGTTGAAATAGATGAGATTTATGATTTGTACGCTCTAAGAATACTAGTCAATTCAGAAGAAGATTGCTATAAAACATTGGGGCTGGTCCACAAACAATGGAGCCCCATCCCTGGGCAATTCGACGATTACATAAGCAACCCTAAAGACACTTTATATCAAGCTCTACACACAACAGTATACTGTGAAGAGAATCACCCTTTAGAAGTCCAAATCAAAACATTTGACATGCATGAATTAGCCGAATATGGGGTCGCGGCACACTGGAAATACAAACAAGGGATACAACAGGGAAACGATTTTGACAATAAAATGGACTGGCTCAGACAAGTATTAGACTGGCAGAGAGATTCAGAAGATACCGCAGCATTTGTCGAGTCTGTAAAAGATGATCTCTTTCAAGACCAAGTGTTTGTATATACACCTAAAGGAAGAATTGTCGAACTCGCTACTGGATCAACTCCCGTGGATTTTGCATATAAAATCCACACAGAATTAGGAAATTCCTGCATCGGGTCAAAAATAAACGGGAAACTCGTCCCGTTAGATGCATCTCTAAGAAATGGAGATACAGTAGAAATATTAGTTTCCAAGATCCCTCGAGGTCCTAGTCATGACTGGCTTAATCCCGACTTGGGGTACGTTAAGTCCGCTTTAGCTCGAGAAAAAGTGAAGCAATGGTTCAAAAAACAAACCCGCAGTACTAATGTACAAATCGGCAAAGAGATAGCTCATAACGAACTAGCCAAACTAGATATACATGTAAGCGAAACAGATCTTATTAATCATTTTAATTATACAAACATCACAACTTTCTATGAAGATTTAGGGTCCGGCAAATTCCCTGAAAACCAATTAAAAGAGATACTAGGACAAACCCAAATCGTCCCTGACATCAATGCAACTAGATACGATCTACCCATATCAAGCCCAGCATCAGGAATCACTGTAGAAGGCGCAGGTGATCTTCTAACAAGAATAGCAGGATGCTGTGGCCCTGTACCTGGAGACGACATAATTGGATACATTACGCGTACAAGGGGAGTAAGTATCCATAAACCATCCTGCCAAACCTTAGAATCGGCAACCAACACTGACCATTTGATCAACGTCTCCTGGGGAGAAGCCAGGAATTTGTTTCCTGTTAGGATCCGTATCACCTCTGTAGATCGTGTCGGTCTACTGAGGGATGTAACTACCAAAGTCTCTGACGAAGGTGTAAATATAGCCTCTGTCATCACACAAGAACACTCTGATGGATCTGTTACTATGGACCTAACTATTCATGCTAACGGAGTTCTTCAATTAAATAACTTATTTACCGTAATCCGGAGCATTGTTGGAGTAGAAGATGTTACAAGAATTCATTTTCAAAAAGAACAATCTTCTAGTAACTAACCAAGGACTTATCAGTTGCAACTACCCTCTTTAAAAGACAAAGTAGCTATTGTAACGGGATCTAGCCGAGGAATAGGTAAAGCAATAGCGTTACAACTAGCCAAATCCGGAGCCAACGTCGTCGTTACCGCTCGGACAGAACAGTCATCTGGAGAGATTCCTGGTTCTATTCACGAAACCTGCTCAGAAATTCATTCCTTTGGCGGTTCAGCCCTACCTGTAGTTTGTAACGTACGCAGAGAACAGGACATTCAACAACTAATCGCTAAAGTATTAACGACCTATGACTCAATCGATATATTAGTAAACAATGCAGGAATTGGAAACTACCAAACATTCACCGAAACATCTTTGAAGCATTGGGAATTAATGTTTGATATTAACGTGATGGCCCCTATAATCCTAACGCAAAATGTATTACCAACCATGATCAAACAAATGTCAGGTAGCATAATTAATATCTCTTCACATGCAGCAACAAATATTTTTAGCTCAACCCTAAGTGCTGACACCTCCGACGAAGTAAAAATTATTGGCCAATCATACGGAGCATCCAAAGCAGCCATAGAACGACTCAGTTGGGGCCTTGCGGCGGAACTTGGAGAATACAATATTGCAGTTAACGTCCTTAAGCCCCTTAAACCCGTACTAACAGAAGGGTTCATTGCTCAACGACCGGACGGCGACTATTCCAGCTGGAGTACACCTGATGCTATGGCTCAAGCGGCCAACATCCTAGCCGCCCAAGAAAAACCTGATGGTTTTAGCGGTACCATTTACACAGCCGAAGAGCTATTAGCATTGCACAAAAATCTACTCTGATTATTTAGTTAACGGGGTATCCTCTAAATTAGCCCATTCCCCCATTGATCCATCATAAACTTTCGCTTCTCTCTGCCCGATTAATTTCAAAACAAAATTTGCATGCGCCGCACGCACTCCTGCCTGTCAATAAGTGTATATAGACTTCTCTAAATCTATTCCGTGAGACGCAAGTGTGGCTCTTATGTCTTCCTCTGATTTAAACAAATGTGTTTGTCTATCCATTAAGTTAAACCATTCCAAATGAACCGCACCTGGAACATGTCCACTTCTTGAATTATTTCGTGTTTCTGTACCCTCAAATTCTCCATTACTACGAACATCCCATATCTGCGATGATTCTAAAGAACAGGCCTCAATCAAGTGATCCTTGTTAGCATACCGTGTTAAATTTGAACCCGTAGTAAATCTTTTATTCTCTCGAATCAATGGACGCTCAAAACTGCATTCATTTCCTTGGGTTATCCAATTTCTCCATCCGCCATTTAATACTTTGACATTATCATGGCCATAGTAATCAAACACCCACCACAATCTAGTAGCATATAAACTCTGAGAATTATCATAAGTTATCACCAAAGTATCATTATCTATGCCAAGCCCTTCACACATTGAAGAAAATTCCTCATCGTCCATCACAAACAGTTTATTCTTAGCGCTTTTTACATACATATGAGTTGGCAAATGTACAGACCCAGGTATATGGCCTCGCGCATATGCATCATCTGAGTCACAATCTATTATTACAATATTGGAATCATTAATATTTGCTGCCAGCCAATTAACGCCAACCAATAAACTTTGATCTGGATATTTCTCCATTTTAAGCTCCATTAAACAGTGTCTTTGTCGATTTTATGGTCTTGATGTGACTAGGTCAACTTATTCCGAACAACTTGCCCAAGAAAAACGATACATATAGAATAACAACACTGAAATTAACTTCCACATAGGAGGATTCCATGGTTCAAAAGGGACAAATAGACCATTTACTCCAAGAATCTGATATCATTTCACCTCCTGATAATCTGAAAAAGGGAGCCAATCTTCAGAACTATGACAAAGAATATCAAAGATCCATACAAGATCCCGAGGGGTTTTGGGAGTCAATAGCTAATGAATTAGACTGGTTTTCCCCCTGGACCGACGTTTACCAAAATTCTTTTCCAACCTTCAAATGGTTTGTCGATGCAAAGTGCAATATCACACATAATGCTTTAGACAGGCACCTAGAGAATAACAACAACAAAGTAGCTTTGATCTGGCTTGGCGAGGACGGAACAGAACGAACTTTTACCTATGGAAGGCTCCATAAACTCGTATGCAAGTTTGCCAATGGATTAAAATCCTTGGGAATCGGGAAAGGCGATAGAGTCGTTATTTATATGCCTCTCACTCCAGAAGGCGCAATTGCTATGCTTGCCTGTGCCCGAATCGGAGCAATTCATAGCGTCGTCTTCGCAGGATTTAGCGTGTCAGCATTATCAGACAGAATTGATGATGTACAAGCAAAGGCACTAATCACAGGCGACGTGGGAATTCGGAGAGGAAATCATGTAGATTTAAAGTCTATCGCCGATGAAGCCCAAAAGAAATCTGCGACTTTAGAGCATACCATTGTATGGAGACGGCTAGGAGAGCAAACTACACTTCTCGACGGACAAATAGATTTTGATACCCTGATAAGAACCAGTTCCTCTGTATGCCCCTCTGAAATAATGGATTCAGAAGATCCTCTGTATATCCTTTACACCAGCGGTACCACAGGTAAACCTAAGGGAGTGCTACATGTGCACGGCGGGTATATGGTAGGCACTTACTACCATTTCAAAACTTTTTGGGATATTAAGAAAAATGACACTTTCTGGTGCACCTCAGATATAGGTTGGGTTGTTGGCCATAGTTACATTGTTTATGCGCCGTTGATTGCTGGGTCTACAACTATTTTCAGAGAAGGAACCGTTGATTATCCTGATACTGACACCTTTTATCAAATAATTGAAAAATATAACGTCAATGTTATATTCACAGCTCCGACGGCTCTACGAATGTTAATGCGGTATGGAGAAGAAGCAGCTTCCCAGTATGATCTAACTTCTTTACGCTACCTCACATGTGCAGGAGAACCTTTAAACCCAGAGGCCTTAAAATGGGCATATAAAACACTTTGTGGCGCTGGGACTTGGGGGCACATAGTAGATAACTGGTGGCAAACCGAAACTGGTGGCCCTTGCCTAGGAACACTTCCAATCATGGATGTAAAACCTGGTCGTGTAGGCAAGCCGTTACCCGGAGCAGAACTAGATATAGTTGATAGTGAAGGAGTTCCAATTGGCGAGCCCAACAAAGGCGGGCTACTAATCATCCGAAAACCCTTTCCACATTTTTACAGGACTGTATTTGGGGATCCAGACAGATATGCAGAAAGCTGGAACACTATTCCCGGCGTTTATCTCACAGGAGATGTCGCCCTCCGAGATGAAGACGGCTACTTTATGGTAGTTGGGCGAGCTGATGATGTACTTAACGTTGCAGGACATAGAATCGGTTCAGCAGAAGTTGAAAGTGCTCTCGTATCCCACGAATATGTAGCAGAAGCAGCTGTTGTTGGGCTACCTGACGAATTGAAAGGAGAATCCATTAAAGCATATGTAACACTAATGATAGGTGTTGAAGAATCCTCTGAAGTAGAAGCAACCTTAAAGTCCCATGTCCGAAATGTCTTAAGCCCGATTGCTGTACCAAATGACATAGATTTTCTGCCTGTATTGCCCAAAACCAGATCTGGCAAAATTATGCGTCGATTATTAAAAGCACAAGAACTAGGATTAGACCCTGGAGATATCACAACCCTTGAAGAATAAATTTGGAGGCCAATAATTGAAAACCTTTTATTTTAGCGAGTTCCCTTATCACGAATACCCTGATTCTGAAGGGGACAAATACCCTTCCCTAAGGTTAACTTTCCCCAATAGTTATTTTGATCCAAATAAAGCCAACGACTTGTTTAAACGTTACTACGATGAATGCGTTTTTGCAGACCAACTCGGATTCTACGGGATTATGCTTAACGAACACCATAACACCCCTTCCTGCATGAATGCCGCAACTAATCTTTCAGCAGCTGTTCTGGCACGAATTACTGAACAGGCTAAAATACTAATCTTAGGAAATATATTGCCAATTCATGATAATCCTATCCGTTTGGCTGAAGAATTGGCAATGATTGACGTGATTTCTGGAGGTAGGCTAATTGCAGGTATGGTACGAGGTACTGGAGTAGAAACAATTGCTACAAATGGCAATCCAGTAAACAACCGTGCACGCTTTGAAGAATGCCATGATCTAGTTATTAAAACATGGACCACCCCTGGTCCGTTCCGATGGGAAAGCGACCATTACAATTTTCGCGTAGTAAACCCGTGGATGGTGCCTGTTCAAAAACCTCATCCGCCTATTTGGGTTCCTGGATCTGCCAGCCCAGAAACAGCTTACTGGGCAGGAGAACACGGTTACACTTACTGCGCCTTTTTAACAGATGTAGATGTTACTCATGAATTATTTGGTTACTATAGGGAAGCAGCCGATAAGGCAGGCCAACAAACAACTCCTGACAACTTTGGATACTTATTATGCTGTTACGTTGGAGAAACAGAAGAAGAAGCCAACGAACAAGCTAAACATTTTATATGGAGAATGGGAGCAACTCTCCGTGGTCCCCGGGAATATATGAATCCCGTAGGATATCGCTCCACCAACGCTTCAGCATTAGCCGCAAGACGAACCGGTCCAAAACCTTTAAACCAACAAACATTTGAAGAACTAAAAGAGAATCATCACATTGTTTGTGGTACGCCCGACTCAGTACTAGAACAACTGGAATTCCTTCATACAAAGCTTGGAATGGGAAATCTTATATTTTACGGCCAAGAATCTAGAATGAATCACGAAGCCACTATGAAAAACATCGAACTGTTCGGAAAATACGTCCTGCCGGTAATTGAGAAGTGGTAACAAACATGTAGCTTGACTGAAATGATGCCCTAAATTTACAATTAATTCAAATAACCTAGGAGCCAAAATCATGCCTGTAACCAAAGATGGAGAAGATATCACCGTTAAAATTACAGAAAAAGCAGCTGAAAAAATCAAATACTTCGCAAGCAAAGAAGGCAACGAGTCACAAGTCGGATTAAGAGTTGCAGTGAAAGGCGGAGGCTGTTCAGGCCTAACTTATGACCTTCAAATCACTGGAGAATCGACCGATAGCGATAAAATTGTGATGCAGCACGGAGTTAAAGTTATGGTCGACAAAAAAAGTTATATTTACCTTGTAGGGACAACACTCGATTTTTCAGATGGCCTCAATGGAAAAGGGTTCACATTCGAAAACCCTAACGCCTCAAAAGCTTGCGGGTGCGGCACTTCATTTGCCGTATAACCTTTGTCATTAATATGGACAACCATACATTTGCATTCAGGGACGCTAGTGATTTAGGGATTCTTAAGATCACTGGAGATGATACGCTAGACCTTTTAAATCGTATGTCTACTAATTCTGTGCTAGATGTTTCTCCATTTACTGTATCGCATACCATCCTAACCAATGATAAAGGTCGCATAATTGATATTGTATATATCGCCAACTTTGTCTCGCATTATTTGTTAATTACCAGTGCAGGACGAGACCAACTAGTTCTGGATTGGCTTGATAAATACACTATCATGGAAGATATTGAATACGAAAACATAACAACAGAAACGAGCATCTTTCATGTCCTGCACGAAAACCCATTATCAATATTCCCCAATCGAAACACCAACAGGAATCTTCCCCAAGCAATAGATATCATTTCCAACCAAATATCATGCACGTTGATTCCATACACCTTAGGATCTCTTCCTTCTTATTTACTAATCAGTTCAACAACCAACCATGATTCTATGTATAAACACCTATCCAACAACTTAGTTTCATGGGACCCCGAAACTTATGAAGATTTTCGCATTGCAAACAAAATACCTTTATCCGGGAAAGAACTTTCCGAAAACCACAATCCTTTGGAAGCCGGATTGATAGGAGCTATAGACTTTCACAAAGGTTGTTACATTGGCCAAGAAGTCATCGCACGGTTAGATACCTACGATAAAGTTCAAACCCATTTATCCTTCGTTGAAATTAGCTCATCTGCCCACTATCAATCAGGGCAGCAGTTATTTCACAAGGGGAAATTAGCTGGATCAATAACATCAAGCCAACATCCAAAGACTGACACCCGTTTATTCGGAATGGCATACATTCATAAGAACTACTCAAACATTGGAACTTCACTTGTTACCGCTCAAGGAGAAGAAGTTTTGGTTCTAGAAACCCCTTTATTTTTTGGAGAAGAAAGATAAATTTATAGATCGCTTACAAATTCACCCTGATCATTAACATACACCAACGACTTAAAAGTATACCCTCGCTTAATTACTTCTTCCGAGCCACCTTCATTCCTATCTAACACCACCATAACTAAATCTACTATCGCTCCTTGTGCTTCAGCAGCTTCTATTGCATGAAATAACGACCCTCCTGTTGTACATGTATCATCTACAATTGCAACATGTGATCCTTCTTTGAGCGATCCTTCAATCAGCTGGCTTGTTCCATGTTGTTTAGCTTCTTTTCTAACGATAAAGCCAGGCAGACGCTTGTTTATTGTAAAACTTTTAGCACACACAGCCGCCACTATCGGGTCTGCAGCTAAAGTAGGACCCCCTATTCCCTGTAAATTCATTCCTTCCATCACATCGATCATCAAATCTGCAATCAAATTGATCCCTTCTGGGTCCAAACTAAGCAGTCTTCCATCAAAATAATAATGGCTCTCTTTACCGGACGATAAAATAAATTTACCAGTCTTTAATGCCCCGTTTTCATATGCAATGTCTAACAATCGAGTTGTCTGGATATTCATGCCCCTCCTTCGATATAGAGTTTTTCTCTTTTAATATATTTTTCCACCAACGGAGATAATCCATCTATATTAATTTTTCCTTCTTGTAATTGTTTTCGAATTTCTGTCGCGCTTTCTCTATATGCAGGTCCGTCAACCAGGTGTATTTTACTTCTATATTTTTTTAACCACCCCTCTTCGACTTGCTGATTTATACAATACCCGGGACGCGAATACACCACTAACTCACATTTCTCTAATATTGTTTCATATTTATACCATTCATTAAATCTAGAAATTACATCAGAGCCAACAATCAAATAAATGTCCGCTTGTTCTTTATAATCACAAGACATTTGTTCCACAGTATGTACCGTATAAGAAGGGCCAGGCCGTAATAATTCCATATCAGAAACCTGAAACCGTATGTCATCCGATATAGCCAAAGCTACCATTTCAAATCGGCTTTGTGCTTCCACTTGTGGATATTTTTCTTCTCTTAGTCTCGGGCTTTTTGCGGGTACAAAAACAACCACATCCAAATCTAAAAGCTCATAAATATGGTCGGCAAGCCCAATATGTCCATTGTGAACGGGATCAAACGTTCCTCCTAATACCCCTATTCGCAATTATATCCACTCCATTTCAGCATTTCCTATTTTTATAACATCTCCAGGTTGTATACCTGACTCTTCAAGGTTTTTATCAATACCCATCTTTATCATTTCACCCCATATTTGAATGGCAACTCTATGGTCTTCCATATCAGACATGTTTGTAAGGCGTTCCAGTCTTTTTGAATTAATCACAAATATTCCATCTTCTTCTATTATTAATGGTTTATTATCGACTGGAGGAAAATACGACTCATCGAATTCATGTGAATCTATATCCTTAGGAATGATCTCTAATAACCGTTTGCAATCCCCAATTAATTCATTCAGCCCTTCTCCAGAAACTGAGGAAATGAAATGAATATTATTAACAATACTTAAAGCTATTTCGTCACTCAACACTTCGCTATTATGCAACTCTACATCTGATCGCAATATATCTCGAATCATTTCCTTGTATTCACTTACTTCCGTTACATCCATTTTGGTAACAGCTACTATTTGGGGTTTCTCCCACATTGATTGATCGAATTCTTTAATTTCTTTATTAATCATTTTCCAGTCATCCAAATGATTATTCGACAAACCATCTATCAAATGAATGTAAAATCTTGCTCTCTCTGCGTGCCTTAAAAACTGGAATCCTAACCCAACTCCTTCATTTGCACCCTCTATCAACCCAGGAATTTCCATCATTACAAAACTTGATTCAGAATATTCCACTACTCCAAGAACAGGTTCCAATGTTGTAAATTGATAATCAGCTATTTTAGGTTTAGCTGAAGTACTTCTTGATATAAAAGTAGACTTGCCTGCATTAGGTTTAGCAAGCAATCCAACATCTGCTAACAATTTTAATTCTAAAAATAGAACGACTGACTCGCCTTTTTCACCAGTTTGAGCTAGCAGGGGTTCTTGGTTTGTCGAAGACACAAATCTTTTATTTCCCCACCCTCCAAGTCCACCTTTAGCTACTAATACTTTCTTATTTTCACTTAGATCAGCAACAAAAGTTTTTTCACCGTCTGAATTAATTCTCCAAATAACAGTACCTAATGGCGCATATATTGTTGTTTCTTTTGCATTTGATCCTCTTTGTTCTTTGCCTTTACCATGTTGACCATTATGCCCATAAATAGTGCTATTAAATTTTAAATGGAGTAATGTATTAATGGATTCATCTGACTCAATATAAATATCTCCACCGTGCCCACCATCTCCTCCATTAGGTCCACCTTTAGGATTGAATTTTTCATGCAAAAAACTGACGCAGCCATTTCCACCTTTACCTGCAAATAAATTTAACCTAACTGTGTCAATCATGTTTATCTCTAATAATAATAATAATGTTGGTATCGTTGATAACTAGGAATGAGTATTGATATTAGTATATAACGGGTTTTCTTTTTTTAATAATATTGTTGATAAGTTTTGTAAAAATTTGGGTCATGTAAAACGAGAATATTATATGGAAGAGTATGTCAGGTTATCAACGGTCGAGCTTGAGTTATCAACGGCACGATATAAGAGGTTAGTACAGGGTGTTTTGAATATTAATAATATCTTTCTGGGTTTTGGATTTAAGTTCAATTGCTGCTTGGATTTTGTTGATGCCGTGGATAGTTGTTGAATGGTTACGCCCGCCCAAAAAGCGACTGATCTCAGCTGTGGTTAAAGAGAGTTCTTTTTTAAGTAAGTACATAACTATTTGCCGTGCTTCAGCAACAGGTGCATTTCTCTGATGGCTTAAGATTGCAAGGGTGTCGATTTTAAAATATTGTGCCACTGCAGAAAGGATTTGATCGCTGGTTATACTAGCACTTCTCAGCTGTTTTAGGGAGGTTTCTAAGATGTTAAGGGAGTTTTGAGGAGTTAAAGGGATGCTCATTAAAGTAGAGTGTGCTGATAATTTGTTGATGATTCCTTCTATTTGTCGAATATTTTTATTTGCGTGCTTTGCGATCAGGTCGATAATGGTTGTGTCTAGTTTTAGGTCTAGCATGGATAATTTCTGCTGTATTATAGCGATCCTAGTTTCCAGGTCTGGTTTTTGTATGTCTGCAATTAAACCCCATTCAAAACGTGAAGAAAGTCGTTGCTGAAAATTATTGAGTTTGTTAGGGGCTTGATCAGATGTGATTATTATTTTGGTGCCTGTATGGTGGAGCTCATTAAAAATATGGAAAAACCCTTCTTGTGTTTGTTCTTTGCCGCTAATAAATTGGATGTCATCTATGAGTAATATTTGTGATGATTGATAAGATTCTTTGAATTTTTCGGTAGAACGATCACGAATAGAAAAAATAAAGTCGTTGGTAAATTTTTCACCTGTCGTGAATTTAATATTAGTTCCGTTTAAAGAGGCTTCGTTTCCAATTGCGTGTAATAAGTGCGTTTTGCCAAGCCCGACATCAGAATATATGAATAAAGGGTTATAAGGGCTTGCGAGGTTAGATGCTGTTGCTAAGCAGGCATTGTAGGCAAGGGAATTTTTTGTGCCCTCTATGAATGTGTTGAAAGTATATGAAGAATTGAATGGCGATAATATTTTAGAGTGAGTAGTGCTTTGGGGGGTATTACTTTTAAGAGGGTTAGAATTGGAAGATGACTGAATCGCAAAGTAAATGGAATATCGCTTTCCTGTAATTTTTTCCAAGGTTTTTTCAATACTTTGATAGCATCGTCTTTCTAACCAATCAAGTGCAAAAGAGGAAGCAACGGAAATTCTTATTTCGTCGTGTGAAAGGAGTTCAGCTGTTGTTCCTTTTAGCCATGTATTGAACGCGTGCTGAGGTAAATTTAGTTGAAGGTCTCCAAGTACGGCGAGCCAAAGGTCGTCGTTATTGCAATCTTTTAGGGTAGGTTGGTCAACATTTAACACAATGATATTTACTCAAGTTTGATTTATCTCGAGTTTAATTGAAGGATCTAATAATGCAGTCAAGGATATTTTTGTGTGAAAAAACTTTGTTTTATTGCTTGACAGAACCTTTCAGGTCTTTTTACGCCCGTTGTAAGGGTTTTATGATGCCACATTAAAATCTGATAAGCATACTAGATTGCCAAGTTGGTTTTCTCCAGAGATTCTTCCGGAGTATGAAGTTTTATCGGAAGTTGTTTCAATGGTGCTGATTGATCCGGTCATTGTGATGCGATCTCCTGCATTAACAGGCGTTATAGCACGCATTAATAAATTGCTGCCGTTATATATATCGTGAAGGTCGAAATTACGCTCAAGCATTTGGGTATTGTATGAGAGAGTTGCGGGACCAGAATTTACCGCAGTACCAAAAATGTTGCTTTTCGCAAAGTCTTCATCAACGTGTATGTTGCTATCACGTTTTCCTCCGGCGAGTCTGAAATCATTATGGCGAAGAATTATCTCTTCAGATTCGGATATAGACAGAGGCAGAAGACTTGAGCCTTCGTTTATATCATTAAGGTTTAGCTTGACTGTGTCGGTACTGATAGAAGGGAAGGGATTTTCGAAAGGAGGTTGCTTTGCGTCTTCTCTAGGAGTTCGTTGCCCTTTAGAGTATTCGAATATGCAAGTGTAATAATATGTAGATACGAGTGTATTGTTTTGGTTATATGAAGAAACCTCGAAGGTAACGAATTTGCTTCCGCGGCGTTCGTATTTATCATGAACTTTTCTGGTGCTGGTAATAGTGTCTCCTGAAATTACTGGTTTAAACCAGTATATTTGGCATTTGGCAAAAGGTGTTTGTTTACGCATTGTTTGGGAATCTTCATATGCTGTAAATCCGTTTTGTTTTGCAATTTCCCATCTTAGCAGTGGCGCATAGCTTAGCGCCATAGAAGGCATAGCAGTGAGCACAGGATTTGTATCAGAAGGAGTGTATCTAGGGTCATAATTTTGACAAATTTCTGCATATTCGAAGATATTTTCATTGGTGATATCGACTTTGGTCTGTGGCCCAGATTGGCCAATTTCTATAACGTCGTAGTGCCACAGGTTTTCAGTATTCATAGTAAGAACCTCGATCTTTGTTGCATTGTTGCATAGTGAAAGGCATTGTTGAATAATTAGGAGGATTTTATCATAAAGTATGGAGGAAGCAGATATGAATGTCGGATTTGTTGGAGTGGGAACCATGGGCAGTGGTATGGCGATGAATGTAATCAAGGGAGGACATCATCTTACAGTTCATGACATAAATAGAAATTCAGTGACCGAACATCTAGAAGCTGGAGCTGTTTGGGCGGATTCTCCTAAAAGTGTAGCGGAACAGTCTGATGTAGTATTGACTTCCCTTCCTGGGCCGCTTGAAATGAGAGCGGTGTGTTTGGGAGAAGATGGATTGCTGCAAGGGTTAAGTGAAGGGAAGGTTTATTTTGACCTAAGCACGAATTCTCCAACCATGGTGCGTGAAGTAGCGGAAGAATTCACTAAAAAGGGGGCGCATCTTTTAGATGCGCCAGTAAGCGGGGGGCCAAGAGGAGCACATAGTGGAAGACTTGCTGTATGGGTTGGGGGAGATAAAGATGTTTTTGACCAGAGTAGGCATGTGTTAGACGCTATAGGAGATCAGGTTTTTTATGTCGGGGCAGTTGGGGCAGGTTCAGTGGCAAAATTAGTTCATAACTGTTCAGGATATATTATTCAATGTGCTTTAGCCGAAACATTTACAATGGGAGTAAAAGCAGGCGTTGAACCACTGGCCCTATGGGAGGCAGTACGGAAAGGAGCTCAAGGTAGGAGAGGAACTTTTGAAGGCCTGGCAGAACATTTATTGCCAGGGAAATTTGATCCCCCAGATTTCGCTTTAAAGTTGGCAAGGAAAGATGTGGATCTTGCAGTAGGTGTGGGGCGTGAATTTGATGTGCCTATGAAATTAGCTAACCTTGCCTTAGCAGAACTGACGGAAGCAATGAATCGAGGGTGGGAAGGTAGAGACTCACGAGTTGCTATGTTGTTACAAGAAGAACGAGCTGGGATACAAGTTAGATCTACCGAAGAGGCAATAAAGGAAGTTTTAGACAAATAAGGCGATGGATTATGCTGTTTCCCACCGCAATTGTGGTTCTCTCGCTGCTTTGGCTTCATCTAGTTTTGATACTGGGGTAGTGTGAGGGGCATCAATAACTAAATCGGGAGATGTTGATACTTCGTTGTTGATTGCTTTCATGGCACTTATGAAAGCATCTAGTGTTTCCAGTGTTTCTGATTCGGTAGGTTCAACCATTAATGCCTCTTCTACAATTAAAGGGAAGTACATGGTAGGGGCATGGAATCCATAATCAAGTAACCGTTTAGCTATTGCTAAACCGTTAACATTTTGGTTTTTTTGCGCTGTTGCTGAAAATACAACTTCGTGCATGCAGGTTCTATTAAATGGAACGTCATAAATGTCTTTTAAAGATTCCATGATGTAGTTAGCATTAAGAACAGCATTCCCGCTTATAGCCTTAATTCCTAAGTCTCCCAGGGTTTTGATGTATGTGTAAGCTCGGACTAATACAGCGAAATTGCCATGGAACCCACTCATTTTTCCGATAGACATTTCTGGAATAGTTAATTTGTATGATTGCCCTGTATTTTCAATTATTGGCGCAGGAAGGAAGTCATTTAATATAGATTTAGCACATACAGGCCCGGCTCCTGGACCTCCACCTCCATGAGGTGTGCTGAACGTTTTATGGAGATTTAAGTGTATTACATCGAACCCGAGATGACCTAGCTTTGCTCGGCCTAGTAACGCGTTCATGTTGGCTCCATCCCCATAAACCAACCCTCCAGCTTTATGAACAATATCGCAAACTTCCACAATGTTTGTATCAAAGATACCCAGCGTGCTTGGCAAGGTAATCATGACTCCGGCTAAATCTGGCCCAGCAATAGACTTAAGAAAATCTATGTCTATGTTTCCATTGTCGTCTGAAGGAATAGATATTACGTCGAAGCCAGACATAGCAGCAGATGCAGGGTTTGTTCCGTGGGCACTATCAGGTATTGCTACTTTTGTTCGCTGTGTGTCACTGTTGTTTTGATGATAAGCGCGGATCATAAGCATTCCCGCAAATTCTCCATGTGCTCCCGCGAGGGTCGATAAGCCGACACAATCCATGCCGGTAATTTCTTTCAGGTAATCTTGAAGGTCGAACATCAGATGCAGAGCACCTTGAGAAGCGGATTCATCTTGTAATGGATGAATATCCGAAAATCCGGGCAGAAAAGCAACCTCATCATTGACTTTAGGGTTGTATTTCATAGTGCAGCTACCAAGAGGATAAAAATGGGTGTCTATAGAGAAGTTTTTATGGCTTAGTCCAGTAAAATATTGTACAACTTCTGGCTCGGATACTTCTGGTAATTCGAGTGTGGTTCGAAGTAGACTCTTTTCCGGGCCCGGCTGAAGCGGGACGTCTGACAAAGGGATTATCGCGCCTACTCTGCCTCTTATGCTTCGTTCCATCAATAATTTGGATGTATCTCTGTTCCCGCCTTGTTGCATTATAGGTCCTTTAATGAATTTATAAGTGTGTCTATTTCTTCTTTTGTGTTCATTTCGGTGACACAAAATAACATGCTGTTTTCTTGGGTGTTACTTATATCGAGCCCCCCAAGAATATTGTTTTGCATGAGTTTTTGGTTTATTGTACTTGGAGGGATTGGGCAGGATACGACGAATTCTTTGAAGAATTCGTTAGTATTTTTAACTTTAAATCCGGGTAATTTATTTATTTCAGAGGCCGCATAATGGGCTTTTTGGTAACAGAGGTTGGCGATCTTTTGTGTTCCTGTTTTCCCTAATAGGGCTAGATAGATGGTTGAAGCGAGAGCGTAAAGGGCTTCATTGGTGCATATATTGCTTGTAGCTCGTTCTCTTCGGATATGTTGCTCTCTAGTTTGCAAGGTGAGAACGTATCCATCTTTTCCTTCTTTGTCTACTGTTTTGCCTACTAATCGGCTTGGCATTTGACGGATATATTTTTTTTGGCATGTAAATAGTCCTAGATATGGGCCTCCAAAGCTGGAAGGTATTCCTAAAGGTTGCCCCTCGCCAGTAGCGATGTCAGCTCCATAATCTCCTGGGGATTTAAACATGCCTAGCGCCAATGGGTCAGCAGATATCACAAGTAAAGATCCGTTATTGTGTGCTATATCACTAATGTTTTGAATTTTTTCAATCCCGCCATAAAAGTTTGGATATTGAACAACAGCACAGGCAGAGTCTTCCTGAATATTTGGATCTTCGGGGTTGAATATGGAAATGGTAATTCCTTGTGCTTGGCAGTAAGTTTGGATAACTTCAAGGTAAGAAGGAGATACGGTGGATGCTATACTGGCATGGTCGCGTTTAGTTACTCGGCAAGCCATTAGGACGCCTTCCGCCAAACTAGTGGCGCCATCGTACATTCCTGCGTTTGCGACTTCCATCCCATATAAATTACTTATAAGTGTTTGGAATTCGTATATAACCTGAAGAGTCCCTTGGCTCACTTCAGGTTGATATGGAGTATAAGCAGTTAAAAATTCTCCACGGGTTATGAGTGGCTTTATTGCCGCAGGTATAAAATGGTGGTAGGAACCTGCCCCTAGAAAAGAAGGTCCACTTGATAAAGTTCGATTTTGTGCGGCCAGGGCATTTAATTCTTGCATGATTTGGAGTTCAGACAATGGATTTGGTAAATCCAATACGGGATTCCTGAATTCGTCTGGTATGTCTGAAAATAAAGAATCAATGTTTGGAGCGTTTAGCTTCTTGAGCATAAACGTTTGTTCGTCTGTCGTGTTTGGTATGTAATGAGACTGAAACGGAACAGTGTTGTCCAACTTAGTATTTCTCCTGGTGCTTGCTGTGTGTGTTTTATGAAGTAAGGTTAGTGTAAGTGTCAGAATCCATTAATTCAGTTAGTTCGGATTCATTTGTCAGTTTAACTTTGATAAGCCATCCGGAGCCAAAAGGGTCTTCGTTTACTTTCTCAGGGGAAGTTAATACTTCTTCGTTTTGTTCGATTACTTCTGCTGTGACTGGCGAAAACAAGTCGGAGACTGCTTTTACTGATTCGATTTCCCCCATTTTTTCCATGGAATTTATGCCAGTTCCTGCTTCGGGTAGTTCTATATAGACAACATCTCCAAGTTCGCATTGGGCGTGATCTGTGATACCGATAGTTCCAATTCCGGGCTCTTCTATTTTTATCCATTCGTGTTCTTTAGTGTAGTATCTGTCAGTTGGATTCACTCTAATTACCTCGTTTATAGAATGGAGTACTTGCCAGGGAAGCGGGAATGATTCGTCCGCGAATATCTAGTTCTAGTTCTGCTCCTTCTTTATATTGTACAGTGGAAACGTATCCCAATGCTATACTAATTCCTAAACTAGGAGAGAAACTCCCTGAGGTTATTTCTCCGATTTGTGTTCCTCTTTGCATGATAGGATAGCCCTGCCGAGGAGCACTTTTACCGGCGACTGTTACTCCAATTAATGTTTTAGTAGTTCCGTGTTCTAATTGCTGATGAACAATTTGAGACCCAATGAAAGAGGTTTTCTTTTTGACAAATCTTTGTAAACCAGCTTCTATGGGGCTTGTGTTGATGTTGAGTTCATGGCCGTAAAGTGGAAGAGCTGCCTCAAGTCTTAAAACATCTCTTGCTCCTAACCCGCAAGGCTCTGCTCCAGCGTTGACTAGTGTGTCCCAAGTTTGCTTTGCATTCGCATTGTCTGTAATGATTTCAAATCCGTCTTCCCCTGTATAGCCAGTCCTTCCGATGAAAACGGTTGATCCCATAATATTGCCGTGGGACGCTCTAAAAAATCTGATGTCTGAGAGATTATCAACTGAAGTCAATGTGATCAATGGCTGTAACAAAGATTCTGACATTGGGCCTTGTATTGCCAGCATAGTGGTCTCAAGTGTTTTATCTGTGATTGTTACGGAATTGCTGAACAGTTGTTCGTTAGTAGAATGAATCCATTGGAGCACAAACTCTCGATTTCCTGCATTTGGAATAAGCAAATAGTTGTCTTCTGAGATTTTGTAGAGTATAAGGTCATCTATAATGCCGGCATTCCCAGTGCACATCAATCCATAACGCGCTTGGAGTATGTCCATGTTTAATATGGGGCTTGACACAAGTGCATTAACTAAAGCAGTAGCATCTAGTCCAGAAATATATACCCTGCCCATATGAGAGACGTCAAAAATCCCAGTACGGGTTCGTACAGCTTCGGTCTCGGCAAGAATTCCTGAGTATTGTATAGGCATATCCCACCCGCCAAATTCCAGAATTCTTGCCTTTAAAGCAGTGTGGGTATCATATAATTGAGTTCGGTTGTTTGCGGGTAAATTCACCAATAGACTCCTGATTAGATGTGTATCAATGATACTTTGAGGAGACCTAGTGAATCAACAACAGAATTTTATGTTGTTGATTCACTAAACCTTTGCAATCTAAGTAAAAAATTAAATATTAATTGAGCTTAGGTCCCACAATTGAATGCTTTCAATGCATTCATCCCAAATAGGTTTTGCTATTGGATTATTACCTGAAGATAATTCTTTCAGGCCTTCTTCGTTGTGAACGGAGAGTTTAAACATAATGTAACTTTTATCGGGGGCTACTGCAGGAATTGTTTTTTCAACATGAGCGATACTTTTTCTTACTCCCATTCCTTCGTCAGACTGCATCCATGCCATGAATTTTTCAAAGGTTCCATCTCCCGATTTAAATTTTGCTAATACAAGTATTTCTTTTTCCATATTTCTATCCTGTTTTAATTCTATAAAGTTATGGGGCGTCGTATTCTCGCGCATCATCACTTAACAGAACATAACACATTTTTAAAAATGTGCCAAAAGTGGCTATTCTGATTTGGTATTGATGGATTTAGTGCGGAATAGCTGTTTTTAGTATCCCACTAATTCCATAAAGCCATACCCTGAAATTGGAGCATCTTGCATTGTTCCTTTAGCTTTGATGCTTCCCTCCCAGTAGGCCGGCACGAGTGCGTTTTCGAGAGAAAATTCTGAGTCTGTGGTTACTGCTGAAATATCTAATTTCAAGTTCATGGAAGGTATTTCGAGACCCCAGGTTATGGGGTATCTGGCAGTTGTTTTGGGGCTAGTCCAAAATTGTTTAGGGTCTAAATTAAAATTTTCAGGATGGAGATGTGTTGAATCTCCATTTTTATCAATATGAGTTCCGTATGAGGTTATAAATTCGTAAGTTTCTTTGTTTCTCACATAAGCGATCATTAGTTCCTCTGAACTGGATAGATGTAAACTGAACCAATCCCAACCAATTTCTTGGTCTGTTAAGAAATCTCCCCATTGATGATCCATCCAGGAGGTTCCCTCAACTGGTTTTGTTGAATCAGGTCCAATGATTTGACCAGACGCTTTTAATGACGAATACGTGTAGTAATAAGTTTGCCCTGCTTGTTTCATGTCAACAAAACCAGTTCCGTTGTGCAGTACGGGTTTTTTGTTTTTATCTAAGGCCAGTTCAATCGAATATTGAGGTATGTCGAAATATAATTCAAAATGAGTAGCGGTTTCTTTCATTTGCCATGTTGAAACTTGGAAATCGATGTAATCTTCCGGTAATTGACGATATTGTTGGTATGATTTTTCTGCGTGATAGACAGTATTGGTTTGATGGTCATTCCAACTGAGATGAAAAAGTTGAGGGTAGGCCTCGTCTAGGTCTCTTTCTGTTTGGAATGTAGTGAAATGGTAACTGTATTCATTTCCTGCCACGTCAGCTAAATGTCCATTAAAATACCACCACTCAATTGGAGCGTTGTGGTGAATTGAGTCTTGAGGGAGAAGGACTGTTAGTATTTCCTGCTGATAGTGGTCTTTTGTGGCTGGGACTGCATAATCAGGTGTGCTTGGAGGAGAGTTGCGGGTTCCGTTCCCTATTTGCGAGCATCCTGCTGAAATAGTTATTGACAGGTAAATGCCAGTGAGTAAAAAAAATGTTTTCATAGGATTTGGTGCCGGAGAGACAAATACTCTCCGGCATTCAATATGTTAGTTGAAAGTTTCAACTCCGGCTCTTACGGCATCTTCATCTTCCTGGGAAGACCCCCCGCTTCCTCCGATGGCACCGACTAACTGTCCATTCTTAAAAATGGGAAGTGCGCCTTGCCCTGGAATGATTTCTCCCATTTCTTTGATCATGATAGCTTGCATGATTGGGGTATTTAACCTTTCGGTTAGATCTGCGCTTGAGGCGCCGTAACATACAGAAGCTCGTGCTTTTCCTCTAGAGAAGACAGGACACCTCCATGGTGCTCCGTCCATCCATACCATGCATTTGAGATCTCCTCTGGCATCTACTACAGAGATTGCTAGTTTTACACCCATCTCTTCTGCTTTTGCTTTTGCTGCCTGTAACGCTCTTTCTGCTTCGGCTAATGTTAACTGTTCCATAATATACCTCCTATTGATATATTCTATATTATCAGATTTGAGAGCAAGTATATTACTGAAGCCGAAGGAGGAGTATGAAATTTGGATTTTATTTGCCTAATCATGGAGCGACAGCTAGATCGGAACCCCTTGCTAGAATCGCCCAGGCGGGCGACTTAGGAGGGTTTGAATGCATGGTTGTTGGGGATCATATTATTGTCCCGAAAGTTATAGATTCTCCATACCCATATACAGTAGGTGGTGAATTTCCTGGAGGCGATACAGGGGAATATCTCGAACAGTTAACATTACTAACGTATTTGGCAGCCTTAACAGAAAACATCAAAATTGTACCTAGTGTGATGATCGTGCCGTATAGGAATCCTGTATTAACTGCCAAAATTTTAGCGACGATGGATTTGCTGTCTGAGGGAAGATTGATTCTTGGTGTTGGGGTTGGATGGATGGAGGAAGAATTTGAAGTGATGATGTCTCCGCCGTTTAAAGAAAGAGGGAAAGTAACGAATGAGTACCTTGAAATCTTCAAAGAACTTTGGACCTCAGAATCCCCCTCTTATGAGGGAGAGTACTATAGTTTTTCTAATATTCATTTTCTTCCTAAGCCATCCCAAAAACCACATCCCAAGATATGGGTTGGAGGACAAAGTAAGGCTGCTATAAGACGGGCGGTCAATTTGGGGAATGGCTGGCATCCTGTTGGTGCTATACCTGCGACACCATTAGAACCAGAGCAAATCACTGCTGAATTAGATTATCTTAAGAGATATTCAGAATCAGTGGGAAGGGACCCAAATGAGCTGGATATAGCTATGAAAGCTCCATTATATGATGCATCGATGGAAGGCCTTAGAAGAAAATTCTCTGGTTCAAATGAGGATATTCTTGAAGATATAGCGGAGTATTCCGAGATAGGAGTATCTCATATTATTTTTGATATGCGGAGTACGGACTTAACCCAGACACTAGAGAAAATTGATTGGTTTTCTAGTCAAATTATTACCAAGAGTTAATGGGTTTGTAATATTTACTTGATACAATATCATTTGAAAATTATTAACAAGACTACGGAGGTGAAGTGGAATCTTTAGATGGAAGATACCAAGCTGGTCAAGAAATGAGAAAAGTATTAGCAGGAAACAATCCGGGGCATAACTCAATTCCCGGTACTGATCAGCTTGCTCCAGACCTTCGCAGGATTATAGATGAATGTTTATTTGGGAAGATCTGGACTAGATCTGGACTAGATTTGAAAGAGAGAAGTATCTGTACGATTTCTGTATTGATGGCCAACGGACAGATGGCTTTACTGCGGAGACATATTGAAAGAGGGTTAACAGTAGGATTGGCACCCGCACAAATTGTTGAAGTGTTTATACAATTGACATTTTATGTTGGAATACCTCAGGTAGAAAATGCATTATTATTAACCAGAGACATATTTGAGGCTAATAGTGTTGCTTTTGAAGCAACTAATGATTACGACACAAATAAATCCATTGAGCAGCTATACAAGGAAGGGATTGCTAAACATGAAGAACACTATCAGGATATTGATGCATATTTAGATGATAATGCCAGTGATGTTGAAATTGAAATTGAAAGATTAGTAAATGAATACCATTGGGGTGCTATATATACAAGACCCCATCTTAACGCTAAAGAAAGAGCTATGTGTAGCTTAGCTGCATTGTCAGCGGTAGGGGTGTATGACAGGCAAGTGAGACGAAGAATTGAAGGGGCTTTAGAACTAGGCATGAAACCTGCAGAAATACTCGAAGTTTTCATACAGGTAATGTTATATGGAGGATATTTCAGCACGAGATCAGCTATACGTGTTGCGAGATCAGTATTCTCTGAAAAAGGGCTCAGTGTTTGAAAATTTGTTTTAATAAGGATAATAATGGATTCATTTCACTTTGTTAACCCGAATATAAAAGGGCACTGGGCGCGCTATGTCGGGCAGGCGGTTTTGGCTGTATTAGCGATGCTGGCGGTGCTGCTGTTTATAGATTCAGTTGCAGATGCAGCGTTGGTGGCAGGCTTGGGCTCTACAGTAGTGACAGCGTTCTTGCATCCTCATGCTCCGTCGGGGAGACTGAGAGCAATTATTGGGGGGCATTTATGTGGCTTGATTGTAGGGTCTGTTTTGGCAGTAATATTTATTAATTCTGAATTGTTTGCGAATACTATGGCATACACAGATGTTTTAATAATGGGAATTTCTGTCGGATTGACCATATTGGCAATGGGATTAACCGATACGGAACATCCTCCAGCTGCTGGTATAGCAATTGGTATGGCTGCGAGACCATGGGATTTAAATGTTTTCATGTATATATTGATTGCCGTTTTAATATTGGCTTTAATTCGTTTCATTTTTAATAGAGTGATCAAAGAAATTTAAATAAAAATGGAGGAAAATATGGCAGATTCTTTAACTAGAACGTTCAGCCGTTTTGCTAAAAATTTGAGATACGAACAGTTGCCGGAAGAAGTGATTGATAAATTAAAAGCGTCCCTTTTGCACGCAATGGTGGTTTCAATTATTGGTGCGGGAACTGAACATGGCAAGAATGCGATAGAATTGATTAAAAGAGAAGAGCCACAAAATCAAGGTGCTACCATTTTGCACGACGGTTCTAAATCTACCCGTGCTGGGGCTGCATTTGCGAATAGTAAATTAATGCACGCCACCAACCAATCTGACTCATATCGGATGTTATTGCATCCTGGACCATGTGTTATTCCCGCTGCTTTAGCAAGTGCTGAACTCGAAAATAGCACTGGAAAAGAATTGATAGTTGCGATGGCTGCCGCGTATGAAATTCAAGCTCGTATTGGGAGTGACTTTATTCCTTCTACCCAAGCCCGAGGGTTCCGTTCAAGTGCAGTATATGGGACTATTGCGTCCGCTATAGCTACGGGAATGTTGTTGAACCTTACCGAAGATCAGTTGGTTACCTGTATGGCTTTGGCCTGTACTTTTACTGGAGGCACAAATGAAGGCCCACGGTCGGGCGGCAGAGAAATGATGTTTCATGAGCCATTGGCGACTAGAAATGGGATCATGGCCGCTCTTCTGTCTCAAGAAAACGTAAAAGGATCTGAAACAGCATTAGAGGGTGATGCTGGATTTTATAATGCTTTTGTGGGGAACAATACAGGATCTCTTTCGTATGTCTTTTCCGGTCCTGATCAGGTGAACATCAATTCGATAGTAGATGGCTTAGGCAAGAATTGGGAATTAATGCATATTACTCCTAAGATATATCCAACAGCAGGATATAATAATCCTGTTATTGAGCTCATGACTGACATCCGGAAACAACATGCTATAGATTGCAATGCGATCGCTAGCATTCATGTGGATATGAACTGGCTGGAGACGACGTACCCCTCCCCGGCTTTCCCAAGTAATGCGAGAACATCTCCAGGTATTGGCAGTACTCATTATTTTGCAGCATTCACTTGTTTAAACGGTTTTTATCCGCCACTTAAAGACCGAGTTGATCCGGAAGTAAACAGTAATTTGCAAGAAGAGCAAGTGATTAAATTGATGAGTCGAGTTACTGTTGAGGGGCATCGAGATAGACCCGCGTTTGCACCTAAAATCACCATCTCTTTGTCTGATGGTACAGAGTATCAAGGAGAGTACCAGGGAGACGAACTGAAATGGGACTTTAATAAGGAATGTGAGCGAGTGAAGCCTTTGTTTGAGGATATTGTATGGCCTACTGATAAGCTTAATAATTTGATTGAAATTGTTAGTTATATGGAATCAGAAGAATCTATCCACCATATGATTGCACAAGGTTCTTAGATTGCGTAAATATATGTTGATAGGGATATTAATATCCCTTGTTTCTCTTGGTGCTGGTTGCGAAAGTGACCCGCTGGCATCTGGGCAGGATAATAAAGGTGTCAGTATGGTTGTAGCAACCACTTCTGATATCACTGTTGGACCGAACAGAATAGCGTTTTCTCTGTTTGACTTTGAAGGACAAGTTATTGTGTTAGATCAAGCTAAAGTTGAGGCAACGTTTTACCCTCCAAACGAAAATGACGGAATAGTTAAAGATACGTCTATTGGTTATTGGAGAACCATTCCAGGAACAGAAGATAGGGGGTTATACATAGCAGACTTGTCGTTTGATGTGCCGGGCGCCGGAACAGAAGACAATCCAAACTACTGGGAGATCATCTCTACTTTTGTCTATCAGGATGAAGAATTATGGAGCAAGGCAGCTATTGTTGTCACAGAAGATTCAGGGATTACCGCTATAGGGGAACCGGTGCCTTCGAGCGTTACGCTGACAGCTTCAAACCTTGAAGATGTACGGCTTATATCTACTGCCCCGGATCCAGATTTGGATTTATATAAACTGTCGATTCGAGATGCGATAAAAAATGGAAAGCCTACAGTGATTGTTTTTGCTACTCCTGCTCTCTGTGTTAGCCAAGTATGTGGTCCTATAGTTGACATGATCGCGTCTATTAAAAACAGATTCGTAAATAAAGTTGATTTTATTCATGTAGAAGTTTTTGAGAACCCAAGAGATTTAATTGAACAAGGACGGTTTACAGGCGAGCAAGTGCAAGCTGTTACGGAATGGGGATTAGTCACTGAACCTTGGGTGTTTGTGGTAGACGAGAAAGGACATTTGGCTGATAAGTTTGAAATCTTTGTCACAGAAGATGAAATTACGCAAGCTATTGAACAAGTTATATATTAATCGGTAATTTCGACTGCCATCAGAAGGTCATTTGATGCTGTGTAAGTAACGGTAACAGGTTGCCCGGTCACCTGATGTTCCTTTATGTGAGAGGGGGTGAATCCTATAAATCCAGAAGCATGGAATTGATATATTTGTCCTGAAGGTGTCTTTACTTCAAATGATTGAACTTCAGAAATTGATTTTGCGATTACAGAGATCACTTGTCCACGAATAATGTTGTGGTTTTCTGATTGGCTAGAGCCTGAACAGGCTATGACAGAAGACACGAGAATGATTATTATGAACACTAGAGCATTTAGTTTGGTCCTAATTAAACTTAAATACACGTGTGGCTATCACTCCTGTTAATAAAATCCATGCTCCTAATATGCTGATGGGCATCCATGCATCAAGTAGTGACATTTGATTGAGTGCTACTTCTCTGAGAGCCTCCAACATGGGAGTTAGCGGAATTATCGCAGATAATAAAGGTAGAGGCCATGGAAGGTATTCTGCAGGAAAGAATGTGCCAGACAGAAAAATCATAGGAAATATTACGGCATTACCTAAGCCAGACCCCGCTGCAGGAGAGTTTGCCCATGCGGAGAGGATGAATCCTATATTGATGAATACTATAGTTCCAATTACTACAATTATGTATAGGAAGAATAAATTCCCGGATATGTTCGCCCCAAAAACAAATGACCCCACTAATAAGATTATAGTTGTTTGAATTAGGACTAGAACTAGATGAGCTAAAATCTCACAGAAGAAAAATTGCCATATAGGTAAAGGTGTTGCAAGAAGGCGCTTTAAAATATTCTGATTTCTGTAAGTGCTCAGTTGAATTGTAATTGATATCACGGAATTGACGGTGATCGCCAAACCTATGATTCCTAGTAATACGGAGTCAAAGTAGTTTGCAGGTTCTTTATTAATACTAACTCCGACTGTTGTTAAAGAATAATTTGGGTTAATTAATTGCTGAATAGTGTCTCTAACTGCGGCTGCGACGACGTGATGCCCAGTATCATTTGGCGATGCGTACTGAACAGTAATAAAAGGCTCGGTTTTTTCAAAGTCTTTCGGTATAGATATCCCGTAATCAAGAGTGCCTGTTTCTAGCCGTGTGGTCATTTCAGTGATATCGACGGAGGATATGTTCCAATCTTGAATATTGCCTAAATCTTGGATCAACGAAGATGAAAGAGTGGTTTCGGAAAGATCCGCAATTCCAATTTTAGTTTTATTGAACTCAGTCATATTAAACAACCCAAATACCGTGACTAATAACAAAGGGAAGAACAAAGCCCAAAAAGCTGTTTGGCGATTGCGGTACATTATTTTGAGATTGCTTATGAATAATTGAGTCATGTCTTTAATTCTGGGTAAAGTTTATGAAAACGTCTTCGAGGGTCGGTTCAATAATTTCCAGTTTAAGAGGCTCGATATTATGACGGGATAGCAGATCTAGTGCTTTACTGAAATCTCCTGCCTGCGTCCCTATCTGTAGCTGGTAGACGGTAGGTTCGAGCTGTTCATATGCTGGATCAATTGCCAAGAGATGTTTTATTTTGTCTTGTTCTAATGCGATTTGAGTTGTAAGTATCATAGAATTGGTTGAATTTAAAGACTGCTTAAGGTTCGCTGGGCTATCAATGGTAATGATTTTGCCGTGATTCATAATTGCGATTTTGTCGCATAAAGTATTTGCTTCTTCCATATAATGGGTGGTGATTAAGACGGTAGTCCCTTTTTGGTTTATGGATTGAATGAGAGCCCAAACTTCTCTTCGGGATTTGGGGTCTAAAGCGGTTGTAGGCTCATCCAGCACAAGAATCTTAGGATCATTGATCAATGCAGCTGCTAAAGTGAATTTGTGTGTTTCTCCTCCAGATAGCTGTTTGATACGACTCTTTGATTTGTGATTTAGGCCCACTTGCTCAAGTAATTGTTTAGGGTCTTTGGAATTTTTATACATGGAGCTAAACAGAGTCAATATTTCTTGCAGGGTAAGGTAGTCAAAATAAGCAGAAGATTGCAGTTGAATTCCAAGTTGATTCTTTATGGATTTGGGGTTTTGTTTGAGGTCTGTTCCAAGAATCGTAATAGAACCAGATTGGTAGCTTGTGAGCCCTTCAATCATTTCCAACGTGGTGGTTTTACCAGCTCCGTTTGGTCCCAAAATACCAAAAATTTCGCCTTCCTGCACATCAAACGATACATCGTTAACAGCTACAAATTTGCCGTAAGTTTTATTTAAGCCACTGACCTGTACAACCGGATTCATGATAATATTAAATATAACATAAACGATTTTAAATCGCAGAAATATTTATTGGTTGGACGGGTTTATAAGTGAGTCAAAACAGAATAAATGTTATATCTAATCTGATGATAGTTGCTGCAGGGGCAGTTTTGATATTAATAGCTGTTGGAGGGATAGTTCGGACTACGGGATCTGGATTAGGGTGTCCAGATTGGCCTTTATGCTACGGTAAGGTGCTGCCTCCGTTGGAATACCATGCTATTATTGAATACATTCATAGGTTTATAGCTTCTATAATAGTAGGGCCATTGGTAATACTGAATTTCGTATTAGTAATATTATGGGTTCGCAGTGATAAACCGTTGCTTTGGTTGAGTGTTGCCATTGTTGCCTTGTTGTTTGTGCAGGGAGGATTGGGTGCAGTCACAGTACTGAATGAATTGCCTCCAGCAATTGTTGCTGTTCACTTGTCTATTGGAGAGCTCTTTTTTGCGATGGTCATCACACAAGCCGTACTTATGTATAGACACCGCATGTCTAGTCCGTATTTAATAGAATTGTCAAAAAAAATAAGGCTTTTAACGATCTGTGCTGTACCTGTGATGTATTTAGTTTTAATCAGCGGATCTTTGGTTACAGCTAATGGAGCTCTTGCAGCATGCTTGTCTTGGCCTTTGTGCGGGAATAATGGATTCTTAGCTTCTATTCATATGGGGCATAGATGGATTGTTTTAATTTTGGGGTTATTCGTTGTATATGTAGTTCATTTCTCGATAAAGAATAGAGCATTCCCTAAAGCTGTCAGAAAAATTGCGATGTTAGTAGCTTTGGTATTTGTAATCCAGATAATTGTGGGAGCGTTTATGGTCTTTATGCGATTCCCTGTATATTTGACTGCAACTCATGTTGCTATGGCATCAATGGTTTGGGGCGCTACGGTCTGGTACGCAGCTCAATTGATCTTGTGTAGACGCAGTAATTAGTAAGAATGCGTTCTAAAAGGAAACCAAAAGACGGGATACAAAGAGTATTGTCAGATTATTTGGAACTGACTAAGCCTCCTATCATGTTTTTGCTGTTAATAACGGCGAGCGGTGGAATGTTTTTGGCTCAAAGCGGTGTACCTGATTTGTGGCTTATGCTTGCAGTCTGGCTCGGAGGAGCTACAGCATCCGGAGGCGCCAGTGCGTTAAATCATTACTGGGATCGAGATATTGATCTATTGATGGCTCGTACCAGTGATAGACCTGTTGCTGCCAAACGAATATCTGGCCCTGCAGCGATTACATTTGGAATCAGTTTAAATATTATTTCCATGGTTGTATTGTTATTGTGGGCGAATTGGCTGGCAGCAGTATTAACTTTAGGCGCAACTTTATTTTATGTTGTGATATACACAATGTGGTTAAAACGGACAACACCCCAAAACATAGTGATTGGCGGTGCTCCTGGGGCTATTCCTCCTGTGGTGGGCTGGGTGGCAGTAACTGGGACATTTGATTTGTCTGCGTTATTTTTGTTTTGTATCGTGTTCTTTTGGACCCCCGCTCATTTCTGGGCATTGTCTTTGATGATAGAAAAGGATTATGAACAGGTCAAAATTCCTATGCTGTCTGTGGTTGCTCCAATCGATTACACTGTTCTTAGTATCTTTTTATACACGGTTATTGTTGTCGCGTTGACTATTGTTTTTGCATTCACAGGGGTAACGGGTATCGTGTATTTGGTGTGCGCTGTAGTGATGGGCGGGATTTTTATGTACTTTGCTTGGCAGCTGAAAAAAACACATTCTTTGGTTAAAGCTAGGCATCAATATTTGTACTCTTTGTTGTATTTGATGGTTTTATTTTGTTCGTTAATGGTTGATTCTGTAATTTGATAGATTGGTTCGATCATAATAAAATATAAGATAATAATAAATTAACTAGATGTGTCCGTTGACACTATATGAGCTCTATGATAGTGTTCAATGTCGATGCATTGGCATAGTTAAAAGAAGATATTAATCACGCTAAACATGAAAATTATTGATAAGCAATTACCCAGAATAGGGATACATACCAAAAAGAACTTTTTCTTCATTTCTTTATTAACCATATCTTTAATTGTTTTAATTGGCTGTTCTTACGATAGTCACCAGACGACATTTGATCCCAAAGGACCAGTTGCAGAAATGCAAGGATTGTTGTTTGACGTTTTGATATGGGTCATGGCTATAGTGTTTGTGGTTGTAGAATTTGTTCTAGTCTATGCTGCTATTAAATTCCGACATAAACCTGGGAACCCTTTACCAAAGCAAACTCATGGCAATACACCATTAGAAATAGCATGGACGATAATACCAACTGTATTGATACTAGGGCTGGGTATTTGGTCGGTACAAGTGCTATGGGATCTTGAAGCTCCTCCCGAAGGAACCGACCCGTTGGAAATTGTAGCAACAGGCCATCAGTGGTGGTTTGAGTTCAACTATCCAGACGCAGCTAATGGTAAAACGATTACAACAGCTAATGAAATGAAAATACCGGTAGGGAGACCGATTTCCCTTAGTCTAGAAAGTGATGATGTAATCCATAGCTTTTGGGTTCCGAAGTTAGCAGGAAAGCAAGACATGGTTCCTACTCGTGAAAATCCATTGTGGTTCATGGCCGATGAAGAAGGTTATTACTACGGACAATGTGCAGAGTATTGCGGCACTCAGCATGCTCAAATGAAATTTGCTGTGAAGGCAGTATCCGAAGAAGAATATATTAAATGGGTGGAAGGATATGGGGAATCTCCCTATCTGTCCGCAGAGGCACAATTAGGTCAGCAATTATTTGCAGGGAAAGGACAATGTATTACGTGTCACAGTTCTGCAGGGCCGGATTCAGAGGCATTAGTTCAAGCTAGAGTAAATGGGTTTTTAAGTGGATCTGCTATTGCTCCCGGGCCGAACCTAACTGATTTGGCGACACGAGATATGTTTGCGGCTGGTATTTACGATAGGAATTCAGAAAACCTAAAGGACTGGATAACTAATCCTGACGAACTAAAATCTGGCAACTATATGTCTAAATTAGCGCAAATCTATCAGACTGAAGATGGCAATGCTAATTTGACCGAGTCTGAGATCGAAGCATTAGTAGAATATCTACAAAGCTTGAAATAATATCAGGAGTATATTTAGATTAATGGCAACTATTGCAACTAAACAATCGGACGGAAGTATTCTTTCGGTGATTTGGAGTTGGGTAACAACTGTAGACCATAAAAGGATAGGAATTCTTTATGGTGTTACTGCTTTTATTATGTTTTTGGTGGCCGGGATCGAAGCTGGCATCATGAGAATGCAGCTTGCTACCCCAGGAGGAGACCTTGTATCTCCTGATGTTTATAATCAAATGTTTACAATGCATGGAACAACGATGGTGTTCTTTGCCATTATGCCTTTGAATGCTGCATTCTTTAACTACATCATTCCACTAGCTATCGGAGCTAGAGATGTTGCTTTCCCAAGGCTAAACGCGTTCAGTTACTGGACGTTTTTGGCTAGCGTGTTATTTATGAATTTTGGTTTTGTCGTAGGGTCTGTTCCCGATGGAGGATGGTTCGCTTATGCCCCATTGAGTGAGCAACCGTACAGTACTAATCAAGGTATGGAATTTTGGTCAATCGGATTGATGTTAGCTGCTGTGTCTTCGGCAGTGGCCGGATTGAACTTCATTGTTACAATAGTGAATTTGAGAGCCCCC
>CEOQ01085263.1_pt1 | contig 37812 bp, 26 predicted proteins | sample 361351 | NCBI WGS metagenome assembly CEOQ01 (sample SAMEA2619907, study PRJEB7988) | marine metagenome | biome: marine biome (ENVO:00000447); feature: deep chlorophyll maximum layer (ENVO:xxxxxxxx); material: "saline water (ENVO:00002010), including plankton (ENVO:xxxxxxxx)" | depth 60 m | reverse complement strand
CTCCTGAACGACCCGTTTGAGGCTTATCCACTCCCGTTCACCTAATCGAACCTCTGAAATCCGCTGTCTGCCCTCTCTCTGCCTCTTCTTGCAATGTTCAACGCGTCTCCTAACATGTCCGCGCTCATCATCTCTCGGTCCAACCTCTCGTGCGCCACTCCGGTTATAATCGACATTACCTTGATCGTGTCCCCAAATGCAGGATCCTGTCTGGCTCCGAAAATCACGTTCGCGTTCGGTGAAAGCCTAGCAGTCATCAAGTCACAGACCTGATTGGCTTGCTCCAATGTCATATATGGCCCTCCAGTGACGTGAATCAGGGCACCTGTAGCCCCATCAATCTCAATGTCCAGAAGTGGGTGGTTCAGAGATTCGTGAACAACCTCTTCTGGCCCCTGGTCGCTCTCACCATAGAGCATCATTGTAACCCCGCCTCCTTTCATAATCGTGCGGACATCTGCGAAGTCGAGATTTATCAGGCTTGGAAGGGTGATTGTCTCAACCACTCCCTTCACAATCTCTGCAATCAGTTGGTCCATGATGCTGAAAGCCTCGTCTAGTGGTAGGTTTGGGACGAAGTGCATCAGTCTGTTGTTGTCAAGAACCAATACTGCGTCTGCGGCCTTCCTAACCATGTCCAGGCCTTCTAGAGCACGTTGCATACGCTGCCTCCTTTCTACCGTGAATGGAGTTGTAACGACAGCCACAACAAGTGCTCCAGAACGCTTTGCTTCTTCAGCAACCACAGGTGCAATCCCCGTACCAGTGCCCCCTCCCAGGCCAGCGGTAACGAAAACCAGGTCCGCACCCTCAACAATCTTGGTGATTACATCCCTGCCCGCTTCCGCGCATCTTCTTCCCATCACTGGGTCTCCACCGGCACCCAGGCCCCTGGTGATGTGCCTGCCGACCAGTAACTTCTGCATAGCCCTGGTATTGTCCAGGTGCTGCTTGTCTGTGTTGATTGCTACCGTTATTGCGCCTTCAACGCCTATGTGGGTGATTCTGTTCATGGTGTTGTTGCCGGACCCACCACATCCGCAAACCAGTATCCTTGGATCGGGAGGACCGAAGCTCTCCAGCTCCCGGTCCCTAAGCGCTGTGGGAACCCTCGTTGGAGCGTGAGAATCGGCTTCAGGAGCCACTGAACTGCTAGGGACCTCTACCATCAACCCGCCTCGTGCATCCCAGGCATCGCTGCCTATTACGCCCCCCCAGTCCATTCTTCGCCTTCTTAACCGTTGAGGGAATCAATCAGTTCTACAAGCCGATTATCTGACCTATCGGCTAGCGCGGAGGGGTTACTCAATCTCACACAACTTCGGGAATTATCGTCTTTGACTGGAAAGCGACATAAGGCGAAAGTCCCTCCACAACTCAACCGCGCTTAGCTCAGATGGCTTAGAGCACCTGACTGTAGACTGGAAACACTTTGGTTGTAGGCAGCCATCAGGGGGTCCCCGGTTCAAGTCCGGGAGCGCGGACCACTAAGCTCTCAGGCTCTTGAGCGGGACTTGTATTTGGGGAACTTCGAATTCGAAGATGTGCCTGCTCGTCTTCGGAGGGAAAACATCCTCCGATAGTCCCATTTCGATTACTTCCTCCTTGTTAATCAGTTCCTTGCCGCACCCCGGCCAAACATCAACTGTCACACTGGGATCAGAAAGGTAGTTCACCTTCACTACTGGAACCCAATTGAGGTCAAGAACTCCGGCAGCTGTCCACTTGTGATGGCCATCCAGAATCACCAATGTTTCCGAATCTACGATAATTGGTTTGTAGAATCCCTTATTCTGCAACTTGCTAATTCTGGTTTCTAGATTGGAGGGAATCACCTCCTCATGCCCCCTCAGCGAACTTCTTTCGACGATGTGAATGTCGACTTGCTCCTCAATCACTGAATTATTGAGAGGCAAGCAGGCTCATAAATGAGTTCTAGGTCGGCGGGCCGCTGGAGGAGTACCAATGGGACTGCATCAACACGTTAGGAGCATGTGGAAGCAGCCTAAGGAAACAATCCCTTCCAGGCATAGGGTGGCTAGAATGGCAAGCTGGAGGAGAGAGCCGGTATTCTGCCGAATAGAGAAGCCCACGCGTATTGATGCCGCTCGCAGAGTTGGATACAAGGCCAAGCAGGGTGTTGTCGTAGTACGGACCAGAGTCCGCAGGGGTGGACTCAGAAAGGGCAAGATCCACATGAAGAGGAAGCCATCAAAGGCGGGGATAAAGAAGATCACAATGGCCAAGTCAATCCAGAGGATTGCGGAGGAAAGGACTGCCAGGAGGTTTCCAAACATGGAGGTCTTGAATTCATACTGGGTCGGAGAGGACGGGAAGAACAAGTTCTACGAGGTCATAATGATCGATCCATCTCATCCAGCGATAAAGTCCGACAAGCAACTTGGTTGGGTTTCCAGTGGTTCTAGCCACAGGGGCCGCGCCTTCCGAGGAAAGACCGGAGCGGGCAAGAGGGGCAGGGGCCTTCTGAACAAGGGCAAGGGTGCGGAGAAGCTCCGACCAAGCCTAAAGGCCAACAAGAATAGGGGAAAGTAACCCCTCTCTTCCGTCATATTGATGCCACATGCTTTGGGGCGTAACGCGATGGCAGACCGTCACGCCTCGGAAATTAGGGGTCTTCCCGTGATTATTCCCGACGGTAGGCTTCTTGGAACGGTACATGATTCTGTAATAGATGTAAACAACTGGTCTTGCACCCACATTTTCGTATCGGACCCACCTGAGAGTCTTGTTGAGGGTCGAATCCACGTTGCCGTACCATGGGGATGGGTCCGTTCTGTAGGGGACGTGGTTCTCCTGCGTTGGTTCCCGCCTACTCCCATCCCCCGAAATTCCTAGTCAACTGCCAAGCAAGTCATGAACGCGACTGCGATATCGTTCAAAAGTAAATGGCGGACGGCCGGACAATGCGTCGGGCTTCTCTGATTGCTCTAGCAATCCTAGTCCTGGCCCCATATGCTTCTACGGCTAGTCCTGTTTCGAGAGGTGTGATTTCCTGCTCTAACTCCAGTATGGACTCTTTGCCCTCAAACTGGACTATTCCCGATCAGTCTTGCATTAGAGTCGACCTAGGGGAACTCCAACAGGGGGAGTCCATAGCCTTCCAAATTTCATCGGATAACGATGTCGACATCTTGCTCTTCTCAGCAAGCACTGTATCGATATATCAGAGTGAGCAAACGTATCGAATAGATTCTGTTTGGCAGTCCGAATCAGTTTTCGAGTCCTTTTCCGGTTCTGGTGAGTGGCACTGGTCAGTGCCAAGCGACAGAGAAACAACGAGATGGTACTTGGTCATCGACAACCTAGCACATCCCAGCGATGCGGGCCATGGGTCCCAAGGAGGCCAGGCTTCGGAGGCCTCGCTAGAGGCAGGAATAATCACTCCAGAGCCCTTCACACTTTCAGACTCAATTCACAGGGTGGAAGCAGATAGTTTCTCTGTGGCCGCTGGTCCTTTTTCGGTTGACGAAGGAACTCAGATGAGAATTCAAGCCAGAACCATGCAAGGCTTCCCAGATATTTTCGTAATGAACGAAGACGCATTTTCCCTGTACTCGCCTAGTGAAAACTGGTCATCCTCATCGAGGATTGTTTCGGCTGACATGTTATTGGTTACCACGGAAAGAACGAACCTCTGGGAGGTTAGTGGTATTGGAGATGAGGATCTATACGTCGTTGTTGACAACAGAGCCGGGCCGGGAGGAGGGGGAGCAGGGACTTCCCATGCAGCAGTAACAGTGACTGTCACCTTGACTCCGATACTCAATCCAATCATCTCGAGTGAGACAAATTTGGAATCGGTAGATGTCGGAGCACAAGTCTCTCTTTCTGCATTAGATACTCCGAACAAATCAGAACAGATTGAAGGCTCGTCATTCTCATGGGATATCGATGACGATGGAGTATCTGATGCATCAGGATACTCTGTTACCCATGTTTGGGACTCTCCAGGGATCTACCCAGTTCGACTTTGGGCTACCTCGACCGACTCTAGAAGTGCAAGCTCGACCATAGAGGTCTCGGTAATCGACCAATCGGACCCCGTTGTCTCCATAGGCGGTGGAGAAACCATTGTCAAGGGATATGGGGAGGTCCTGGAGATCAGCGGATGGTTCAGTGACAACTGGGGGGTCGACAGGGTCGATTGGCTATTGGATGGCAATATTATCGAGTCGAACTATTCGATACAGACAGGGGTGGACGAAGACGCATCTTCTTCCATTAACATAGAAGTCATCGATGACTTCTCCCCAGGCGTCCACATCGTCTCTTTGTTAGTTACCGACAAGTCGGGAAGGAGTTCACAGGATGACCTCGAAGTCTCCTTTGTAGACATAACGCCACCGGAGATTCTACTGCAACTGGTAGATTCACTTCCATACAATTCCCAGGCCGAAGCAACTGTGGGGGACCCGGTAATTTTCCAGATTTCTGCAATCGATAACCAGTCCTCATCAATCTCATACACATGGATTATCGAGCAGGGCACTGAAAATGAGATTGAATTCATCGGACCCCAAGTAATTCACGTGTTCAGCACAGAAGGACCCCAGAATGTTTACTGCAGAGTGGAAAATGAAGCAGGACTTACCACATTCGCGGAGATTCTTGTTGTAGTAGAGGGCGAAGAAACCGGAGGCGGGCTTGGAGCCCTAGGACTAGCCATAATTGCTGTTATTGTGATTGGGATTATTGCAGTAGGCGGCTTCATCGCATTCAACCTAGCAGTAAGGAGAAAAATGTCCGACATCGTCGAACAGGAAGAGGAAAATGAAGAGGAAGCTCAGACCACTGAGAAGCCTCCCGAAGATGTTGGAATGTGGGGACAAAGGACAACCAATCCATTTCAGCCATCCTACGAACCACAGGTCCGGACCCCTGTCGAAATCGACATTAACGACCTCATCGATGAAACTCAGATTTCTGAACCTACCATGGGAACTTCGGAAGTAGACGAGTTACAATCTGAAATCGCCAACCTAGACCTAGAAACAAATATCGAGAAAGCAAGTGATGACGACTCAAGAAAGGTCAGGAAAGACTGCTCATCATGTTCGGATAGATTCGAACTAGAGCTTCCACCCGGGATAGACTCTGCATACACCAATTGCCCTCATTGTGGGTCCGAAGAGTTGGTTGGCCTCTGAGTACGTCGAAACGACGATACTGAATGGTACACGCAGGGCAATACCATATAGCGCACCTCTAGGAGGTGCGACCAATATGGACGAGCCAATCGGCGAGGTTAGTAATCGCGACCCTTCTCTAAAAATCGCGATAATTTGCCTCGCTGTGCTGATTCTTCCACTCTTCTCCCCACTTAGCAGCGTTACCGGGGAGCCCAGAGTAGAATCAAAAGACTTCGGAGTACTGGACGAACTGGACGAAATGCTCCAAGAGAGGAGCGAGATACTCAATTCAAACTCCATCTCATCTCTGGCTGATCCGAGTATTGAACAGGTGCGGGATTCGGTAACGGAGTCTGACTCCGAGAGTCCAATTTCACTGGTAGGTACAGCGATGGAGGGAGTATCGATGACAAGTACCCTCCCCCACTCTGCCACTCACCCTGCCCCCTATGAGATGCTACTAGACCCCGGAATGAGACCTCCTGGGTTCGTCGAGAATATTTGGCAGACTCTGTTCAATATCACCGACTATGTGATTTGGACCCAGTACACCGACAAAGATGGAAATGTGGTGGAGCAGATCGAGGTAGTATCCTTCTCTGCATCATTGTTCTCAATACTAAACACTGAGACTGAAGCACTCCTTCACGCGGTTGACGTCGACAACGATGGAGACGATGATATCCAAGTCGGACTCAGCGTCGATGTCGAGTTCATCGGAGGATGGGGTATCGAGGGTGACACTCTCTGGATCGAGCCCGGCATTGAATTCACAGTTAGGGAGATCGGGAACAGCGCATCTGACCCTGATTGGAATGAAATGGACTCATTGCAGGTTTCGCTCATCAAGGCTTTCTCATATTCCGACTCTGGAACAGTTCTGAACTTGGGAGAGGGAGAGACATACATCTGGGTGATCGACTCAAGATTCACGACTCCTCCAAATCTCTTCAAATTCGAAGTGGGAATCGAGCGATTCTACTTCGATCTATCTGAGGCAGTATTTGGATTCGGAGACGCACTTTTCGCGCTCCTGACTCTGGGAATAGGAAGTACCCCGTCAGAGTCAGGAATCACATTCGCTGCGATTTCATCGCCCTACTCCCTGAGGTTCGACAACGGGGGGCAGGACGAGTGCCCAGATAGGTACAATTCCACCGAATTGGCCTCAATGAAATCTATCGAGATCTCTTGTGGAGTTTCCGCCGGTTTCGGGTACATTCACTTCTCTCCACCTAAAGACAATGGAGAAAGAGAGATGTGGGAATTGGCTTACATCGAGGTCAGGTTTCACCCCAATGGAGACTCTGAGCTACTCCCCAGAGAGGCCGAGGTGGTAATCAGAACGGACAGTGTGCTACCAACTTCTGTTGGGATGGAGGGAGAGCGCAGCCTCACCACAATTGAGTACTGGGCCGACAGAAGGTCCGACTTGCACATCCATTTCTATGAGGATAGATCCGGACTACCTCCTTCTGAGTCCGATGGAAGCTACGGCAATACTACTGATTCCATGGGTTGGTTCAGGGGGATGCCGGCAGGTTCCCTAACGGACAACCAAATCGAGAGAGTATTCAGGTTGCTTGGCTCTTCGGACGAGCCCGAGCTTCCCGGTTCAATCCCAGATCGCCTGGGATTGATAATTGGGATCAAGAATTTCACCAGGGACAGCAGCCAGAATGTCGATGACCCAACCCTGCCAATTAATCCTGCAGATCCTCCAGAAAGCCTGATCATCCTCAGATCCGTCCAGCAACTCGAACTCTTGGACTACACCTCTTGGTTCTCCAGAGGGGGGTCCGATGAAGATCACAGGAGAATCCACATCCGAGCATCGTCCATCCCTACTGCAGTAGCCGTTTACGGATCATTCGGCCTAGGTGGCTCTCCAGAGGCAAATAATTCCCTAGACTCAGGAGACAACCTTGACTTCATCTCCAAGATAATGGACTCAGTAATCCTCAACATTGTGGATGTGTTCTTAGACGTCGGAAACGTACTGAATGACGTACCATCTACCGTTGTGGACGTAATCAGCGGGGGAACCGGGGCAGGAGGCATCGCTGGTCGGGACATTCATCTGGTAATGACAGACAGCTGGCTCGAATCGAGGAACCCCACGCCACTGGATTCCGTGATAATGCAAATCGGCTCTTCCGATCATCCAACTGTTACGGGCAATCACATCATGCTCGCGCAAGATCGTGGGCTAGGGAAAATTCAGACTGACGATGGACTGAAGGATCCACTTGTTCCCGTGGCGGCCAGTATCAACTTCAGTGGTCTGCAGGCATTCTCATTCTCAGATTCAAATGACACACAAGAACAGACGATGTCTCTCGAATCGTTTTCATCGGAACCAATCGCATTTACCTTTGTGAATCACGACACAGGAAATCTTAGCGGGTCTTACCACCAGTCACTTTGGCTTTCGGATCTCCCTAACAGCATCTCAGTTATAGTAAATCCAGATGGGCAGCAGTACTCGGCGTCTTCTCCAGTTGAATCCATAGTATATACCGGCCTTGAGGGCTTCCAAAGGCAGGCAGCCAGGATTACTGATTTACCAGACTCTTTCTCCACTACATCAGGCTCAGTTCTATCATTCAACTCCTCTATTCCGATAGGCAAGATTGAGGCCCAACTTAGTGACTCAAACAACCCCCTCTCAATGGGTGGCGACCACTTCCTGTTCCATCACGATCCGTCCAACCAGACTTCATCGCTCTCGGCGGCAATATCTGGCATCAGTCAAGTCGGCTGGATTCCTCCATTGGAAGAGGGGGCACAGGGCACCACGGGAATGGGTACAGCCTTTGCCACATTCGAGGGACAAAACCCGTTCATGATCAACGTCGGAAATGCTCCAACCACCGATCAACTCCCACTTTCCGTCCTAGCAGAGATAGACCCAATGCCCCCACAGGTCTCATTGAAGGTCCCCACTGGTTCAGACTCCGGTCCATCATTGGATGTACCCGAGCTGAATACCTCGAACGGAATCTCAGGATTGGCATTCTTCATAGGAGGTTTTGCGGACCTAGGAAGGTCTGTTAACGGAGTCTTGGCGGGCATAACAACTGACATCTCTACTGGTTCAGCATCAGGAGAGGAGGACTTTTCTTTCGGATTGGGACTGGATGCTGACTCCGAGTTCGACCTAGTGGTCCAGTCTTCTATGGGACATGCCTCAGTGGACGAACCAGAATGGGTTCATGGTGTATCCTTGAACTCAGCAACCTCAGGAATATCGGATGGATTTTTCCTCAAGACGTGGATTCCAAATCTACCAGCAAAGGTCGATCTCTCAGTTTCTAGGACAGCAATAGAGGAAGGACAATTGTGGGACATCAGCCTAGGACTAGAAGGCTGGAAGCCCTTCAATTCAGAGCTTGTCATATCATTCAAGGGTGTGAATGGCCAGGATCTTTTCCTGACCCTCGAAGGCCTAGAGGTTGGGGAAAGAACATCCGTTGTCCTAGACTCTGAGTTCAGGATTCAGACAATGGGAGGAGTTACTCAGACATCCACATCAACGATGTACGGGATGTCTAACCGTCTAGACTGGTTCCATGCCCTGCTGCTCGACAGAGGGGCCGGGAGCAGGACGGAGATAATGGTCCAAGACATCCCGGAGTCAGTCGCAATTCAAGCCAGCATAGGCACTGCAATTTCGATGGACATGACAGTTCCCGAGGAATTCAGGATAGACGGTATCGGGGTCGGGTCGATCATGCTACAGCAGATGCAATGGATGGAAGGGGCATGGTGGCCAGCGACCATGTTCCTCACTCAGGTTCCAGGCTCAATGAATCTGACCACAGAACCAGACATGGACTTCGATATAACCCAAAATCTCGCATTCCAAGGATTGCCCGTTCTGGACTTTTCTTCCTCCACGGAGGGAATGTCGCTCTACATCGAGGCACAGGGTCGGGCAATCAACAGCAGGGGCGACATCGTACTGCTCGCAGAGGGCCTATCGGATCGACTATCTGTCAAGCCCACAGACTCGTACGGCCTCAATATTCGCTCGGGAGGGGACGGTGTGAGCAAGCTGTATATTCGAGCGACCGATATTCCGACAGTACCCCCTGTGGTTCTCGAAGAGATGGAGTTACTGGGAGAGGACCTGAAGAGCGCGACAATCCATGTAAGGGAGATAGCTGGACCATATTCAATAATCGAAGTCAAGGACGTTAAGAGCGGGCGTATAGTGGCCTCGGCAAGGGCATCTGCAGAAGTAGGAGGTACTGTTTTCGACCTTAGGGGTGTGATGCTTGATGCGCAGGCGACCGGAGGTGTCCCCACTGGAACTACCCTCGGCGTGAACGGGCTGGCTTCAGATCTATCACTCATGAACATGGTTCCAGGCTTCTCCGGCTCAACGAGCCACATCATGGCGCCAGAACCAATCTCGTCTGGAATTTTGACTCTGCTGGCAACATTCGGGGGTGGAAGCTGATGGGATTGCTGGAAAGGCTCCGCCCAGAGTCAAGTGAACATGATGTGGAGACGGCACACGTCATCCTAGAGAAGTTGGGAGACAGGGCAATTGATGTAATCACCCCATCAAGAGTAGTTATTGCATCCATACTATCTTTCTTGATCGCTTCTGTGTCATTTTTCGCAGTGATTTGGATTGTCCCTTATGACAACGTGAGCATGGACGTGGCATACATGCAGTCTGCATCCGGACACGTTGTCCTAGCAGAACTTGACAACAAGGGTAGCAGGGCAATTGAAGATGTCAGCGTGACAATTAGAATGCTAGATTCCGAAGACATTGAAGTGGGACGGCACGACTTCTACATGGAGGAATTGCCTGCCCACAGCTCAATCTCAAACACTCCGAACGACGACCTGGAGATGATTGTTCTCGGGCAGTCCGTATGGGAACATTACACAATCGAGATTTCTTTGGATTACCGCTACTACGGGGGCAGTAACTCCGAGTTTTGGACACATGAGGTCGGGGATTGGACAAGAGAGGTCTTCGTAGATGAAGCCCCATTCAAACTGTTCTAGAAAACATGACTAGGTGGAATGACAACAAACCCATAGAATCAAATCGAATTTGAAGAGGGAGTGGATGCAGATGGAAAAGAATGCTCCACTACTCATCCTAGTTCTTCTGATATCTTCACTATCGCCGATAGCGATGCATGAGGACGAAGTTCAGGCATACCCGGGCCTAGAAACCTATCCGAATAGAATCGAGATATCACCCGATCCAGACAGCATCAGGGACTTGGGGAAGCCAATCATCTCTTCAGGAGAAGAGGGACCAAGGGACTCGTGGGCGGACTCTTCGATCGGCGTTTATACGAACAGTGGGCTAATCCTCTATGATCAAATTCCCAAGGATCTCCAGGAACCGAGGCCAGACCTGTTAGTTGTCCTGGTAGACAGTGAAACCGGACTATGGGACGCAAGGGCCGAAATCACCAGCCTTTCACAGGTCTCAATAAGATCCACGATTCCACCATCGGGTTTCCTAATTCAAGGGACCCCAGAAGAGCTACAGAAGGCATCCTCCCTCCCAGTAGTAATTTCCAGTCACCTTGTCCCACTGGCACTGATGATCGACAAACTCCTCTGGGATTCAGAATCCCAGACAACCACAGAGGTAGAACTGAACGGTTGGAAGGACCCGGAACTGAACAGGCTTGACTCCACCGGCCTGGGAATTGGAGGAAGCCTCTCGCAACTAGGTTCAGATTACCTAGATGAGCACTGGTCACCTGCAATGGGGATTCACTTTGGGGAGGTTAGCCACGAGAAAATAGCCGAAATAGGGATGAACCCCGAGGTGTCCTACATTTCCCTCTTGCCAGTCCTATCCACATCCAACAATCTAGCCCGTAGCCACATGGAGATAAACACCGTAGAGTCGTTTTTCTTCAGTGGGCTCAACGGGAGCGGCCAGACCGTGGGTGTGGCGGATACAGGAATTGACCACGACCACGGCGACTTTGGAAACAGAATCGTCCAGAGGGTGGATGTGGCCAATGACGGCTCTACTGCGGATACAAATGACGGCCATGGTACCCACGTAGCATGTACGGTTCTCGGTTCCGGCTCCCGTACCAGTACCTACGAGGGCGTCGCTCCGGAGGCCCAACTTTACCTCCAGGCAATGGAGGATGATAGCACGGGGCAACTTTCCGGTCCCGGCGTTTACTCACTGCTCAATTCTGCGTACAGCTCTGGCAGCGCAAGAATTCACACAAACAGCTGGGGAGGGTTCAACTCCGGCGGGGACTACACAACTCAATCAGAAGACGCTGATGACAGAACCTCCACTTGGGACCAGTACTGGATATACGAGGGCATGACCGTGCTTTTCGCAGCTGGCAACGAGAGGGATGACGGAGTCTCGCCCCCTGGCACTGCAAAGAACGTAATCACCGTAGGGGCGCACGTGAACAGGTATAGCAACAATGCCGCAGACGAGATGTACTACTGGAGCAGCAGGGGCCCCACTGATGATGGAAGGATCAAGCCTGATATCGTTGCCCCAGGTGACTACGTCAGGTCTTGCAGGGCACAAGAGGCCACAGAGGCGCCCAACAACATCAATGATCCATGGTATGTCGAGTACAGTGGCACTTCGATGGCCACCCCAGCTGCAGCCGGAGCATCCGCACTAGTACGCGAGTACCTCATGGAAATAGCAGAGAGGCCGGCCCCCCAGGGTGCCCTCGTCAAGGCCCTACTGATACTTGGAGCCGAGGACATGGGGACCCGTGACATTCCCAACAATGACGAAGGCTGGGGCCGATTGAATCTCGTCAACACCCTAGTTCCCGACAACGATGTTGGGATTTTCGTCGATGACAGATCTCGCCTTGCCAGCGGGCAGCAGGCCGAGTACAACTTCGAGATCACCCGAGCCGGCGAGCCTCTGAAGGTTGTCCTGGCATGGTCAGACTATCCTGGGTCAACGTTTTCCGGGACGCAACTCCGAAATGACCTGAACCTAGAGGTCACTTCCCCAGATGGAACCGTAACATACTACGGCAATAGGTTCATCGACGGTAAGTCTGCGACCGGAGGCTCGAAGGATAACAAGAACAACGTCGAGGTAGTATTGATCGACTCTGCGTCAATAGGGATTTGGAACGTCAAAGTGGAGGATTTCTCACATGGTGGTAGCCGAACCCAACAGCCCTACGCCATTGCCGTTAGGGGCGTCAATGTGAATGACCTAACCCCGGATCCTGCTATTCTCCCAGGATCATTCGAGATATCCACTCCCATTCCACAGGTGGGGGAGCTCACCCAATTCTCGGCGACGATAGTGAACCAAGGTTCCGGCTCATTCCCTGAAGTATTCGTTTCCGCTTATACAAACAGCAACCTGCTAGGGACCCAGAGCCTCGGGATGTCTCCCGGAGAGGATGTTAGGCTGGAGTGGGACTGGACCCCCCAATCTGCCGTAGAGACTCAGATTAGGATCGAGGTAGACCCTAATGACCAGCTAGAGGAGTTGTACGAAGACAACAACGTCCTTACTCAGACGGTACAGGTCAGCGCACCCGGAATCCAGGCTTCAACCGATAATCCCTGGAAGACACTAGAGGAAGCGTCCGACACGACCACCGCATGGGAGATTACAATGACAAATCTCGCCCTTTTCGAGACCAATGCCACAATCGATGTCTCGAGCCCAATTAGAACCATCGACGACGTGTCATTTGACTGGTTCAATTCATTCGACAAGTACGAGGTCAACCTAGGTCCAGCCGCGTCAACAACGGTAAACCTGACCTTGGTTCACCCCGGTCCCCCCGATCCAGGGACGTATTCGATGGTGATTACGGCAACAGACATTGAGTACGATGTAGAATCCCAACTAGAGATTTTCTTCGATGTCCCAGTCCTAGCAAGTCCAGAAGTCAGCCTCCCTTCGGAGACTATCCCTGTTGACTCGTTCGAAACGACAAACCTCTCCCTGGATATTACAAATATGGGAAATGGTGCGCAGACTTACGATGTCGAACTACTTTCCCCAGCTGGGTGGGATGTCGGATTCGACGAACTCGGCCCCTTCCCAGGTTCGAGCCAGGGCTCAACGGGAACGATGTTGAAGGGCGCTACGATTTCAGCCCCAATCTCCGTAAACCCACCAGGCACGATGATTCAGGCCGGATCGACCTTCACCGCTCAATTGCTGGTAAAGTCACGAGTCAGTCCAGAAGTTTGGACCTACGACATGCCACTAGTGGTCTCGCCATACGACTCGATCGAGTTCTCACCCATTCCCGGAGGGATTCAGGAGGGGGTACTAGCCGATTCACTGCACCAGATCCCCATCCAGATTTCCAATCAGGGTAACCGAGACCTAACCATCACCCCAATAGTAAGATCGCTGCCAGGGGGATGGTCAGTAGAGGGCGGACTTCAGGAAATGCAGATTTCAATGGGTTCATCAACGCAATGGACATTCTCGATACAAGGAAATGGACTTGCTGCTGGTGGCCTGTTTGAGGTTAGGTTCCTAGTGGATGATGGAGACTACTTTGACTGGAACGCAACACTAGACGTGATTTCCGGGGCCATACCCAGCGTATCATTCCATGAGGTAGTATTCCCTCTCGGTGCCAGCTTCGAGTCATCAGACAATCCACTGGGCCTGGGAGCCCACCCGGTGGGGGGGACTGGTTTTGAGTTGGGATGGAGCGTCGTCAACGAGGGCACTTCAAACTGGGATCCTACCGCAACCATGGAACTGCCCGGTGAAGACTGGGCGTCTTCCTGTACGGTCAGCCCCCCGAGGATAGGCCCAGGGGAGAGCTCAATGGTGTGGTGCACCATAGTGATCCCAGAGCATGAGGAGGCCGGGACCGAGCCCGAAGTGGTGCTGGTTCTCTCTGGGGATGGGATTGAGTCTAGGAGGACCATATCGCTCCTGGTCGAAACTGTCAAGGAAGTAGAGTGGTCGCTGGATAACTTCAACGAAGCAAACGAGGGATACTCAACCACGCTATACTTCACCCTGACGAATACCGGGAACACCGTGATCTCTAACCGATTGGTCGTAGATGCCCCTTCTGGTTGGGACATTAGGATACTCGATGGGGTGCTAGTTACCCTTCAGCCAGGGGAGTCTCGCTCGGTCCAGGTTGCATTTACCCCAGACTCAGGATCTGATGGGGAAATCTCCCTTATGCTTGCTGACGCGGAAGACGTATCTGGAATGGATTACTCTATGGAAATTGACGTGATTTCGGACTCATCGGGAGAGGGCACATCCGTGTTCCTCTACTTGCTTGGGCTGCTGATTCTGGTTTCATCTGCTGTTGGAGCTGCACTTTTCGCCTTCTCAAGGTCGGGAGGTGACATCGACGAGCTGCTGGGCAAACTCCCTGTTGGCGGTGGATCTGCCGAGCATGCCGCTTCCGACGGAATCGCCGATAACGACCCCCCATCAGTAGATTATGACCGTGCCGGAGGAGTCCCAGAGAGCGGACTAGAGAGCTACGAAGACTACCCGGGTTGGCTGTGGGACCCTGCCAAGGAGGAGTGGGTCCCAGATCCCGAATACGACGCCGAGACTTCTTGATCCGCTTTCGGTTTCGCACCCCGATAACCGTGATTATTGCCGCACTATGAGCCCGAAGCCCTTAGAGGGGCGGTTGGCTCGGTCGGTCGATGAGAAGGTCCGTTTTAGCGAACTTATTCGTCGCTCTTCTGCTCGCCTCAGTGCTTTCACCGGCAGTTTCAGCTGCGGCCTCCATTGCAATGTCAGCTGATTCTCTGGCCAAGGAGGCGACCACGGATGACCCTGCGGAGTACTCCATAATCATCACCAATGACGGAGATGAGGACCTCACGGTGACCCTCAACACTGCTCAAGATTCTGACTGCAATGGATTCACCTCCACGATAGACACCACGCCGTTCTCCCTCAACGAAGGAGACTCAGAGGAGAAGACCCTAACCGTAAGCGTGAATGACCAGGCCTCAGGTGACTGCGTCACCACCGTGAATGCCCAGGGAACATACCTGGGCGGTCAGGCAAACCAGGACATAGAGGTCACCACAACCGCAGAGGGAGGGGGCCAGTATTCAGTAAAACTGAGTTACATCACCCCAGGCAATGGCAACATCAACTATGATGGCGAGGACGACAACGAGGAGTGGACAGTAAAGGTAGAAAACACCGGGGAGCAGGACAACTCAAACATCCAGCTAAGCATGGCCTCAGCCAGTGACTGCGACTCTGACGGGCTCGAGGCAACTGTCGAACCACAGACAATGAATCTTAACTCCGGGGATTCGGAGACCGCCACTGTAAACGTCGATCTACCTGATGGGAGCTCTACCGAGTCAGGCGAACACTGCTTCATTCTGGAGGCCACTGTGACAAATGACCCAAACACTCTCGATCAAGCCAACGACAGCATCGAGCTGAGACTAAACATTCCCGAGGTCAAGACCTGCGAGTCATCGCTGCAGCACAACTCCCACACCCTACAACCAGGAGACTCGGCAAGCAACGCATTCTCCCTGACCAACACCGGCAATACCGCTTGGACAGTAAGCGCATTCGCGATGTCACAGGGACTCGATGTCAGCGACTGGGTCGACTTCGATACACCGACCAGCCGCCTCCTGTCCGAGCCCGGGCAATCATCGGACTCTACTACATTCGATTTCGTCATCACTCCCGATGACTCCGTGGAGCCAGGCTCTGTCGACGTATACATCCAGGGAAGGGCTGGAAGCAACATCGGCTGCGAGTCACTCCTACGCATCAACCTGGGTCAAGTAAGGAGCGCCTCACTTAGCCTTTCTAATCCCACACTGAGCAATGTCGATCCAGGGGGAACGGGAGAAACCGTACTTCAGGTTACAAACACCGGAAACGGGCAGGACACATTCGCACTTGGGGTGGTGGACCTTACCCCTGGGTGGCAGGTCCAGCTAACTCAGACCACCATCACAATCGACGGGAGGCACTGCACATCAAGCACGAGCTGCGACAGGGAGAACGTGGTCGTACAAATCTCAGTCCCAGTAGACGCTAAGGCAGGGATAGAGTACCAGGTAACTTTCACAGTCAGCTCTCAAGGCTCGACTCATGACCAGATTTCAGCAACGGTGACAGTGACCCCCGTCCACGATGGCAGCATCCAGATTCCCTCAGACTCTCAGACGGGCCGATTCGGCCAGTGGGTGGCATTCCCAATCCTCCTGACCAACACCGGCAACATACAGGACACATTCGCCCTCACTTCCTGCGACCCGGACATTGCAGATGACTGCGGTGAAACCAAGTGGGCTAACCGGTACAAGGACACGGATGGCAACGAGATATCCATGATGAACCTAGAATCGGATCAGGAGGTCGAGATTTCCCTAGAGGTCCTAATCTCTGACAACATAAACAACAAGTCCGAGTCTTTCGAAGTCAGGATCGGGATTGTGGGCACCCAGGTTCTCCTCAAGCACGTTCTGACTGCCACCGTTTCCAACTTCAACTACAGCATGTCAGTGGCATTCGAGAGTCCCGGTGAAGACCCCAATACGATGGCGATGTCCCTTCCCCCGGGAGGCTCAGTATCGATCCCGCTAATAGTCACCAACACGGGGGATGGAGGAGCAGATGACGCCGTATTCACAATCTCGGGACTGGACTCCTCCGTAGTCAGGACGATCAAGGTAGGTGGAATCGACGTCGACGGGGAGATCACCGTTCCTTCTGAGGGACAGACGCTCGTCGTTGTCGAGTTTGAAGTTCTGGAGGTGGAAAGCGGTACTTCTGGAGTCATCACGATACGGGTCACCTCCAAGAAGAACACCGGCCAATTGCCCTCTTTCTTGGAAATCGCCATGGACATCAGGGCAATCCATGACTTGCAGTTGGACATGGAGACCACGGACTTCCTCAGTGCGAGCTACCCCGAACACATGGAGTTCGAGATTTTCGTTACCAACCACGGCAACATAGAGGAGGAGATAGAGGTCCTAACTAGTGACTCTCTGAGAGGATGGACCGTGGACGTAGTCGGCGGCGAGGAGTTCAAGCTGGATCCGGGGAAGACCAAGCAGGTCAAGGTCAGGGTCACTCCCCCTAGTAACATGATTTCTGACGACGAGTACACCTTCACTGTCACCGTGCAGCCCAAGGGGATGCCGGTCGCGGGGGAACCAATCGACCTGACGGTTGAGTCCAGTGTAGGGGCTGCATCGATTTCCAGCGAAACCCAGATGGTCATTGCTATTGCTGTAATCCTGGTTGGCTCACTGGCGATAACGTACCTTTTCGCACGTTCCAGGGCCGAGAATATGATGCTCTCGGAGTCACTCAACGTGGAGTTGGACGATTAGCATTGCCAAGGTTCCCACTCGGATACGCTTATGTCCGGATTTTTTGTGGCGGTACTCATCGGTCCCTACGGGACCGAGGGTGATGCCATGTCTACTGTGACCGAGATGTACCTGCCAGTGGCCGTGATGACGCTGGTCGGAATCGGCTTTCCCGTCTTCAGCTTCTTTGCTACGAGGTTCCTCAGGCCTACCACCAAGGGCTCTGACGTAAACAAGACCAGATCAATCCTACTCCCGGGCTACGAGGTGGATCACAGCCTATACGTCCGCAGGGATAGCACCTACGAGTGCGGTGCAGACCCGCTGGGTGACGCAGACATCAACTTCCACTTCCAATACTACTGGTATGCGATAATATTCCTCGTTTTCGACATCGCGTTCATGTTCCTAGCATTCGGGGGGATAATGGCAATAGAGAAGGGGAACGACTCCTTGCTCGACGACGGAGCAATCAAATCTGCTCTCCTAACAATGACCGTCTTCATGATTCTCATGTCATTGGGAGTCTGGCACGTATTCAGGAAGAGAGGGAGAATATACATCTGAGGATTTTTCATGACTGACGATGGGCAGAACTACTCGGTCTTCAACAGCAGGATGCTGGTGGATACAGTTGGCGACGTAACGGACGAGGCCATGAGGGCAAGCCGAATCAAGGACGTAATCGGAGTCCTTGCAGGACGCGTGTTCAACTGGAGCCAGAGGAAGTCACTATTCCCCCTCCACCTAGGGATAAAGTGCTGCGCATTGGAAATGGCCGCTGCAGGAGCAAGCAGGTTCGACGCAGAGAGGTTCGGCGTCTTCTTCAGATCTAGCCCGAGGCAGTGCGACGTCCTCTTGGTCAACGGCCCGATCAGCAAGAAGTTCGCTGATCCAATTGTTAGGCTGTGGGAGCAGATGCCAGAGCCGAAGTGGTGCATAGCTATGGGTGAGTGCGCAATCTCCGGAGGCCCTTACTTCCAGTCTTACAACATCCTAGAGGGGGTCGACACTGTGATCCCAGTAGATGTCTACATCCCAGGATGCCCACCACGACCAGAGGCCCTGATAGATGGGTTCGACAAACTAAGGCAGAAGATCATCAGGATTGGTGCACTTCCCAACGACGGAGCGCCAGAATCTCTCAAGCCGATCATCATCGGAGATGACCAGGAGGACTGAAATTGGGAAAAACCGTACCCACTTCCGTCCAGAGGTCAGCCGCTGAGAGCATGGCCACTGCAATCTCCTCGATCGATGGAGTCTCTGCTGAGGTGTCAGAGAGAAAGAGCGGGACAAGCCCGCGAAGCGTAGTTTCGGTAGAGTGCCTACCCGGCAGTTGGCGCCAACTGGCCGTGAACCTTCGCGACGAGCATGAAGTGGACTATTGCTCGATGATTACCGGCATCCACTGGCCAGACGGAAGCCCCGAGAAGAACTGGGAGGTGGTATACCACTTCCTGAGGATGGGAATCTCCGACCCACCAGTGTCAGATGGAATGGTTGAGCCGATAGTGGTCGACCCGACCGGAGTCAGCGGCAAACAAGTGCCCCTGGAGATAGAGGTAAGTGTGCCAATACCAGAAACAAGGGAGCCATCGGTCCCTACTGTCCAGGACATTTGGGTTGGAGCCGACTGGAACGAGAAGGAGACCTGGGACCTGGTGGGGATAGACTTCGAGGGACACTTGGGTATGAGAAGGGTACTCCAACCCCACGAGACCCCTGCCGGATTTCATCCCCTCCAGAAGCAGCACAAGCTTCGATACCACGACTTCGAGGAGATGTACGACGATGCCCAGGGATTCCTGCGCAAGCCAGCGGATGCTGGCAAGATAAAGTGATGAGGAGATAGATATGGCTGAGATGTGGATTTCGATGGGGCCGCAGCACCCCATGACCCATGGCCTATGGACTCTGAAGGTGAAAGTCGACGGCGAGACCGTCGTCGACACGGAGCCCGACCTTGGATACATCCACAGAGGCGTCGAAAAGATTTGCGAGTCCAGGGACTTCACGCAGATCACCACCTACTGCGACAGGCTGTGCTACGCAAGTGCAAACACATGGTCACATTCCTACATCTACGCGGTCGAGGACCTCCTTGAGGTGGAGGTGCCAGAGAGGGCCGAGTACATCCGACTAATCGCCATCGAGCTCCAGAGGATCGCATCCCACCTGATGTGGCTGGGGGCTTACGGTCCTGACATCGGAAACCTGTCCATCATGGTCTGGTGCCTGAGGGAGAGGGAGATGATGATGGATCTGCTCCAGGAGCTCGGTGGCTCACGGATGCACTACAACTTCCCGCGGGTCGGCGGAGTGAAGAGGGACCTTCCTCATGGATTCGCCCAGCGCGCACGAGCAAAGGTCAGCCTATTCCTCAGTAGGATTCAGGAGTACGAGGCACTATTCGACGAGAGCACCATCTTCCTGATCAGAACACAGGGAGTTGGATACTCAAAACCTGAGGAGATGGTAAACCACGGTGTGACTGGGCCGAACCTACGTGCAGGAGGCGTCAACTACGACGTCAGGACAGCCCACCCATACTCTGTCTACAGTGAACTCGACTGGGAGCCTCCGGTCGAGAGGCCCTCGATCAAGGGAGCAGACTGCTATGACAGGTACAGGGTCAGGGTTGAGGAGATGAGAGTAAGTGCCACCATGGTGCTGGAGGCCCTAGACAAGATACCAGGGGGGGCAGACACATACCACGAGCCGGGCGATCCGGCGATTCTGGCCAAAGCCCCAAGCAGGGCCCCAGAGGGAACATCGGGATTCCATCACTTCGAAGACAGCAGGGGCGAGTCGATGTTCTACATTGCAGGTGGAGGCGAAAGTCGAGGGAAGCAGCCTTACAGGGTCTCAATCCGTTCGCCGATGTTCATCACCATCCCTTACGCCTCAAAGTGCATGGTTGGATACAAGGTTGCGGACATTCCAGCCATCATGGGCTCATTCGATCCATGCATCGGGGAGACGGACAGGTGAGATCATGCCTAGCAGCGACTGGTTAAACCTCAGGGGATGGATTGAGAGCGGTGTCGGGTGGTCGATGGACAACGTACACGACGCGCTTCCCGCCGGTGAAGTTGACCTCCAGGCTACCATTTCCCTACCGACCGGAATCTGGCCCGAGGACATACACATTGGCCCAATATTCAGTCCCAGGGAGCAGTTCGCAGCAATCCAACCGGCCTTGGAATCATTCTTCACTGCAACCATGATCTGCACAATAGTCTTCACCACATTGATGCTCACGATCCTCCCCATACCGTACATCGAGCGCAAGTTCATAGGAAGGCTGATGGACAGGCTAGGTGCAACGACGACCCTCAGGAGCCTCTGGATAGGTGAGAGCGGGGTCACGGCGGGAAAATGGTGGAACCAGCTTCCATTTGGAATGGGGGCACCGATAGGATTCCTGAACCGGACCCTCAACTCAATTTGGGGGAATGACCACTCGCTAGAGACGGTCTCTCGAGTCAACAACCGGGGCTACCACGGCTACTGGTTCCTTCTCCCAGGATTCTTCCAGGCCTTCGCGGACTTCACCAAGTTCGCAGGAAAGGAGCACATCGTTCCCAAGAACGCAGACAAGGTGGTCTACGAGGTAGCACCCGTGATCATCATCTCAACCACCGTCCTAGTCTTCGCATTCGTGCCCTTTGGGCCACACTTCTACATCTCAAGCCCGGAACTATCGGCCATCTTCATGATGGCAATTTTCGGTGTTGCACCACTAGGGGTCTTCTTCGCGGGCTGGGCCTCAAACAACAAGTACACCCTGATCGGTGGAATGCGCTCTGCAGCACAGCTGACTGCCTATGAAATCCCACTCCTAATCACCGTACTGGGCGTCTGCGTGATGAGCGGCTCGTTCAACATCATCGAGATTGTAGACTTCCAGATTTCCGAGTCAAACGTCTGGAACTTGTTCATGATGCCTCTGGGGGCCGCACTTTTCCTGATTACGATGATCGCCGAGGTCGAGAGAATCCCGTTCGACATGCCGGAGGCAGAGGCGGAGCTCGTGGAGGGCTGGTGGACCGAGTACGGTGGCCTGAGGTGGGGATTCATGTTCATGGCCGAGTACATGCGCTCCTATGCAGCATGCCTTCTCTTCGCCCTGTTCTTCTTGGGTGGTTGGGAGGCTCCGTTCCAAGGATCACTCGAGGCGGCACCCATCGTGGGAGGGGCTCTGGAGTTCGTATTCTCACTAATCCCAGGAATCGCCTGGGTCTTGCTAAAGGCATGGCTTCTATTCGCCGTCTTCGTCTGGATCAGAGCATCCCTTCACAGGGTACGAACAGACCAGATTCTTGAGTTCGGCTGGCTGTGGCTGCTGCCACTCTCGATAGTGAACCTGGCAATCTCAATCTTCCTCAGGATATGGGTTTGGGACGACGGATGGGGGATATTGGCCCCGATTTCGATGATACTTCTGGGCGTACTGGGCCTGGCAATCCTAGGCATGGACGAGGACAAGGAGGCAATCGAGACAATGCGCAGGCCGTACAGCACCTATGCGGTAGTCAAGGCCTCCCCCGGCAGCCGTGCAGACATGGAGGCCCGCTCATGAGCTACCACCCGCACGGTACACCGAGCTTCCGAAACCTCATAGTAAGGCCGATGTGGATTACGCTGAAGACGGCTCTCAGGACAGTGCCTTTCCTCGGAAAGCTACGCTTCCTGAAGAACGACTACCACGGTCAGGCAGCGGACATGGTCGACGATGAGACAGCACGAAGGGTAGGCAAGGACCACCCCAGTAGTGGCCAGAAGTTCTCTGCCGACAGGGAGACCAGTCAGATCATGCCTTTCGTGGAGAGGCCTGTTACAGTGATGTACCCATACGAAAGGCTAGAGGACCTGGAGCCATGGCTCTTCGTTCCGGGAAACTACAACGGCAGGATAGGCATCATTTGGGAGACTTGCACTGCATGCAAGGCATGTGTTAGGGCCTGCCCGAACGACTGCCTTCACATGACATCTGAGGTACGGGTAAACGTCCTCGACACCGTGGATGAGGATCACCAGTGGCACGGGTACGGGAGCGAGGTCGAGTCCGGCGGACTGGCTGCAAGGCCAAAGCAGGATTTCGACGAGATCTCCTCCGGTTTCGACTTGGTCAACGACCACTATGACGCTCCACAGCAGTACGACTTCGCCGAAGTGATCGACATCACGGGCGAGGTAGCGACAGTCCGATGGTCCGACGGATCAGGCATAGAGGACGTCGCGCTGGGGTCCCTGAAGCCCGCCGAGCAGGACATAGTCTCCGGACGCATCGACCTTGGCAGGTGCATGTTCTGCGGACTATGCATGGAGGCTTGCCCCTTCGAGTCATTCTTCATGACCAACGAGTACGACGGCATGTCCGGATTCTCAAGGGAAGACCTGTGGATGGACGCAGGTAGGACCAGGGTCTTGCCCGCTGTCCACCAGGAGAGGGTCGACATGGAACTGGCAAAGAGGGCCCAGAAAGAGAAGGAAAAGAGAGCAAGAAAGGCTGCAAGGGCGGAGGCCTGATCAAGTGGCTATTGACTTCGAGATGATCGTATTCGTTATCGTCTCGGGAGCAGCAATCGCGGGCGCCCTAGGCTGCGTCTTCGCAAGCAGGGTCGCCCACTCTCTGCTGTGGCTGATGCTGACATTCTTCGCCGTCGCGGCATTGTTCCTAATGGCTAGCGCCGAGATGCTCGGAGCGATACAGATACTGGTCTACCTGGGATCTGTCATGCTGGTCGTGCAGTTCGGCGTAATGCTGACTCGCCGCAGGATACAGGGTACTGAGTCTCTGCCTACTCTGAACTTCATTTCCGCAGTTACTGGGATGGGCCTCTTCGGCCTGACCCTTGCCTTGCTCAGGGAGGTCATGGAGCACCCGATGTGGGATTCTGGAGTAGCGGGGGCACCTACGACGCTGGATTTTGCCGACTCCCTATTCAACGAATGGACAATCGCCACAGTAGTCCTCGGGGCTCTTCTGGCTATGGCCATGATCGGGGCATCGTACCTGGTTCGTGACGAGAGACTGATCAATCTGGTGTGGGATACGGGCCAGGAGGCAGTAACTGCCACACCCGGCGTAGGGATGCCTGTAAGGCGGACCATTTCATCCAGTACCGAAGAAGACCAGGAAGGGGGCGAGGAGGAATGATTGATCCCAGCTGGATTGCAGCTCTTGGCGTAATCCTATTCGGAATCGGGCTTCTAGGGACGTTCTACCACAAGAACGCGATAGTGGTTCTGATGTGCATAGAGCTAATGCTCAACGCTGCAAACCTCAACTTCGTGGCAGCCGCCACACATTACGGCGATGTGAACGGCTGGGTTTTCACCGCCATCGCCATCGCCATCGCCGCGGCCGAGGTTGCAATAGGCCTGGCTATCCTACTCTCCATGTACTCAACGCAGCAGACAATTTCCCTGGATGCCGCGAGCAAGCTCAGGAACTAGTGATACGATGGCGAAGTCAGGAAACGAGTACAGGCTACTGATGCCACTAATACCTGCCCTGCTGGTCGTTCCTGCCTTGGCTATTGCAGAATTCGATTCTGTGGATGCGGCTTTCCTGATAGTGCTGGCACCCCTCGTTGCATTCCCGATTATTCTAATTTCAGGCCAGTTGAAAAACGGAGAGAAAGCCTGGAAGGAGGGACTGAAGGAAGGCGGGACGCTCGCGCTATCAGCCCTGCTTGTCTCCCTCACGACCGCACTCTGGATCATTGTTGACTACCTCAGGGGTGCGAGGGAAATTTCCGAGGAAGTGGGCGAGAGGGTTGCCACCACTTGGGGGGACTGGATTTCCTTCGATGTGCTGCTGTCCGACTACACAATGAGCTCCGAGAGGGTGATTGGCGTCGGCGTATGGGTCGACTCAGTCACACTGATGCTCCTGTTCGTCGCTACATTCCTCTGTTTCCTAATATGCTGGTTCAGCCTCGGTTACATGAATACGGACCCTATCAACGAGAACCGCAACCACCGGTTCTACGCCGAGTTCGTCCTCTTCGCCATGGGGATGTTCGGGATGGTCCTGGCTGACAACTTCCTCTGGCTTTTCATCTTCTGGGAGATCATGGGACTGTGCTCTTACCTGCTAATAGGGTTCTACTTCTGGAAAGAGAGCGCTGCATATGCAGCCAAGAAGGCATTCCTGACTACTCGCGTCGGCGATGTTTTCCTCATGATCGGTCTCCTGATACTGTACGACATATACGGATCACTAGAGTTCTCCGTGATTTTCGAGGACCCTTCTCTGAATGGTTCAGTCGACACCGACAAGCTATTCTGGGCCCTGCTCATGCTCTTCGTAGGCGCTGTGGGGAAGTCAGCCCAGTTCCCTCTCCATGTCTGGCTGCCTGACGCAATGGAGGGCCCCACGCCCGTCTCAGCACTAATTCACGCGGCCACGATGGTGAATGCGGGTCTTTACCTGGTCGCCCGGATGGTCCCATTCGTGGACGTTGGCCACCACGGGGTGGCGGGACTGGAAGACCTAGGCCTGATCGTGGCTTACATCGGAGGCATCACCGCCTTCATGGCGGCCTCCATCGCCTTCGTTCAGAATGACATCAAGAAGGTCCTGGCCTACTCGACCATGAGCCAACTGGCGTACATCTTCACCGGACTAGGAGTTTCCCTGTGGTTCTACAACCACGGCAACGCCGATGCAGCCGCACTAGTCTTTGGGGGCTCGATGTTCCACCTCTTCAACCACGCAATGGCAAAGGGTATGCTGTTCATGGCCAGCGGCTCGGTTATCCACGAGGTGCACCATGCCCATGACCATCTCCATCACGGCTCTGAGCACGGTCACCACGACTTTGATCCGCAGGACATGCGAAACATGGGCGGCCTGGCATCGAAGATGCCAGTCACCTCAGCGGCAATGATGATCGGGTCTATGTCCATAATAGGAATCCCCCTCATCGGAGGTTTCTGGTCGAAGGAGGCGATTGTGGCCAAGACTTGGAAGGCTTCCCTGGACTACGAGCCCCTGATGCTCGGACCAGCAGTCCTGGTCCTACTTACCGCTGGAATGACGGGCTTCTACATGTCCAGGATGTGGTTCATGACTTTCGCTGGTGAGCCCAAGAGCGAGGTCGTTGACCACGTACACGAGGAAACTCCCTGGATAAAGGAACCCTTGGTGATCCTCTCAGTAATCAGCGCCCTCGGGGGCTTCGGCCTCTCAGTCCTAGGGGTAGTTAAGTGGCTGGCCAAGCCTTACAAGTACGACATTGGCATTCAAAAAGAGTCCGTATTCGACCAAGTGATATACGAGCTGGAGCACGCTTTCCTGCCCGAGGACCCAAATCTGCGCATCGTGGGTTGGACGACCATTTTCCTCTCCTTGGTAGTCGGGCCGATTATTGCTGCTAGGGTCCACGGCGGCTCCCTCAGGGCAGGACAATCCTCGAATCCCATGGTTTCCTGGCTGGTTTGGATTTCCGGCCGCTTCGGGTCGCAGGACGTGTCGGAGATGGCCGATTCAAGCCTATCCGAGGCACTGAGGCACCGTCTTTACTTCGACCACTACTACGAGAAGGCCCTAGGGATGACCGCAATCCCTCTAGCATCATTCGCCGCATGGTTCGACAGGAACGTCATTGACGGAATTGTAAAGCAGGTCGAATCCAGCTCAGTCCTAGGCTCAGTCCAGATTAGGAGGGCGACAACGGGTAGGGCACGCGACTACATCATGATGACGGCAGTCGGGATGATTTCGATATTTGCCCTAGCTTGGGGGGTGAGCGGATGATCCTAACCATTCTCGCACTGTCCCCGATCGCCGTGGGAGCACTCCTTCTGGTACTGCCACAAATTCTCCCATCCCATGCAGGGGACCAGGTCCGCACGTTCAGCAGGAACATGTGCATGGGGGTTTCCCTGGGCCTCTTTGCAATATCGACATGGGCAGCAGCGCACTCGCTGAGCGACCTTGACTGGATGGCTATCGGCTTCGGCAGCTACGAGCTAGAGAACACACCAGTGGACCTGATCCCATACATCGGCGTTTCGTGGCATGTGGGGGCGGACGCCCTCTCCCTGCCGATGATTTGGCTCACTTCCCTAGTAGTCCCGATTTCTATGCTCGTGGAATGGGACGCGAAGAGGGGGCACCTGTTCCATCCGCTCCTACTGGTTATGGAGGGAGCGATGATTGGCGTATTCGTGTCCCTGGACCTCTTCGTCTTCTACGTTTTCTGGGAGCTTACCCTGATCCCGATGTTCTTCCTGATTCTTATGTGGGGGGGAGCAGACCGCCGTTACGCGGCGATGAAGTTCTTCATCTACACATTCACAGCAAGCGTGATCATGCTAATCGGAATACTGGTGATGTACTTCAACACCGGGACCTCGATATCAGATAGGTCATTCGACCTCGAAGTAATCCTAGCCAGCGGGAGCACGATGAGCGAGGGCCTTCGCCATATCGTATGGATGCTCCTGCTAGTCGGATTCGCGACCAAGATGCCCAGCGTACCCGTCCATACCTGGCTTCCAGACGCACACGTCCAAGCACCCACCGCAGGCTCCATGATTCTTGCTGGGGTAATGCTGAAGATGGGTGCATACGGATTCCTCAGGGTAGCCGTGACGGCCTTCCCCGGCTCTACCGTCGTCTTCACCCCGCTCCTGGTTGCCCTGGGTATGGCCAGCCTCGTCTATGGGGCATGGGTCTGCATGGGGCAGACGAACCTGAAGAGGATGGTCGCCTACTCCTCGGTTTCCCACATGGGTCTTATTTTCCTGGGTATAGCGACAATGCAGCCCCTTGGAATAGCCGGTGCGCTGTTCATGATGTTCGCTCACGGGATAATCAGCCCACTCCTTTTCGCCGTCGCTGGTGCCTTCAAGCACCACTACCACACCCTGGAGATAGGATCAATGCGCGGAATAGCGCACCACAGTCCATGGCTATCGGGCCACATGATGCTGGGATGGATGGCCAGCCTTGGCCTACCCATGATGGCCGGATTCGTTGCAGAGGTCGCAGTCCTGATAGCATTCTGGATGACTTTCGGGTGGCTGGTACTCCTGCCGGCTCTGACACTTATCATCACAGCAGTGTACTACCTTACCTCGATGCAGCGCACCATATTCGAGTCCAATGACCCCCACAATGGGCTCCTCCCCGAAACCCTGCATGGAGAACCCCGCGACATCACATGGCACGAGAACGCAGGCATGGCGATTCTGGGCGGTCTTACGATTCTGTTCGGAATCCTTCCATTCTTCTTCTGGGACATGATGTCGTACTGGAGCAGCGAGCTCATCGACACGGTCCTTGTTGCGGCAATGGAGTCAGAGGGGGTTAAGCCATGAGCTCCGAGCTTGCAGGGATGCCGACCGAGCTCCTCCTACCTGAGATCATCATGCTGGTAGGCCTGGTGGCTCTGATCATCGTTCCAAACTTGGGAGATGCGAGGTTCAGGATACCCCTGACCTCCTTCAGGGTCCCAGTACTCCTAGGTGGATCGAGGTTTGGCATAGCACGTGATCCTCGATTGCCGAACTGGATCACCATAGGAACTCTACTGGCTTCGTTGGCCGCGGCACAGATGGGGCTCCTGAGCCCGAGCGACTGGTCTGGAGAAGTAGGAAACGCCCTTGTGGTAGACGAGTTCAGCATTCTGCTCTCGAACATCTTCATTTCGGTTCTCTTCCTATGCGCCATCGCAGCCACTCACCGGATTCCCGCTGACCCGGGTGCGGAGGCTCCCACAGAGGACGACGACGAGGAGTCAGGTGCCCGCAAGACGGACGCACTCTTCGACAACAGGAGGCAGGTGGACTTCCACATCCTCCTACTGACCACTGGGCTAGGCATGTCCCTGATGGCCAAGTCAACCCATTTGTTCATGCTATTCGTGTGCATGGAGCTGGCTTCTCTCTCATCCTATGTGCTGGTTGGTTTCCACAAGGAGTCAGTCGAGGGGGGGGAGGCTGGGACCAAGTACTTCGTGGTGGGCTCGGTTGCCTCCGCTATCGGGATATACGGAATGTCTCTCCTTTACCTCTGGAACGGCGACCTCAGCGTTTCGGGTCTGTCCGACTCGTGGAGGTCGATGGATGGCCTGGACCCGCTGGCAACTGCGGGCGTGGGGATGATGCTTGTCGCGTTCGGGTTCAAAGTCGGGGCAGCTCCATTCCACCTTGCAATCCCCGATGCCTACTCCGGCGCATCTTCGATCGTCGCTGGCATGCTAGCAACCGCCTCCAAGGCGATGGGATTCGTTGCCCTGTTCAAGGTCATGATAATCGTCTCGATGCCAGAATCGGGCGAGTCCTTCTGGTTTGTTGCCATGGCCGCCATATCCCTCATTACCATGACTTGGGGAAATCTGGCAGCGCTGTCTAGCGACAACCCGAAGAGGGTCCTAGCCTACTCCAGCGTCGCCCATGCCGGATACATGCTCGCCGCCGTTGCAGCAATCGGCTCAGGCTTGGCCGGGCCCGAGGCAAAGGCCCTCATAGTGACGGCCGTGCTCTTCCACCTCTCGGTCCTGGTGGTGTTCAAGCTAGGCGCTTTCCTGGTCCTCTCATCGCTGGAGACTGAGGGAGGCAGCCACAGAATGCAGGGGCTAAACGGGCTGGCTCGAAGAGACCCAATTCTGGCAGGGTCGATGTTCGTGTTCATGCTGTCTCTGGCTGGTGTGCCACCTTTCTCCGGATTCCTCTCGAAGCTTCTTATGATCAATGGGATCGTTACCGTATCAGCAGGTACTGGAGGGGCCTCGAGCATCGTCTCCTGGGCGACCAGCGTCGAACCCGTCTTCTGGCTTGCAGTCGCAGTTGTCCTGAACAGCGCGCTATCTCTATTCTACTACCTCAGGATGGGTTTGGTCATGTTCTTCGAGGAACCGGAGGGAGAAGGGGACCTAATCTGCAACACCCCACTTAGGGCATTCATCATCGCCCTTTCCGCGCTCTCCCTGGCATTCGGAATAGGGCCCGGAAGCGAGTTCCTTGTTGACATCGCCCATGGTGCGGCAGAAGCCTTGCTCCCCTGAGTAGCAGGCTCAACTTCACATAGGTGCCCCATGACGGGAGTGCATGGCACGTAGGGAGGAATCCGTAGACACTGAGCTCCTGGCCCAGATGGAGTCGGGCAGCGGAGATAGGATCAGAGTCCCTCTGCCAAAAAGAAAGGTGAACGAGATGTTCGCAATAGCGGACCAGATTCTCGGAGGCCGCAGGGTTCGGTCCATATGCGAGGACGGCGAGACCAGACTATCCCGGATTCCAGGAAAGATGAGGAGAAGGCAATGGGTCAGGGAAGGCGATCTAATCGTCGTCCAGCCATGGGAGTTCCAGGACGAGAAGGCCAACGTGGTGATGCGCTACACCAAGACTCAGTCACTATACCTCTCCAGAAAGGGAGTACTGCCCGAGATAGTCGACCTATTCGGGATGAGCCAGGACGACGAGGTCTCTGAAGTTGCAGAGCATGACGAAATAGAGGCGGAGCCCCCGGTCGAGGAGGAGTCGCCAGAGGAGCCAGAGGAGCCCGAGCCAGTGGCCGAGGACGACGAGGACGACATCGACTCCTTCTTCGGGTGAGCACATGCCTCGGGAAGGGGAATGGGACGAGGAGCCCGACATGGACAGCCTCCTAAGATCTGAGAGGAAGCACGAGTGGATTTCCGAACCAAAGTACAAGCGAATGTTCGACGAAATCGAGGACTCGCTCCAGGGAGTGATGGGTAAGGGGAAATTCGAATGGGTAGACAGAAGGGTATTCGATCAGGTATTCGATCGTTCCACCCTTCTGGCACTGCACAAGCTAATGCAGCAGGGAGAAATCGAGACTATCGACTACCCGATAGCAAGGGGAAAGGAGGCCCACGTTTTCCGAGCCACATCGAAGGGCGGCCCCATGGCCGTGAAGATTTTCCACACCACAAACGCCGTCTTCAAGGGCCTGGCAAAGTACATCGATGGTGACCCGAGGTTCTCCGGCCTTTCCAGGAGGCACAGGGAACTGGTCAACATCTGGGTGAGGAAGGAGTTCAGGAACCTGAAGAGGATGCGCAAGCACGGAATCAGGGTTCCAGAGCCAATGTTCAGCCACAAGAACGTGCTAGTGATGGAGTTCATCGGTGACGAGGAGGCAGCTAGCCCGAGGCTCAAGGACATACAGGTCGATGATCCACGAGGAGTTTTCGAAGACCTTCTTCAGACCGTGGCTGTGATATGGCAGACCTGCGATCTGGTTCACGCTGACTTCAGCGAGTACAACATCCTCTGGCACGAAGGTGAGCCTTGGGTGATCGACGTTGGGCAGGCGGTGACAATCCGGCACCCAAGTGCGAACGAGTTCCTGGTTAGGGACGTAACGAGACTCACAGAGTGGCTGGGTAGGCAGGGCCACGAAGCCCAAGTGGCCGACAGCCTCGTCCGTGTTCTGGACGATCCTGTTCCAAAACTCCCCCCTAGAGTGGATTAAAGCCAGAAGGCGAGCCGCCCGCAGGCATGGAGCACCTTTGCAGGGTCCCGAAGGACAGGATAGCGGTCCTGATAGGGAAGTCCGGAGAGACTAGGAAGATGATCGGTGAAGCTTGCGGTGGCGAGCTAGTAATCGACTCCCAGACAGGTGACGTGTCCATCACATGGAACGACGAGCCCGACCCTGTGAGAAGGATGAAGGCGCCCGACGTCATTACCGCAGTGGGCAGGGGAATCGCACCATCCCGCGCGTTACAACTGTTTGAGGATGAGGTTTTCCTTAGGATGTACGACATAAGGGAGTGGGTGGGAAGGCAACCTAATCAGACTCGCAGGATGAGGAGCAGGCTCATTGGCACCAATGGACGGATCAGAACCCTAATCGAGGAGTTGACTAACTGCGAGATCGCAATCTACGGCTCCACTGTTGCCGTGATTGGAGACAACGAGGGACTGGCGCTAGCAACTCCGGCAATAGAGGGAATACTGGGTGGATCGGAGCACGGTACGGTCCTTTACGGACTAGAGCAGGACAAGAAGAGGCAAAGGCTCAGATCAAAGAACCTGGACTCTTTCCAAGACATGACCTCTGATCGCTCCGACTCGTTCGAGACAATGGTTCCCGGCCTCGCAGAGGCACGTGAGAGGAGAATGAAGGAAGAGCACCTCGACTTGGAAGACGACGAGAGCGTCTCATTTGGAGAGGAGTAGCCAGGGGAAACTCCGGCCAGACCCGCACACAATTGCATCCCCTTGCACCGTCATGCATAAGCGAGGCACGCTTCTCGAAGAATCGTGTACAATCCGCTAGAGGAACTGCACCCCTATGAGAAATGGGCAATCAATGGCCTAACCTTGGTTTTCGTACTGGTCTTCGCTGGGCTGGGTCTGGAGATTCTGGAAATTTCCAACCCCCTCTCAGAGGCCCTCTTCGAATACTTCGTTGACCCAATCAGGGGGGAGTCGACGGGAGACTCTGGTTACAACAATTACAACACCATGACCTACGCCATAGTACTGGGACTATTCGTACTCGCAATGTCGGCATGGCTCAGGGGCCTCGGCATTGACCCTAGCGATGCGAGCGTCGTTGCGCTACTGCCCTTCGTGACATGGGCCGCTTTCGGCGAAGTCGTGGAGGATGCGGAGATGTTCGGGCCTGCCCTGTCACCCTACTTTGTCAGTCCAGGAATCCACTTCCAAGCCGCTTTTTGGGTAATTCTGGCTGGCGGAATAGCACTGACAAGCCAACGACTCAGGGGAGATGACGACGAGTCAGCTGAGAACCTAGAGGGAATGGCGATGATCCTTGTGTTCGCCCAGTTCGCACTCTACGGTGCTTCAATTTCGTCCAGCCATAGAGTCGGCCTATTCGACATAGACATGACCCCGATGTTCCTTTCGACAGCAATGGGAATTGTCTTCATCAGAATTTCGAGGGACTCAACAAGCAACTTCACTCCCGTACAGAGGCTTGTCTACTTGGTAGGAATTGGGGGCTCGATGATTTTCCTCGGGGCTCTCGCCTCTTACGCCTTCGAAAGGCCCCCGGAGCAAGAAATGCTGTGGCCACTCGTTGTTGTAATCGTCATACCTTCGATAGTTGCTTACCAGATGTACCAATATGGGAGGGAGGCATCCGAGGAACTCTCAAGACACGGTCTAGTAGCAGGGATACTTCCTCCTGGCATGACTGACGAGGACTACAGTAAACTAACTGACTCCGAGGACAAGGATCTGATAGAGGGCCTGCGAACCAGGGCAACGATGGCCCAGCCTCTAGTATTCCTAGCGGTGGCCGGACAGCTGATGGACGGTATCGCTACTTGGGTCGGTATCGATGGATTCCCTGGCCTTTCAGAGAAGCATGTAGTCTCCCAGAAGGTTATCGATGCGGGCCTATGGCTCAACGGAGAGCTTGGGATAGAACATTGGATGCTGGATGAGGGGGTATGGCTGTTCGCAATCGTCAAGGCAGGTCTTGCAGGGCTGATTTTCTACCTCTTCGCGACACTGAACTTCGAGCATAGGGAGAGACACCTGCGGCTACTAGTCGGCGTTGCTATGCTAGTTGTTGGGATGGCCCCCGGGCTGAGGGACGTCGGACGACTGGTTCTAGGCGTCTAACGCTGCTGTGGGCAGTTGCCTGCCCACTCAATTGAAGACTCGTCCGCCATACGGGGTGCCGAGAGACATGGACAGGCTGCCGACTAGGGTCGACCGGGCAAGCGGAGAGTTCCAGTCTGCAACTGAGAAGAACAGCGAACTGGTCGACGAGTTGAAGCAGAAACTGGATGTCGTAAAGCGTGGCGGCGACGAACGTCACGTCCAGAGGCACAGGGACAGAGGCAAGGCACTTCCTAGAGAGAGGATCAATGAGGTCTGCGACCCCGGGACCCCATTCCTTGAGACCTCCTCGCTGGCTGCTAACGGGCTATACGATGGCAGGGCACACTCAGCCGGGATAGTTACCGGAATTGGAGTAGTGCATGGCAAGGAGTGCATGATCGTTGCCAACGACGCAACAGTGAAGGGAGGCGCATACTATCCCATGACCGTCAAGAAGCACATCCGAGCTCAGGAGATCGCCGAGGAGAACAACCTGCCTTGCGTCTATCTGGTGGACTCCGGTGGAGCGTTCCTACCGCTGCAGGACGAGGTCTTCCCAGACAAGCTTCACTTCGGCCGAATTTTCAGGAACCAAGCAATCTTGTCAAGCAGAGGGATTCCACAGGTGGCCGCTGTACTTGGCTCTTGCACCGCAGGTGGGGCCTACATTCCAGCGATGTCGGACGAGTCAATAATCGTCAAAGGGAACGGAACTATTTTCCTTGCCGGACCTCCTTTGGTGAAGGCAGCGACAGGAGAGGAGGTCACTGCACAGGACCTAGGAGGAGCCGAGGTGCACACTTCCGAGTCAGGGGTTGCTGACCACTACGCAGAGGACGAGAGAGAGGCGCTTAGCATGGTTCGCAATATCATCGAGAACCTGAATGTCTCACCAAAGCACAGGCTGGACACCTCTGATCCAGAGGACCCCCATCACGATGTAGACGACCTCTTGGGAATAATCCCCAGTGACAACCGTACGCCCTACGACGTTCGCGAGGTAATCTCTCGGATCACAGACGGTTCCAGATTCCACGAGTTCAAGCAGAGGTATGGGAAGACCCTGGTTTGCGGATTCGCTAGGATTCACGGGTACCCCGTGGGGATAGTCGCAAACAACGGAATCCTATTCTCGGAATCTTCACTCAAGGGGGCGCACTTCGTAGAGCTTTGCGGACAGCGGGGAGTCCCCCTCGTTTTCTTGCAGAACATCACTGGCTTCATGGTGGGAAGGGACGCCGAGGCCGGTGGTATCGCAAAGGATGGGGCAAAGCTGGTCACTGCGGTTTCCTGCGTCCCCGTACCCAAGTTCACTGTGATTATCGGCGGATCCCACGGGGCCGGGAACTACGGGATGTGCGGGCGGGCCTACGACCCGCGCTTCCTCTTCATGTGGCCAAATGCAAGAATTAGCGTGATGGGGGGCGAGCAGGCCGCTAGCGTCCTCTCGACGGTCGGCAAGGCAGACCCAGACGAAATCAGGGAGAAGTATGAGAGAGAGAGCAACCCGTACTACTCAACGGCCCGACTATGGGATGATGGGATTATCGACCCGAGGGATACACGTGACGTTCTTGGGCTATGTATTTCCGCGAGCCTCAACTCCCCGATGCCGGACACCGGATACGGCGTGTTCAGGATGTGACGAATTGCTGATGAGTGACGAAGCCCCCGAAACAGAGCTCTGCACCCTACGGGTAAACGGTCCCGTTGCCTCTCTGACGCTGACTAGGACAGACGTGCATAACGCGTTGAACGAGCAGCTAATCGGAGAGATGACGACGCTCTTGGATTGGACATCCAATAGATCAGTCGGAGAGAATGCCCAGCTGGAGGATCAAAACGGTGCACCTTTCCTCAGAGTCATCCTACTCAGATCGGAGGGTAGACACTTCTGCGCCGGTGCCGACATCAACATGATGAGGGATGGTGGTGGAAAGAGCCCAGAGGAGAACAGGGCCGACGCGGAACGCCTAGACAGCCTATTCCACGGCCTTTGGTCGCATCCCTGCTTCACCATTGCGTGCGTTCAGGGTGTCGCTCTAGGCGGAGGGGCTGGATTGGTGGCATGCTCCGATCACGTCATTGGCGAACCACGAACCAAGATTGCACTCTCCGAGGCCAAGCTAGGAATCTCGGCAGCCGTAATCGGGCCTTATGTTTACAGGAGGCTCGGAAGCGCCCAGTTCCGCAGGCTAGCGATGCTCGCGTCTAGGATCGACGCTCAGGAGTCGCTAAGGGTTGGATTCATCGATGAGATAGCCGACTCTGCCGAGTCCATGGACAAATTCGCTGAAGCAGTTACCTCAGACGTACTGACCTCCGGGCCCATGGCAGTAACCTCGGCCAAGCGAATGGTCGCCCAGTTGGACAGGTGGGACGGGGATGACGACTCACTCAGACTCTGGAGCCTTGACCTGACCAGCAGGATGCGAGGGTCCCCCGAGGGACAAGAGGGGCTCTCCGCGTTCTTGGAGGGGAGGAAGCCCGCTTGGAAACCCGAGGACGGAGAAGTCTGAGCATGACGCCAGAATGGATCGCGAACTCGCCCAGGCCGTTTTCCAGGGTCCTTGTTGCAAATAGGGGCGAGATTGCAGTCAGGATTCTCAGAGCTGCCCGCGAGTCCGGACTAGTTGGAATCGCCCTGTATAGCGACTCTGACTCCTCCTCCCTTCACGTCGAGGTTGCGGACGAGTCCATACGAATAGAAGGAGATAACCTCGAGAAGACCTACTTGAACGGGAGAGCTATAATCGATGCTGCCAAGTCATGTGGCGCCGAGGCGATTCATCCGGGATACGGATTCCTATCCGAGAGGGCTGACTTCGCTAGGGATGTCGAATCGGCCGGAATAGTGTGGATCGGACCACCTCCGAAATCGATCGAAACTATGGGCGACAAGATTTCCGCTCGCAGGCTCATGATAGAATCCGGGGTCCCGGTTATTCCTGGTGAGGAGGTACCCGTAGAGGAGGATGCCGACCACCTAGGAAACCTCGCCATCTCAGCTGCCAGAGTCGGCTACCCCCTTCTCCTGAAGGCAAGCGCAGGGGGCGGGGGCAAGGGAATGAGGGCAGTCAGCGAGCCCAAGGCGCTCCGCTCAGAGTACGAAGCGGCGTCCAGGGAGGCCTCCGCTTCATTCGGCGACGGAACCGTTTACGTCGAGAGGCAACTAAGAAACGCGAAGCACGTGGAGATACAGGTCCTATGCGACAGCCACGGAAATGCAATCCATCTCAACGAGAGGGACTGCTCCCTACAGAGGAGGTACCAGAAGGTGATCGAGGAGGCCCCGTCACCATCCGTAACGAGCGACAAGAGGGAGGAGATGGGGCAAGCAGCGGTAACCGCGGCTAGATCCGTAGGCTACGTTGGCGCTGGCACCGTCGAGTTCCTTCTGTCTAGCAATGGAGAGTTCTACTTCTTGGAGATGAACACCCGATTGCAGGTCGAGCACCCAGTTACCGAGATGACGACGGGGATCGACTTGGTTCAGAAGCAGTTCGAGGTGGCAGCGGGCCTGAGCATCGGACTCGAGCAGCACGAGGTTGCTCAGAACGGGCACTCTATTGAGGCTAGGATATACGCCGAAGATCCAAGCAACGGGTTCCTGCCTTCCACAGGAACCCTAGCGATTTGGCGCGAGCCAACAGGACCCGGAATCAGAGTCGACTCCGGCGTCAGGGAAGGGGATCAGGTTACGATCGACTTCGATCCTATGCTGGCCAAGTTGATCGTCCACGCACCAGACCGAAGGGCGGCCATCAGGAGAATGGATACCGCACTAGGGGAGTTCGTTGCTCTAGGGGTCACAACCAACATAGCATTCCTCCGCAATGCCCTAAACCACCCATCATTCGTGGAAGGGAGAATTGACACTGATTTCCTGGACAACTCATCCACTTCTGATTTCCAGGGAAAGGAACCGGACGAGGCAGTCCTCGTAGTAGTTGCAGCAGCGGCAAAGAGACTAGGACTAGGCGTCGCAAGCTCTGTCTCGGCAGATTCAGAGGACGAGCACACTGGCCATCGGGGAGACCCGTTCAGGACTCTGCGGAGGGCATTCCCCTGAGGTGATGAAATGGAGTGGAGCGTATCTTCTGGGAACTCTATGTTCAGGCCTTCCATGGAGGAGACCGAAGGCGGCATTCGTGCGTCTGCAATGATTCGGGACGGGATCGATGAGGACCCCCCGGACGTAGTGGTATCAGCCGACTCGCAACCAGGCCGACTAGTCGTCCGTTCAGGAGGAAACCAGACGATAGCGCATGTTTCCCGCGTTGGTGACGCGTGGTGGGTCCACATGGACGGCAGAGCACATGTCGTTCATATCCATGAGAAGGGCAGCGGAAACGCGATCAAAGACGATGGGGCACTGACAGCCCCCATGCCTGGGACGATTCTTCAGTTGATGGTCAAGGAGGGCCAGAGGGTTCGCGAGGGTCAGGACTTGATGGTTCTGGAGGCGATGAAGATGGAACACAGGATAAAATCCCCAAAGGCGGGGGAGGTCACCAAGCTACACTACCAACAGGGCGAGCGCGTGGATATGGGCAGCGTGCTAGCAGAGATTGGCGACTAGACCTACTCAACTTCGTTTGTCGGAACCGCTCCGAATGCGTTAACATGGGCATTCCCGTCTTGGATCATCCACACAAGCAATACGATTGCTCCGATACAATTCACTAGTGGAATTATGCCAATCAGGAGCCAAAAACCACTCCTCCCTACATCGTGGAGCCTCCGAACGGAAACAGCAAGTGATGGAAGC
>CEOQ01080536.1_pt1 | contig 37953 bp, 18 predicted proteins | sample 361351 | NCBI WGS metagenome assembly CEOQ01 (sample SAMEA2619907, study PRJEB7988) | marine metagenome | biome: marine biome (ENVO:00000447); feature: deep chlorophyll maximum layer (ENVO:xxxxxxxx); material: "saline water (ENVO:00002010), including plankton (ENVO:xxxxxxxx)" | depth 60 m | reverse complement strand
GCGCTGGTATTTAAAAGTGCAGGTCGCCATCCGCTGGCAGGCATTGCAGCAGCCTTTGCGGGAGTCTCTGGTGGCTACAGTGCAAACCTGTTGCTCGGGCCATTTGATGCGGTATTAGCCGGTATCAGCACCGAAGCAGTGAGGCTGGTTGACCCCGGCGGTGAGGTAAATATCGCCGCTAATTATTGGTTTATGGTTACTTCTGTTTTTCTCGTTAGTGCGTTGGCCACTCTGGTAACAGCACGTTGGGTCGAACCTCGACTGGTCTCAATAGAGATTGAAGATGACGACAAAGCTGCTGCAAAAGAGAAGCCGCAAGAAAAGGCGGTTATCAAAAAAGGTAACGAGCAGCAGGAAGAATTTAATCAGAGTCGCGGACTGAAAGCCGTTGCGCTTTTTACCCTGATATTTGCGGTGATCTGTGCCAGTGGGTTGGCCGGAGAGCATGCCTGGTTACGTCAGGGAATGGCCATTATTTCTTCGCCATTTATGAAAGGCATTGTGGTTGTTATCTCGATCTATGCGCTTTTATGTGGGTATATCTATGGTCGCTTCAGCGGAACCTGGCGTCAGTCACATAAGCTGGTTGAAGCCATGGAAGCCAGTATGGCGACCATGGCCGGTTACCTTGTATTGATGTTCTTTGCTGCGCAGTTTGTTGCCTACTTCGCGTGGAGTAATCTGGGGATTATTCTCGCCATTCATGGCGCAGAGCTGCTGACGCAACTGAATGCTCCCGCTCCTTTAATGTTGGTGGCTTTTATTCTTATCGCAGCGACCATTAATTTATTTGTTGGAAGTGGCGGTGCTAAGTGGGCGCTTCTCGCACCAGTGTTTATTCCTATGCTAATGCTGGTGGGGATTGCACCAGAAATTACTCAGGTAGCTTTCCGAATTGGTGACAGCAGCACGAATATTATTACACCGCTTATGCCATATTTTGGTGTGGTACTAGCGTTTGCGCAGCAATATCGCAAAGACATCGGCATCGGGACCATCATGAGTATGATGCTGCCGTACAGTGTGGCATTTCTTATTGGTTGGACAGCACTGCTGGTGCTCTGGGTAGGGATGGATTGGCCGCTTGGGGTGGCATAGATGTCGATATGAGCGATTGAGGGGGGAAGTGATCTGTTTGTAGTGAGTAATATATTAATAACTTGATAATTACTTGAATCCCTGTATTGTCCCTGCGTAATTACAAAAGTATACATTGGGAAAGGACTCCATGATGACGCTACGCGCATCCGTTTCGGCTATATCTTCACTTCTACTTCTCGTTTCGCTTGAAATAAATGCATTCAGTCAGCCTCCATCCGATGGTGATGCTGATGGTGTTCCCGATACCGAAGATTTATGCCCCTCCACTCAGGCTGGACGCACTGTTGATACCGATGGATGCTCTTTATGGCAGTTGGACTCTGATAATGACGGTGTAAACGATGCTGAAGATGTATTTCCCGAGGACAGTACTGAGTGGAGTGACCTTGATGCGGATGGCATTGGTGATAATGCTGATACTGATAGGGATGGTGATGGTGTAGCTAATTCTCTTGATGTCTTTCCAAATGATCCATCTGAAAACAGTGATTTTGACGGAGATGGAATCGGAGACAACAGCGACCCTGATGTGGATGGGGATAACGTAGATAACGTTATCGACGCATTTCCTATGGATCCAGCCGAGTGGTCTGACCTGGACGCAGATGGTGTTGGTGACAATAGTGATGAAGATATTGATGGCGATGGTGTTGGGAATGATTCAGATGCATTTCCAGAGAACCCCAACGAAGTATCTGATCTGGACGGAGACGGAATCGGTGACAATTCAGACCCCGACAGAGACGGTGATGGTGTGCCCAATATTGATGATGTATTCCCTGATAGTGCCGCTGAGTCATCGGATACTGACGGCGATGGTATAGGTGATAACTCTGATAGTGATATTGATGGTGATGGGGTCCTGAATGGTGATGATGCGTTTCCTTATGATGCTACAGAAACTCATGATCTCGACTCCGACGGTGTTGGTGACAACTCGGATTCCGATCGGGATGGCGATGGAGTAGAGAATCAGCAGGATGCATTTCCCAACAACCCGCAAGAGTGGGCAGATACCGACAATGATGGGCTTGGAGATAATTCAGATCCCGATATAGATAACGATGGTTTCGGGAATGAGATGGATGAATTCCCGTTTGATCCTCTCGAATGGCTTGATTCAGACGGCGATGGCGTAGGTGATAACTCTGACTCAGATATTGATGGTGACGGTTATTCTAACGAGCTGGAGCTAGAAGCCGGCACCGACCCATTAGATCCAGGTGATGTTCCTCAGGATATGGATTCCGATGGCGTGCCGGATGTAGTGGATACTGATATTGATGGTGACGGTATCGCCAATGATGATGATGTATTCCCTTATGACCCTTCAGAATCTAGTGATCTTGATCTAGATGGAATCGGTGATAATTCCGATCCGGATATCGACGGCGATGGTGTACTTAATTCCGACGACGCATTTCCGTACGACAGTGAACGAGCAAATGATCTCGACGGTGACGGTATTGCAGATGTTGATGATCCTGATGTTGATGGCGATGGGTTCGGCAATGCGATAGATGAATTTCCGTCAGACCCCTCTGAGTGGCTTGATACGGACCAGGATGGTACCGGCGACAATTCAGATGAAGATATCGATGATGACGGCTTCCTGAATGCGAATGATGCATTTCCATATGATGCGAGCGAACATTCCGACCTTGACGGCGATGGTATAGGTGACAACGCAGACACAGATCGGGACGGCGATGGCGTAGAGGACGTCAATGACCGGTGTATTGAGTTAACAGAGGGTATAGTCGATGTAGAGGGGTGCCCTCCTCCGTTCACTACTCCTGATCAACTATCCGGTGATGACGAATTATTTGGTACGGCCTTTAAAGATTTCCTGGTTGGTGTGGAAGGGAATGATCGTTTCCATGCTGAGGGTGGAGACATTCTGCTTGGCGGAGAGGGCAGCGATGAATACTTACTTACCAGTACAAGTGGAAGCACAGTAATTTACGACTACCAGGGAACCAACAAAGTTATATTTGATAGTTCCGTCAGTCGTAATGATGTTGCTTATAACTTGTCCAGTAACGGCGTTGATTTATATATTAATTACAAGGAACAGGGCGATGTTACGGTTAAGGAATTCTTTACTGTCAGTAATACTGTAGCTCGCTTTGAATTTTCTGATGGTCAATCTGTGAGCGCGTCTCAGATTTATTCTGCATTTGGAATATCGGAGCCTACACTGGCGAAGGTGGGGGAAACGGTTATTCTTGGTACTAAATCGAGAGATATATTTCCACCGATGGAATCGAATACGATTGTTTTATTCGGATTGAATAATGATACGGCATACCTTGGTGAGGGAGAACATTTTTTCATCGGAGGACACGGTGACGATGTATACTTTTCACTAGAGCAAGCAGGGGAGTATATAATTTTCGACACAGAAGGTGATAATAAAATCGGTATATCTCAAGCTGCTAATGGCGGAGATCTCTCGTTTAGACGTAATAGTGCATCTGATGACCTAACGGTAACTATTAATAGCTCGGGTGAAATATTTACCATCTACGGTTTTTTTAAATACGCTAATACAATTAGTGAGTTCGTAACTCAGCAAGGTACAGTAACAGCGGAGCAGGTTTTTTCATTATTTGGAGTGGCAGCACCACAAGAGCAAATAAGCATATTTGATCTGCTTCGTCCGTATCCTACTCCCGATGATCTCGACTTTGATGGTGTAAATGATCAGAACGATATTTGTTTGGGAACTGAGCCAGGTCAGCCTGTAAACGAATTTGGATGTGGGGATTACGATAACGACGGTGTTCCTGATAATGAAGATGAGTGTCCCGATACGTCATACGAAGAACGACTTGATATTAATTCTGTTGGTTGCGGCCCATCACAACGAGATACCGATGGTGATGGTGTTAATGACGCTTTAGATGATTTCCCGGAAGACCCTTCAGAGACCAGTGATACCGACGGTGATGGTATCGGTGACGGCACAGATGAAGATATAGATAATGATGGATTCTTGAATGAGGTTGATGCATTTCCGTACGATGCCAGTGACTGGGCAGATATGGACGGTGATGGTATCGGCGACAATTCAGACCCGGATATAGATGGTGACGGTTACTCAAACGCAATTGAATATGAATATGGTGCATCACCAGTTGACCTCACCTCGACTCCACCAGACCTCGATGGTGATTTTATTGTCGACGACCAAGATGACGATGTCGATGGCGATGAATATGCGAATGATGTCGATATTCTTCCTAGAGACGCCCGAGATCATTCGGATATGGATGGAGACGGCATTGGAAATAACGTCGATGAAGACATTGATGGGGACGGTGTTGTAAATGCGGAAGATGAAATGCCTTGGGATGCTCAATGGAGTAAGGATCTTGATCGAGATTTAATTCCTGATCATTTAGATCCGGACTCAGATGGCGATGGTTACTCAAACGAGTTTGAACTGACGATGGATTCCGACTCGACGGATAGTACTTCCTTGCCTGGCTCGAAGAGGGTGTACTCTAGTATTCCGACATTGCAGACAGGAACAATGAAATCTGACGATATTGGTGATGACGGTTACTACAGGGCCGGTACACCATTAAATTACCATCGCCCAGAAGGGATGGATGTAATCTACGACGTTAATACCGGTTTGCTTTGGCATGACGATATAAGAAATCAGGATCGAATATTTAGCGCAAGTCACTCTCAAAGTTATTGTAGAAATCTTTCTGCTGCGGGGATTGATACCTGGCGCGAACCTACTATTTATGAATTGCTAGATATTCTCGATTTCGGCGAAGCTAGCCCGGAGTATCCATCCACTGAAAGAACGCTGTTGCTTAATGAAAACTTCATGTATCGACCAAACTCTGTAAGAACTGATGGTAGGTATTTTACTGGTGATATAGCGATAAGCTTTACCTCTGGGCGTATGGATTTACTCGATGCAGATGAAAAAACTCACGCGCGATGTGTTGCCGGTGAGATAAAGAACTTCCCGAGTTATGAAAAGCCCATATTTCAAGAAAGTGTCGTTGTAGATGTGTTTTCTGAATTAATGTGGCAGGATGTTAGTGATAATACAGAGATCGCACGTAATTATAAATCTGCTCTAAATTATTGTGAGACTGCAACTACTGGAGGCTATGAAGATTGGCGAGCCCCAAATTATAAAGAGTTGATCTCATTTGTAAGAGGTCCTAGTTCCAGGCTGAATTATGATATTGAATTTGGTAGTTCCGCCTATACGTATTGGTCTTCTACTAGAAGCCCTGGAACTGATGGTTTGGTACAGGTCGTAGTAAATCCTGTTGGTTCTCTTGGCTTTGATTGGGATGGTTTGAGTAAAGAAAATCTCATAAGATGTGTTCGATCGTATCGAAAGCCAGATGCTATTATCTCAGGACCATTTGAAGTCGGGACCTCAAAGAATGTTATTTACTCAGCTATCGATGACACCTTCCAAGAAATCGAAGGATCCTCTTTTGATTGGACTTTAACTAAAGGTGGAAATACGCTAGATCAAGGTGTGTCTAATAGAATTAATATAATTTTTGACGCTGAGGGGACGTATGAATTAAATCTGGTTGTTACGGATTCAATTGGAGTTTCATCGGAGTACTCTCGCAGTATATATGTATCACCATCGGATCAGAATTTACTCCCAGTAGCTGACGCCGGTGAGGATATTGCCACTTTTGTCGATCAGGCCGTAGTATTAGATGCAACTAACAGCTACTCCCCGACAGAGAGCTCTCTTACTTTCAATTGGAGCCATGATGGTATCGAGTATTCGTCTGCAGAGTACTTGGAGTACGTGCCAGAAACGGTTGGAGAGCATGTATTTGAGTTGTTGGTGGAAGATCAGGATGGTTATGTTTCTAGAGACAGTATAGTCGTTTCTGTTATCAGACCTGAAGAGAACATTGTTGCTAATGCAGGTCAAGATATAGACGCATTTAAGTCGAAGGATTTCTTGCTGGACGCTCGCGAGAGTTATAGTCATGTAGGTCTGATATCTGAATACCGGTGGTACCTTGGTACAGAGCAGGTCGGTAATGAAGAAGTTCTTAGTTATTCATTTTCCAACATTGGTGAATATATTTTTACTCTGGAAGTCGAAGATGAATACGGAGTAATTGCAGTCGATAGTGTCATAGTTAATGTGGTGCTTGGCTTGCCCGTGGCAGATGCGGGTGCTGATTTATATGTCACTCCATACTCTAACTTCGCATTGGATGCTTCTGGTAGCTATGATGAAGACGGTGGCTTACTGAGTTATGCATGGTCTCGAGCAGGAATTACAGAATCAGAATCGGAAGTATTTTATACAGCTATAGCTGATGCAAGTGTCGAATATACTCTCTTCGTTACAGATGAAGATGGGAATGTCTCTTGGGATACCGTAATGGTTTATTCGGACCGTGATAGTGCTGAACTATATTCGCTACAAGAGTGTGACGTTCCCTTAGATCAAGAGCGATACGTAGAGAGTTACCCAGAAGATAATATAAATTGGATCGCTAACGGTTATACAGACGTTGGAGATATCGAAAGGTCTTTTAATTACGCCAGAATGCTGGATCCAACGGTCAATTCATATCTTATGATGCCGTCCCAGAATGAATGGGATTCATTGAGTTCTTCTGAACAGACCCTGTTCCTTGTTAACTCGGAGAGGGCAGCTCGAGGACTTCTGCCTTTAGAAGGGATAAGCTCAGCAGTTGAGCGAGTCGCTCAGGAATATGCTGACTACATGACGAGTAATGATGCGCCATTTAGTCATACATCGGACGGGCGTACGCCTCAGGAGCGTATGGATTCCGATCCGCAGCTTTCTGGTCGCATGAGCGCAGGGGAAAACATAGCAGCTGGAGAATCTCATGTATCTTCTTCTGTAGCATATATGGTTTATGGGTTTATATATAAGGACAAAGACGTATACTCTGGTAAACCATGGGGCCATCGTGACAATAAACTAATAACAACCTTGAGTAACGATAGTCTTCTCTCTTCAGGAGAAGGATTGATTGGTGTGGGTTTATCCGTGGCACCTTATAGCTTGGATGGTCGTGATTTATCGTATGTATATGTGTACAACTTTATTGACCCGGACTCATCATGGAGTGAAGATGAAATCATCAGACCTCAGATTGTCGCAATCGAAGGGTGTAAAAATCAGGAAACGATAGCATTGTCGACTCCTATTGATAATGTCACTTCCATATATATTCGAAATAATCCTGTCACGATATATGAAGGGGATTCATTCGAGCTTGAAGTTGTTGCGAAACTGAATGACGGCACCACGATAGATATCTCGGATGACGTGCGACTGGCATCACCTGATGTTCTGTCACATCTGTCATCCAGTGGGGCTGTGTTCACTGCTTTGATTCCTGGGACGGTTAATTTACGTGTAGAACACAACGGAGTGGTTTCTAATCCGTTGAAGGTAACTATTTATGCAGAAGGCTCCCAATTACCAGATCAGACAGATACTCTTGGCGTTGATGCTGAGTTTATTCCAGATAATGCAACCTATCGTAATTACGATCCGAATGCTTTAACGGTATACACAGGTATTGTAATTGATGGCAACGAGGATCCAATTCAAGGTGCTGACGTTAGATTTACGCATCATCCAGAGTTTGGTTCTGTTGAAACGGACTTTAATGGTCGATACTTCATTTCTGCACCTTCTGGTCAACAAGCAATTCAGTTTGAATTGTTTGGCTATACCGGAGCACAGCGGGAGGTGATTGGATCATCAGGCACATGGCAAACCCTTGATGATGTGATGCTTCTTGAGCGGGATAAGGTTGTTACTGACGTTAAGCTTGGCGCTGAGCCTGTAGTACATCGCTCAACAGTCATTACTGATGAATTTGGCTCGCGTTCATCTACTGTGGTGTTTAATGGCATTAATTCGGCAACGATTCTGGGCGCTGACGGATACACCCGGGAAATAACCGACTTCAGACTGACATCAACAGAATATACTGACGTAAGAGCCATGCCGGGTGTACTGCCCGAGAGCTCCGGCTTCACTTACTGTACCGATTTACACGTAGAGGGCACTGCGATGGGTGACACCGTGCAGTTCGATGGCGGTGTGGTGATGATGGTGGATAACTTCCTCGGTTTTAATGTCGGTGAAATCGTACCTATCGGCTATTACGATATTTATGATGTTGAGTGGAAGCCATCTCAGAACGGTGTCGTTGCACGAGTTATTGATACAAATGGTGATGGTATCTCCGACGGCCTTGATTTTAATGACGATGGTATCGCAGACGACCTGACCGGTAATGGCAACATCCTGGATGAGTCTGTCGGTTTGGAAAGCTATCCAGATGGTCATACGGTTTGGTGGGGCAGGTTCGATCACTTTTCTTCGGTAGATTACAATTTCGATCAACTGAATATGGCCCCGGATACTAAAAATCTTCTACAAAGCGCTTTAGATCATAAAGACGGTAAGGAAATACAAGAATGTAAGGCTAAACAGGCATCGGGATCATATTTTCAGCCAAATGATCAGGTGTTTCATGAAGACATACCTGTACCAGGTACTGACTTTACGCTTCATTACTCCAGCCGTAGAGCTAGTGCTTATCAGCATGAAGTGAATGTGAGGCTAACCGAAGGAACTATTCCTTCTGAATTACAATCAATTGAAGTTCACTTGAATGTCGCTGGTAAGCGTTTCGTTAAAGAGGTCTCAGCCCGTCGGAACGCAAGTGTTACATTCTACTGGGATGGCATAAATGTACTTGGAGAGCGTCCGCAAGGTCTAATCAAAGGTTCTATTGCCATTGGCTATAAAGTTGATTCTGTGTATACGACTCCAGGAAACGTAAATGATACAGGATCGTTCGAGGGAGAAAACTGGAATCAGGATTCAACTTCTGAGACGGCAGTCGACAGCCGAGAGCCAACGACAGAGTGGATAGTTCGACCAGTGAGTTTTGTGAACTCATACTTGAATCAAATAGCCGACGGTTGGTCTGTGTCTTCGCACCATAGTTTGGTGGAGGGAAACAAAATATATCTGGGAAGCGGTGACCTGGACGAAATCGCTCCTCAAGGTAATATTACCAATACTGGTGCGATAGAGAGTTATTACCAAGGTGATGATGCCTATTATGGTGAAAATGGAATCCCGCTGTCTTATTCAATCAATTCAGATGGCACAGTTTCAGACCATAATACCGGACTGACATGGGAAGCCGAGCATTCGAATATTTTTGTCCTTAGTAAGGCCGCTGCAGAGGCGCATTGCACTACATTAAGTCTCGAAACAGGTTCATCCTGGCGTGTGCCTACTGCAAAAGAAGTTAATTATACGGCGTCTAAATCTTCTGTAGGCCAGCACATGGTATTCTTAACGGGGCGTACGGTTACTACGTCAACCCATTTTTATTTCTCAAGTTATGAACTTTTATGCGTTAAAGGAGAGTTCAGAGATCCTGTTGAGAGCGAGTCATTTGTGCGTGACGATGTAGAATCCACTGTTGCAGATTCAGAAAATGGTCTCATGTGGCAGGATACGTATAGCAGCCTCAATTACACCACTGACTGGGAAGGCGCGATTAATTATTGTGAGTCTTCAAACCACGCAGGATATTCAGACTGGCGTTTACCTAATGCGAATGAACTTCTCATAGCGAGTCGTAGTAATGCATTTCAGAATTACACCTACGACATATTCAGTGACGATGGTTTATGGCATGTGGATGATGATAAGCAAAGAGCATTCTGGAGCTCGACGACCAGTTTTGCATCGCCGGATCGCGCATGGATCGTAGAGCACTATGGTTTCGCATCACGCCATCAATGGAAGGTACAGCAACAATACGTCCGTTGCGTACGCGATGACGAGCGTGTGATACGTTCTCCGTACCGTTTTGATCGTTCCGGCCGTCATATTGCCACTATCGACATGGACACAGTCAAAGAACTCAAAACCTTCGAGTACAACGAGGATGGCCAGTTGGGCGCGATTATTGATCAATTCGGTGAGCGCATCTCGTTTGAATACTCAGGTGGAGAGCTCAGAACGATAGTCGGTAAAAATGGTCAACGTACAACGCTTGATATCGATCAGCAGAATTTGCTTCAGGGGGTTGCCTACCCTGATGGATCTATGTACGACTTTGGTTATGTGAATGGGCTGCTGGAAGTAAAAGTCGAACCTAACGGCAATACCTTCTATCACTATTTTGATTTACATGGTCGAGTTCATCAGGTCTCAGACACCGAAAGTGGCCTCTGGAACATCTACGATAACTCAACGAGTTACGGCAGCCGCCTTTTCGGTTTCACAACCGAGGCAGGGCAGTCGTTCGAAACACTCTACGAAACTCTGACCAACGGCAGCGTGCGTGAAACCACAACGGCCAAAGATGGGCGTTTGTCAGTGACAACCCGATCAAGCGATAAGCTGAACGAATCTGTTGCCAGCTGTGGCGTGACGTCAAGTATTGAACGTGTCATTGACCCTCGTACGAAACGAGAGATTCCGTCTAAATTCACGACGGTAATGCCTTCAGGCTTAACATCAGAAACTCTGATTACAAAAACTTATGGCAACGAGGGTGCTGATTTCTCAACCTACACCGAAACCACGGCGACGAACGGCAAGGTAACCACGGTTAATTTCAATGCCGAAACGGGTATTGAATCCATCGCGAGCCCAGAAGGGCGAACGACCATCATTACCTTCGACCCGCAGAATATGCAGACGGATCGCATCGAGAGCTCCGGCCTGAACGCAACCGACTTCTCCTACGATGCTCGTGGCCGCCTGGAGAGTGTACAGACCGGTTCACGAATCACCGGGTACACCTATGACCCAGTCACCGGTAAAGTGAAAACCGTTACCAATGCGCTGAATCAGGTCACTACCTATGATTACGACATCAAGGGTAACCTCACGCGCATTACCTACGACGATGAGTTCTACACCGAGTTTGGTCGTGATGCCAACGGTAATCTCACCTCAACGACAGTGCCGGTCCTGCAGGCGCATGACTCGCCTGTTAATGGTGTGAACAATACCGACTACCAGGAAACACCACTCGGTGCCCGTACTAAGTACTACTACGATGAAGATCGTCGTGTGACTGATATTGAGTTGCCGTCAGGCGAGTTCATCACCAACAACTACATTGGTGGCAAGCTCGACAGCACGGTCACGCCAGAGCGCACAACGACCTATACCTACACCTGTGGTAGCACCATAGATGAAATCGTCACCGGCAGCGAGAAGCTCAACTACGACTACGATGGAGAGCTGGTGACCAGCATCACCTACAGTGGCGAACTTAACCAGAGCATCTCCTACGGGTACAACAACGACTTCATGGTCGATGAGATGACCTACCCGGGTATTGCAACGCCGGTTGGCTACGACAACGACGGCCTGCTGACCAGTATTCATGGCTACACCATTGATCGCTTTGAGTCTCATGGTATGCCGCGTCGGGTGTATAACAGTAACCTTAATCGTGCTTACACTTACAACGGCTACGGTGATGTCGATTCCATAAGCCAGGCGATAGGTGATACCAGTATTACCACCAGTTTCACCCACAACCTGGCAGGGCAGATCAAAACCCGTACCGACGTGGTGGACACGCCATCAGGCACCCGCACCGACAGTTACCAGTATTTCTACGACAACCGTAACCGTCTGGAGCAGGTGAAACTCAACAACGTCGTGATTGAAGAGTACGACTACGACAGCAACGGCAATCGTTCGGTATACAGCAGTACCCGCGCAGGTCTTGCAGGTACATCCACCTATAACGACGATGACCAGCTCGAAGCCAACAGCAACGCCAGCTATGGCTACGACGCCAACGGACGTCTGGCTACCCGTACGCGTAATGTTGTTGATGGCGACCCAGTCATCACCACCTACGACTACAGCAGTGATGGCCGCTTACTGAGCGTCACGACACCAGAGCACACGGTTACCTATCGCCACAACGCCTTTGGTAACCGCGTTGCCAAACTGGTCGGCGGCGTAATCACTGAAAAATACCTCTGGGAAAACAAAACCCGCCTGCTAGCTACGTTCGACGGTAACAACAACCTGAAGCACAGCTACGAATACTCGGTAGGTAATACACCGACCTCGTACTATGTGGGTAATCAACGTTACTACATCCTTACCGATCAGCTAGGCAGCCCGCGCATCATCACCGACAGCGCCGGTAACGTACTGCGTGAGATCGAATACGACAGCTACGGCAACATCATCGCCGACAGTAACCCAGCGCAAGAGCTGCCGTTTGGGTTTGCAGGTGGGCTGGTTGACCAGCATACTGGCTTAATCCGATTCGGCTTCCGCGACTACGACCCAGAAACCGGACGCTGGACAGCGAGAGATCCGATTGGATTCGCCGGTGGTGACACGAACCTGTATGGGTATGTGTTGGCGGATCCGGTGAATGGGATTGATCCGGAGGGGTTGTTTGTTTGGACTCTTCCTGCTTTCGGTGGCGCAGCGGAAGCATTGCTGGGTGCGGCGGCCGGTGTTCTTGCTGGTACGGCTCTTGGCGACTGGCTCAGTGAGCTGATGTATTCCGAAAGTGCAGGGGCTGGAGATGGCGGTGAACAGTGTCCTGGAAACGTACCGGATTTTGATTTTGGAGATCCCACAAAACCTCCTGTTGGACAGGATGGGGCGGAATGGGATTGGAGAGGACAACCCCCGGTGGGTGGTCCCAAAGGGGGGTGGAAAAACCCCAATGGACCTGAAAGCATTCACCCTGATTTAGGTCATGGAGAACCAATTGGACCTCATTGGGATTTTAATGACCGTAATGGTCCCGGTTGGAGAATCGGGCCTGATGGGAAAGCGACTAGTAAATAGATGTTAGTTAAAAAAGATCTTGGCAGCTTAGCAGAGCAGTATGCTCTAGAAGTACTAAATTTCGATAATGCCTTGTGCAAGAATTTGTTTCACAGGGTAGAAGGCTGGTTGCCGAAAATTTCCTGCTATTCTTTCCTTGATAGAAATTTAGACATAGCCGATTTTAGTATGTTGGGAAGGGGAGGCTTATCAGGAAAAGCACCTGATTATCTGCCTCTATATTTGGTTAATGAATATCAATCAAGTCGCACCACATTCGCATTATTTGATGACGTAATGCTTGTTCCAGATGAAGCTAATTTAATGGATCAGGTAGGTACGATTTGTGTTGGAAATGAAGTCTATCACTGGTGTGATTTGGATCGTATTTCTACAGATAATCTCAGAAAGTTGATATGGGCGACGAGTGTTTCATGGCACTTTGTTTGTGTTATTTTTAAATTTAAAGATAATATTGATGATGAAATACTCTCTCGTGCCATAGTAAATGACTTAGTTGGATTTGAGTTTCTAGAAATTATTCTTGGAGCATATGACGGAGAAGGGTTTGTTCACTACAAATTCTAGAGGCATTGCCGTTTAAGATACCTCTGGGAAAGCAAAACCCGTCTGCTGGCGACGTTCGACGGTAACAACAACCTCAAGCACAGCTACGAATACACGGTAGGTAACACACCGACCTCGTACTATGCAGGCAATCAGCGTTACTACATTCTCACCGACCAGCTCGGTAGCCCGCGCATCATCACCGACAGCGCCGGTAACGTACTGCGTGAGATCGAATACGACAGCATCGGCACCATTATGAGCATGATGCTGCCGTACCGTGTGGCATTTCTTATTGGTTGGACGGTACTTCTGGTGCTCTGGACCGGGATGGATTGGCCGCTTGGGGTCATAAACCCACAGGCGGCCAACTAAGCAGGATTAACGTGCCAATTCACGTACCAGGCGGAAGCCGGTGAATTCGTCGGCGGTGCCGTTGTGAGCAGTCACTGTGCTGTAACGACATTCGTTCAGAGGTGTCTGTCTTGAGCCACCGGCAGCAACCAGTTCGTTATCGCGGTATGCCCACTCCTGAACATTACCTACATGCGATGCCAGGCCATAGGAGTTCTGCTTACCGTTGGTGGTTTTGTGCAGCTCAAGACCTTTCTCAATAGCTCCGTATTTCAGGAAGCAGTTACGCTCCGGAAATTCAGCTGCCCCATCGGCGGTCGCTGCCGTCAACCATTCGTCATAGGTTGGCAGGCGGTAATAATGCCCAGTAACGGAACTCAGCCAACCGGCAAAATTCTCAGCAAAATCCACTTTGATATTGTGAATAGGCATGAAATTACGTGCGTATTTATCGGTGTCACACAGCTGCGAGACGGTGCAGTAGTCGGCGACGTCGTCGTAGGTGATTTCGTACTGGCTGATGGCGATGGGACGTCCACCGTCCGGAGCAGGCACTACCACCATCGTTGGCCCCAGTGCGTCACGCGGCAGTGGATCTGCACAGGTGTAACGGCGCCCTTTGGCACCAGTACCTGGTTCTAGGTGTGAGCAGTAATCGACAACGAGTGGGTCCAGTTGACCTTGTGATGGTAGTAGCTCACGGGCTTCGGTCAGCATGGTATCGGCGGCAAATGGGCTGACAGCTGCTAGTTTGTTAAAGCAATTGGTCAGTGAGTTGGCGACGATAGTACGAAGATCTGCTGAGCGACCCGGGTCCAGTGACTCAAGTGCTTTCAGGTGACTGGCGACGTCACCAGCGACATCAATCTGGTTCGGGCAACGCAGGGATTTTTCGAGCGCAGCCACTTCCTGACGGATACGGATCTGGCGTGCTTCTTCGAGTTCTTTCTCCCGTTTTTCCTGTTCCAGGCGCAGCAGGTCGGCTTCTTTTTTCGCAGCGGCGAGACGTTCATTTTCTTGTCTCAGTCGTTCTGCTTCCTGATTGGTCAGTACCTGATTGGTCAGCAGTTCGATCTGCTCTGCGGGAGCTTCCCAGCGACTGGCGTACTGCAGCAGACTCAGAACATTCTCGAGGTTGTTGTCTGCGATGCGCTGCTTCGCTTCTTTTATGTACGCTGAAATAACACGCTGACGAACACTTTCGTTCAGTTCATCAGTATTCAGCCCGTCGATATTCGACACCAGATTTTCATAGCTCAGCAATTCACGACGTAGCTCCATATCCCACTTTGGGGTAAGTGCTGCGATCTGAACCAGCTGTTCAATTTTCTGCGTCTGGTTGGTGATGGCTGAGTCTTCAAGTTTCTGCGCGAGTTCTTCTTCGAGCTGAACTTTTAATTGCGCCTGCGCGATCAGCTGTTCCTGATACTGTTGGTAGTAAACGCCGCCACCAATTATGAATGCAGTCACAGACGCAGCCAGCGCCCAGATAAGCATGCGCGCTTTTCCGAAGAACTGTTTGTAAAATTCATCGACTGTCTGGGTGCGATTTTCGCGTTTTAGCTCTAATGCCCCTGACAGAGCATTCCACTGGCGACGGCTCAGGCCTTTAATACGTTTAGGCTTCAGCTTTTTAGTCAGCGCCTGATCAGCGGGTGTTTTATTAAATGGGTGCTTGCCAGAGTAAAGCTCGTAGGCGACGCAGCCCAGGGCATAGAGGTCATCGGATTCTGCAGGCTCCGCACCTTTGAGCATTTCGTAGCTGGCATAGGCCGGAGTCAGTGCTCCCAGGGTGCCCGCATCAAAGATGGTCTTTTCACCTGCACCGTGCGCCGCGCTGCCTTCTGATACGGCGCGGGCAATACCGAAGTCGAATACTTTCGAGCCTTTATTCTTGGTGACGTAAATATTTCCGGGCTTGAAGTCGGAATGAATAATATTGTGCGAGTGCGCGTAAATCAGTGCGTTCGAGATATCACGCAGTGCGCTTTCGGCCTGCTCAGGCGGCAAACCGTTTGGATGTTCGCGCAGCAGTTCATCCAATGGAGCACCTTCAAGGAACTCCATGGTCATAAATACGGTGTCACGGTCCCGGTCAAAATCGTATACGGTTACGATGTTCGGGTGAGCGAGTGTCTGTGACTTACGTGACTCCCGTTGCAACGATATAAAGGCATCAGGGTGTTGACGGAAGTCGTCATTCAGCAGTTTAACGGCCACATAAGGGTCCGAGTCACTGGCTTCAACTTTACGTCGGTCGAGTGCTTTATAAACAGCACCCATGCCGCCTGCACCGAGCATAGAAACCAGTTCAAAGCGGCCTTTGATTACTTTGTTGTTCAGGGCTGACACGCGCGGCGTTGTTCCGCCTGTCGTGGTGTTGCCGGTACGACTGCTGGTCGGTGTCGACAGGGGCGTCTGAGATGTAACCAACGTGGCGTCTGGATTTCGTGTAGATTTATCCGACGTCGGGCCGCCCGCTATTACGGTAGCGTCGTCGTTTTTTGCGGGGCCTTTGGAAGATTTTCCGCTTGCCTTGCGGTCTGAATTGCTGGCGTTTCCAGTGGATTTTCCACCGGTGACAAGACGTGTCTTGTCGTCCCTATTATCGGTCATAATGAGCCTGTCGTATCGATACCCTTGACGTATTTCGTCCTTTTCGAGCCCCGGTTCCTCGCTGGCCCGACCTTCCGTTTGCTTGAACTCAGAAAGTGGCGCCGATATTATAGGACTTGCTCGCGCGGCTCAAGACAGGTGTCTGTTGTGACCGCTCACCTGCACTGCGGTTACTTTCCTTTTAGCTGCTGAAACACAGGAACCTTACGGTGAAGAAATGGACTTGATTCTGACGGTCGTCGAATGCCCGCCTCACGCCAATATGCTCAATCACACAAAAGTCTTCCGCAGTGCGGGTGGCTCGGTAGGTCGTGCCGATTCGAACGATTGGGTATTGCCGGACACAGAGCGCATTCTTTCTTCCCGCCATCTTGAAGTGGTGTTTGCGGATGGTCGTTTCTCATTGCTGGATCACAGCACCAACGGCACATTTGTTAATGACAGTCAGGCGCCGCTCGGACCTGGGAAACCTCACCCTCTGGCCGCGGGCGATGTTTTAATCTGTGGTGAATATCAGTTGCAGGTGACTCTGAAAGCACCGCCAGCGGAGCCTGCTATCCCTGCAGATTTAGGGTCGGCGGATTTCCTTGATAAGGGGGATCGCACGACGTTTAATCCGGCTACAGCGGCGAAGCAGCAATCGGCGAACAGTGCCAGTCAGCTGGATTCCTGGCTTGAGCCCGGCGCTCAGACACCAAAGCAACCAGAACAGGACTGGGGCGCGGTGGTGTCTCAGTCGGTGGGGGCAGCTAAAGATGACCCGTGGGGTTCATCGTCGTCGGATGATTCCTTATTTGGGGAATCGTTTGGGGCGTCTTTTGGATCGTCTTCATCGGGCAATGACCCCCTCGCTGCGTTAAACAAACCTGCTTTCTCAGCCCCTACGCCATCGTCTTCGGGTTGGGATGATGGCGATGACTGGTGGAAAAGCGGATCTGCATCGGATCACGCTCCGGTCGAACAACAGAATATGAGAATTCCCCGGCCTGAGGCGCCTGTGCAGCAGCCCTTTGAGTCTCAGCCGCAGAAAGCCGCAGACCCGTTTTCTTCAGATTCTTTTGCGTCAGCGTCGACCGCATCAGAGCAGAATCCGTTTGCGGCATCCGAAGCTGTCGCTGGCGGTGCCGATGATATCGATAGTTTGTTTGGCATACCTACGTCTTCAGATAAGCCCCAGAATACACCACCGGCATTTTCGTCACGTCCTGAGTCGCAGCCGGTGCCGCCAGTGTCGGAGTCGCAGATTCCAGAACCAGCAGCGGCTACACCACCTGCACCCGCAGCTCCCGGTCAGGCTACGCCGGGTTCAGGTGCCTCCAGTGTTGATGTTCGCCAGCTCGCAGGCTTGATGGGGCTGAACAATATTTCGGATGAGCAGTTAGATACGTTAATGCCCGAAGTCTCGGGGATAGTAAATGAAGCGGTGACCCGCTTAATTGATTTGCTACGTGCCCGTACCGCGATCAAGAACGAACTTCGTGTGCAGCACACCATGATTCAGACGGTGGATAATAATCCGCTGAAGTTTTCTGCTAACGCCGAAGACGCGTTAAAGATGATGTTCAGCCGTGATGCGTCTGCGTTTATGCGTCCGCAGGATGCGGTTCGTGATAGTTTTGACGACTTGTCTGATCATCAGGTGGCCGTGTTGAAGGGGATGCATGCCGCGTACGATACGATGTTTAAACATTTTGACCCGGACAACCTGAAACAGCACATTAATGCCCGTGATTCGCTGTTAGGTAATAAAGATGCGAAAAACTGGGTCGCCTTCGAACAGTATTTCAAAGCACTGAAGTCAGACTACGAGACAACATATAACCAGTTGTTTGGTGAAGAATTTGCGCGCGCTTACGAAAAACAGTTGGCGGAGCTGAAGAATACACGGGCTCTTAACCGAACCTGATTACTTTTAGGGAAAGACAATGCAGTTTAAGAAAGGATGGCACCTGATATCGCTGGTGCTGGTACTTACGATGATGTCGGGGTGCCAGTCGGCGCGTAAAGCGCTGAACATGAACACCAGTGCAGTGATTGAATTTACGGCAGGCGCACAGATCAATCCGGATGCTGATGACCGCCCATCACCCGTCGTAATTCATGTGTTTAAGCTGGCTGATGACCGTCAGTTCAGCCGGGAAGATTTCCTGAGTTTGTACGAGGGCGCGCCCGCGCGTCTGGGCAAAGATCTGATCGATACGATCGTTCTTAAGGAGCTTACGCCGGGTGAGAAGCGCATCGAAACGATCGAGCTGGCGACTGAGGTTAAGTATCTGGGGCTGATGGCTGAGTTTATTCAGTATCGTGACGCCGAGGCGTTACTGGTCATTCCGGTACTCGAACACAATGAAAATGTGGTTCAGGTCGGTATCGAGGGAAATCAGATTGCCATTGTTGAAATAGAAGAAGACAACAGTGCTGCCACGCCTCATAAGAAACTACGCAGCGATCGCTCTTCACAGCTCTGACGGTCGCGCTATTCAGAATTCGGAATTCACTGCACGATCTGTGCAGTCACGGAAAGGATGACTCATGTCTTCAAAGAACAAGGTAATCTGGTCGGAAGGAATGTTCCTGCGTCCTCAGCATTTTCAGCAGCAGGATCGTTTTGTTGAGCGCCTTGTTGATGTGCGCACGGGTGCTGTTGGTAGTTACTACTGGGGTATTCAGGAGCTGACGATCGATGTCGAAGCGCTTGAGCTGGGTAAAGTATCTATCTCTTCTGTACGAGGTATTTTCCCGGACGGTACGCCAATACTGGCGCCCGAGTCAGAAGAACTTCCGCCAATTATTGAGATACCCGAAAATACCCGCGATGAAATTGTCTACCTGTGCGTGCCTATGCGCCGCCCCGGTGCTCAGGAATCGGTTCGCGATGCTGAAGAGTTTCCACAGGCGCGCTTCCAGACCTATAACTTCGATGCTCGTGACAGCTCTTCGGCGTCAGGCCAGTCGGCACGCATCCAGATTGGTAAGTTATCCACCTGCTTTAAATTAGGCTCAGAAGATCTTGGTGGCTATGCCTGTATTGGTATCGCACGTATTGCGGAAAGGTTGCCGGGTAACCCGGTGAAGCTCGATAAGACATTTATTCCACCCGTACTCGACTGCACGGTGAGTGGTGAGATTAAAGGCTATATCGAAGAAGTATCAGGCCTGCTGCGTCAGCGCGGTGAAGCATTGAGCCACCGACTGAGTGATTCGGGGCGTTCCGGCTCTGCCGAAATTGCAGATTACCTTCTGTTGCAAGTCATTAACCGCGTTCAGCCACTGGTGAAACATCTGACTCAGTTGGCGACACTGCATCCCCTGACACTTTACACCGAGCTGCTGCAACTCGCAGGTGAACTGTCGACATTTACAGCCAGTGATAAGCGCCCACCAGAAATGCCTCCGTACATTCACACGGATCTGCAGCAGACATTTGCCGGGCTTTTCTCGGCGCTGCGCCAGTCACTTAGCATGGTGCTTGAGCAATCAGCCATTTCTCTGGATCTGGTTGAGCGTAAGTACGGTATTCATGTTGCACCGATAACCGACCCATCGCTGACGCGTTCAGCGTCGTTCGTGGTTGCGGTAAAAGCGGATATGCCAACTGAAGTGTTACGCAGCCGTTTCCCCGCGCAGGCGAAAATTGCACCGGTCGAAACGATTCGAGAGCTGATCACGACGCAGCTGCCGGGTCTGAGAACACGTCCGCTCCCTGTGGCACCACGCCAGATTCCTTACCACGCCGGATTCACTTATTTCGAAATCGAAAATACCGGGGATCTGTGGAAGTCGATGCAGCAGTCCGGTGGTTTTGCAGTACATCTTGGCGCCGATTACCCCGGCTTAATTATGGAACTCTGGGCGATCAGGAGCTGATGTATGGGCAATGATGGACAACAACCGGGTGCGGCTGATCGTACGGTCATGATTCCTACGCCGGGCGCTTCTCGTTCGTCTGCGGGCGCTGCTCAGGGGCGAGCTTCTTCGCCTCAACCAGCGATGCCAGGCAACGAAAAAATCGACGTGCGACATGGTCTTAATCCGTTAGTGACAGGGGCGACAACGCTGCTGACCCTGGTGACAAAACTGCGTTCGACCATGAAGCATGATCAGGTGCCTGATCTTCATAAGCGCCTCACCGAAGAAATTAAAAGCTTTGAACGCAATGCACGAAATAGCGGTATTTCGGGCGACTCCGTTGTCGCTGCGCGTTACCTGTTATGTTCTGTGATTGATGAAATGGTGTTGAATACACCATGGGGCGCGGGCAGTGGGTGGAGTCAGCATTCACTTCTGAGTCTGTTTCATCAGGAAACTTCAGGTGGTGAAAAATCGTTCCTGATTTTACAGAAACTGCTCGAAACGCCGGGAACTCATCTGGACCTTCTCGAGCTGTACTACCTCTGCCTGAGTTTGGGTTTTCAGGGAAAGTATCGCGTGATGCCCCGGGGGAACGAACAACTTGAGCAGATACGCGAGAATCTGTATCACACGATTGAAAGTCATCGTCCTGGCTGGGAATCAGAGTTGTCTCCTCATTGGGAAGGCTCGGTTAAACCCAGTGAATATCTTAAAAATTACATTCCTCTGTGGGTCATCGCCAGTGTTGTGATGGCAATACTCGTACTGACCTATTCTGGCTTTCGCTATTGGATGTATCAGGAGACGACCCCGGTCGCTGAAAGTATCTATACCGAAATATCCGGTGTCGATGGTGCACCTGAACAAGGTTCAGACGTGGTTTCACCGCCACAGGGTAAGCGGTTTTATTAGTCTTGCGGTCTCTGATGAGATTGCAGCTGGATAAGTATAAATGACCATCGGGTAAGGATGCGCCTCCCGTTGTGTACATGGAGAACACATGAAAAAGCTGTTGGCGTTTCTGCAAAATAAGTGGGTCGTCGGAATTATTGGGCTTACGGCTCTGTCATTGCTGATCTGGTTTGGTGCTGAATTTATTAAATTCGGCGCAGACAATATGACGCTGAGCCCGATGACACGAGCGATCATTATCGGATTCTTCTGGTTGTTCTGGCTAACATGGAACGTTAGTCAGTGGCTTGTTGAACGCCGCCAGAACAAAGAACTGCTGGGTGAAATTGAGTCGTCACAGCAGAAAGATGCTGATGTCGTCGACCCCGATCAGGAACGAAGCCAAGAAGAGCTGGCTCAGATGGCAGGCCGTTTTCGTGATGCTCTGGCAACACTTAAAAAGGCACGCTTCAGCTCGCGCCGGGGCAAGCTCAGCCTCTATCAGCTTCCTTGGTACATCATTATTGGCCCGCCGGGTTCAGGTAAAACGACGGCATTGGTTAACTCTGGCCTCGAATTTCCACTGGCGGATACCCACGGCAAACAAGCACTGGGCGGCATTGGTGGAACCCGCAACTGTGATTGGTGGTTCACTAATGATGCCGTGCTGATTGATACCGCTGGGCGTTACACCACACAGGACAGTCACCGTGTGGTGGATAACAATGCCTGGCAGGCGTTTCTGGCACTGCTCAAAAAATATCGTCGTCGTCGCCCAATTAACGGTGCCCTTATTGCAATCAGCCTTCAGGATCTGATGGTTCAGACAAAAGAGCAGCGTGAGCAGCAGGCAAAAATCATTCGGGCCCGCATCAGTGAATTACAGGACGAACTCGGTATTCGCTTCCCGGTTTATTTAACCTTTACCAAGGGCGATCTGGTCGCTGGCTTTGCGGAATTTTTCGGTAATCTTTCACAGGCCGAGCGCGAGCAGGTCTGGGGTGTGAGTTTTCCTCAGGAAGAGAACGAAAACACCGGTGCCGATATCAGCCGCTTCCGCCACGAGTTCAATCAGCTTGTCGAGCGTTTGAACGAGCGTTTGCTGTGGCGTGTCCAGCATGAGCGCAATACCGATAAGCGCGCCATGATTCAGGGTTTTCCGCCAGCTCTTGAGAGTCTGGCGAACGTTGTGGATGGTTTTATTCAACAGACATTTGCGCCGAATAACTACAGCACAGTGCCTATGTTGCGTGGTGTCTACTTTACCAGTGCAACACAGGAAGGTAGCCCGATTGACCGTATGATGGCGCAAGTGAGTGCTAACTTTGGTCTTGAACGTAGTATGGGCAAGCAACAACATAATAGCGGGAAGAGTTTCTTTATTACCCGGCTGTTCCGTGATGTTATTTTTCCTGAATCCGAACTCGTTGGCGTTAACCGGAAGATTGAAAACCTGCTCCGTTGGATGCGTCGTGGTGCGGTTGCGGGCCTGACCGGTTTATTGATTGGCTGTGCCGCTCTGTGGACAGGTGCCTTGGTGCAGAACCGGGCTTATATGGCCGAGGTTGATAGTCTGCATCGCGACTATCTGCAATTGCGCGAAACAATTCGTCCGGAGCAGGCAACAACGGAAGAAGCGCTCAAACTTCTGACGCCACTCTATCAAGCCAGTCTTGTCTACGATCAGGAAGAGCACCCCTTCATCAGTTACCTCGGCCTGTATGACGGTCGTGTCGATGCCGCGGCAGATCAGGCGTACAACACGCAGCTCAACCAAGTGTTTTACCCGGCGGTTGCCAATATGCTTGAGCGTCATTTAAATGCGCTTGGCGCAGACGACAGCGCGCTTCTGCCCGTCTTTCGTGTGTACCTTATGTTGTTTGATCGGGAGCATCGTGACTACGCACAGATTCGTGCCTACGCCGAGACCCGCTGGCAGGATCTTTTGCCGGGTGAGGCAAGCAAACAGTCGCAGCTACTCACACACCTGGATCATCTGATCGAGCTGGGTTTCGACGAGCAGCTCCAGTCCGATGAATATGTCGTTACCCGTACACGCCAGTACCTGCAGCGTATTCCGGTTGCGCAAAGACTCTTTGCGCAGCTTCAGAAAATGGGCAACAACGCTCGAGAAGTCGATCTCTACCGTGAGATTGGTGGTAACCCACAACAGGTATTTGGCTTAAGTGAAAATGATCCGGTATTTATGATGCCGTTCCTGTTCACCAAGGCAGGATACGACCAGGCAGAGTACGGCCCTGACTCCGAAATGATGAAACAGATCGCTGCAGATCAATGGATTTATGGCGGTAATATCAGTGGCGAAGACTACAGCAAGGCGGATCTTGAGAAATTAAGTGCCGATGTCGAGAAGTTATACCTGACTGAGTATGCCCGCCGCTGGCAGGCCTTCTACCAGAAATTCAGCCTCGCGAATTTACCGGGTGGTAGCCAGTCTGTCACCCACCTGCTTAAGTTGGCGGATCAGCTTTCATCACCACTGTCTCAGGTGACAGAGTTGGTTGTGAAAAATACGACCCTGACGCCAGAAATTGAAATGCCTACGGCTTCTGGTGCCGCAGGCGGTCTGGTCGAAAAAGCGGCGGGGATGGTGTATGACCCGACGCTGGTCGATCTCCGTTTTCGCGATATACAGCGCATGCTGGCGGCCGAGAAAGGCACGCCTTCTAAGTTCGCAGGTTATCTGGAGGCTATCGGTGCACTGGCTGAATATCTTGGTCAGATCGATGGTGCACCGGATTCAAATGCGGCGGCCTTTGAAGCGGCGAAAAAACGTTTCTCTGGTGGCGGTGCTGACGCTATTCAGCAACTCAAAAACCTGGCGGCCACCGCACCTGAACAACCTGCTGACTGGCTGAATAAGCTGGCCGATCAGACCTGGGGGGCTGTTATGGGTAAAGCCGGCGTACACCTTAATACCGTGTGGCGTTATCAGGTCTATGAGACGTTCCGTAATACTCTGGGCGACCGCTACCCATTGGTTGCTGGGCGTCAGTCAGAGGCCTCAGTGGTTGCATTCAACGAGTTCTTTAAACCGGGCGGCATTCAACAGGCCTTTGTTGATGAGTATGTTTCTCCGTTTGTAGATACCTATCGCTGGAAGCAAAAAGGGTATGGCGGCTTCTCTATCGGTTTAAGCAGCGAAGCGCTGCGCCAGTTTCAGCGCGCGGATGATATTCGTCGTGCCTGGTTCTCAGAAGGTGAGGCGGCTGCCCTTAACTTCCGCGCCACACCAGAAAAACTGCACTCCAATGTCCGTTTGTTTACGATGGAAATCGGTGAGAACCGCATCAGTTATTCTCATGGCCCACGGATTGAAAAATCACTGAGCTGGATCGCAGGTGAAAGTGGTCGCTCGCGTATTGTGTTCGAAGATCTCGGTGAGCGGGTGTCGAATGATCAATACGATGGTGACTGGTCACTGCTTAGAATGATCGATGATGCGCAGCTGCATTCCACTGTGAATAAATCAGAGAAGGTAATTACGTTTACCGAGTCTGGATATCAGGCGCAGTATCGATTGGCAGCGAGCACGAATGTAAATCCGTTCGACCTGTCATTGCTTCGTAACTTCCGTTGCCCACAGTCCTTGTAAGGAAATCGTATGAATTACGGCATTTACGGCAAGTTACCCGCGCATGGTGATTTTCTGGTGCGCAATCTGCCTCAGACATTTATCGATGTCTGGGATGAATGGTTGCAGTGCGTTGTGGCAGGGTCGCGTAATATTCTCGCCGATGACTGGCTCGAGTTTTACTTAACCAGTTCAGTCTGGCGCTTTGGTCTTAATGCTGGGGTTATCGATCAGCAGTGTTGGGCAGGAATTCTTGTTCCTAGTGTGGATAGTGTGGGTCGCTACTTTCCATTAACCATTGCTGTGCCTGTCGGTCAGGGGGAAAATTTATATGCACTGATAGCTGATGGCGAACACTGGTTTGCAGAGCTACAGCAGGCGGCGATATCCGGGCTTCAGGACCAGCTGGCGGTTGACGATCTTTGTGAAAAGTTGAGTCAGGTTGCAATACCGTCATGCCCGCGCCATTGCTTTACCAGTGCTTCCGGGAGCCAGGTTTCTGTCGGTGGCACCAAACCTGAATTCGGTTCTCTGCACAGTATGGCTCAGCCAGTGCCGGGCAGTGCCAGCCTTTGGGGAATGACTGCGAATGAAAATGCGCCGTCTGTTGCTTTTGTCGCATCTGGTCTTCCTTGTCCGGAAGAATATACGCGTATGCTGACGGGACAGTGGTCATAATTTAATGGGTGTTAACAGCCTACCGCTGGTGTAGTATCATTTTCCTACTGGACCAGAAATACCAAAATTGAAAGGACTCTGCCATGCCATTTGGTCATGTTGTCGATATCGATAGCCTCGTCGCCCCTGTTAATGAAGATACTCCACAGGGTATTGATATTCGTGAAGACCGCTCCCCTACATCCGATTACTACACCATTAAAGATGCTCGTAATGCGGCTCGCGCAGCAGAGCGTTCGGCCATGTTTGGTGGCGACGATGAGGTGGATGTTGCTGGCCCGTGGGATATTGTTCAGCGTACCGCCAATAAGATTCTGACTGAGTCTTCAAAAGATCTTGAAGTTGCTTCCTGGTATCTTGAAAGTCTGATTCGCAGCCATGGTGTTTCTGGTCTGCGTGATGGTTTTTCAGTGATTAATCTGCTTATTAACGAATTCTGGGATGATGTTTATCCGCTGCCCGATGAAGACGGAATTGAAACACGGGTTGCGCCGCTCACAGGCCTGAATGGTGATGGCGGTGATGGCACACTGCTGGCGCCGCTGCGTAATATCGAAATTACGGTATACGGTGATAAAGGCGCATTTAGTTATTACCAGTATTTGCAGGCTCGTGACGCTGATAAGATTGATGATGACGATAAGAAATCAGAGCGAATTGCGTCACTGGGTTATAGTCTGGCTGAAATTACCGATACGATAGCCGCCACTGACCTGCTTACCTGTCAGAATTTTGTAACCACACTTGAAGAGTGTGCCGAACTCTATAAAAACATCAGCTCGACCTTGCGTGAGAAGTGCGGCGCCGAAGCCCCACCAAGTTCAAAGATTACTGAGCTGATCGACGAAATCGTACGTACCACCCGTTTTATCTATAAGCCAAAGCTCGATGAAGCGGATGCCGCAAGCGCTGCGGTTGAAGCCGAAGAAAATGCCGCTGCTGCTGAAGAGGCTGCGGCAGACGCCAGCGCCATACAGGGAGGGCAGGTTGTGCGTTTAGTGAATGGAACCACAGGGCCGATTACCAATCGTGAGGAAGCACTGAAGCGTCTTGAAGAAGTTGCTAAGTATTTCCGCCAGTACGAGCCACACACACCACTGGCGCCAGGTCTTGAGCGTCTGATCAACTGGGGCCGGATGACGGTTGCTGAGTTGATGATGGAGCTTATTCCAGACAGCAATGCACGCGGCCTGTTCTCGCAGTTTACAGGCGTAAAAATGGACGGTTCAGATGAGTCAACATATGTTGCTCCTCCTGCCGCTCCGGCAGCTCCGGCAGCGAGCGAAGCCGCCGCTACTCCGGCTGCAGAAGCTGTCCCTCAAGCTGAGCCTGAACCGAAGTCTGATACCAGCTGGTAAGAATTAACAGAATTACGGTGAACACCGTTACTCAAAGGAAAAGGAGTTACTCATGTCCGAAAGTATCCACAATAAACTGAAGCGCGTGCGTAAGCCTCGCGTACACATCACATATGATGTTGAAACGAATGGCGCTGAAGTTAAAAAAGAACTGCCGTTTGTCGCAGGTGTCATGGGTGACTACTCAGGTGATAACGCTGAAAACCGCAAGGCACTGAAAGAGCGTAAATTCGTTCAGGTTGATCGCGATAACTTCAATGAAGTGATGGCTAAAGTTAATCCGAAACTGAACCTGCAGGTTGAAAACACACTGGCAGGCGACGGCAATACCATGGCTGTGGATCTGGACTTCCGTAAAATGGATGACTTCACACCGGAAGCGATCGTAGAGCAGGTTGAGCCATTGAAACAGCTGCTGGACGCGCGTAACAAACTGCGTGACCTGCTGAGCAAAGCAGATCGCTCTGAAGAGCTGGAAACGGTTCTTGAACAAATTCTGAAAAACACTGACAACATCACTGAGATTTCTCAGCAGCTGGGTGTTGGCGAAAGCAAAGAAGGAGCTGAGTAATGAGTACTGAAGTCGAAGCTGCGGTAGGCGCAGAAGCGGAAGAACAGTCGGTTAGTCTGCTTGAACAGGCAATTACCTACACCAAGCAAACTGGCCGTGAAGAAACTGAAGACCTGCTGGCAAACCTGACCGAACAGGTTCTGAAAGGTACTGTTACCTGGGATCGTAACCTGACCAATACAATTAAGCAGGCAATTACTGCGATTGATCAGGCGATGTCAAAACAGCTCAGCGCTGTATTGCATGACGAAAAATTCCAGAAGCTCGAAGGCTCATGGCGCGGTCTGAACCACCTCGTGATGAACAGCGAAACGGGTGCAACTCTGAAAATCCGCATGCTTAACCTGAGTAAGCGTGAGCTTTTCCGTGACCTTGATAAGGCGGTTGAGTTCGACCAGAGCCAGATCTTCAAAAAGATCTACGAAGAAGAATTCGGTACAGCGGGTGGTGAGCCATACGGCTGCATGATCGGAGACTTTGAGTTCACTAATCACCCTGAAGATATCGACCTGCTGAGTAACATGTCTAACGTTGCTGCGGCTGGTTTCTGTCCGTTTATTTCAGCGGCGGGCTCCGGCATGTTCGGTTTTGATGACTTTACTGAGTTGTCTAAGCCACGTGATCTGGGCGGTATTTTCGAGTCTCAGGAATACATCAAATGGCGCAGCTTCCGTGACAGCGAAGATTCACGCTTTGTCACTCTGGTTATGCCACGTGTTCTGGCACGTACTCCATACGGTGCGGCGTCTAAACCCGTTGAAGCCTTCAATTTCGAAGAGTTTGATCTGGACGAGTCTGGCATGTCGAAAGCAACTGAGCACGACGATTACTGCTGGATGAACGCGTCTTATGTAATGGGTACCACCCTGACACGTGCGTTCTCTGAAAACTCCTGGTGTACTGCGATTCGTGGTGCCGAAGGTGGTCGTGTTGATGGCCTGCCGACGCACATCTTCAAGAGTGATGATGGTGATACTGACCAGAAGTGTCCTACTGAAGTAGGTATCACTGACCGTCGTGAAGCTGAGTTGTCTAACCAGGGCTTCCTGCCACTGTGTCACTACAAAAATACAGATTACTCTGTGTTCTTTGGTGCTCAGTCTACTCAGAAGCAGAAAGTATTTGATGATCCGGATGCCACTGCAAACGCGTCGATCTCTGCTCGTCTGCCATATCTGATGGCGACTTCACGTATTGCTCATTACCTGAAAGTAATGGCGCGTGACAAAGTAGGTTCGTTCATGCAAGCAGAAAACTGCGAGCGTTGGTTGAATCAGTGGATTGCCCAGTACACCAACGGCAACCCAGATGCGTCTGCTGAAATGAAAGCCAAGTACCCACTGGCTGAAGCTCGCGTTGAAGTTAAGGAGATTCCAGGTTCTCCAGGTGCATACAGCGCCGTTGCTTACCTGAAGCCTTGGCTGCAAATGGAAGAGCTGACAACTTCTCTGCGTATGGTTGCGAATATTCCGCAGCCTAAGTAAGCAGATATCGGGGGCCTCAGGCCCCCTTTATAATTTCTTCTTTAGAGGTTTTCCGTGCTGAACGATTCCGCAGGCATGGCTGTCATGTCAGAGAATCCTTCGCCAACCCTTTCATCGGACGAAATACCCCTCGCGGATATTTATTCTTTCCTTTCTGAAAACGATGATGTGGAGGCGTTTCGCCGTTGGGTCGAATTATCGTCACCTGCCGATACGTCACGTCTGGAACCTTGTCGCTGGCTTGCACAGCAAATTGCTTTTATTGATGAGCTGATCTCTGAGCAGATCGATGCGGTATTGCACAACAATCGCTTTCAGGCACTTGAAGCATCATGGCGTGGCCTCTGGTTTCTAATTGATGCCGTTGTTAATCCTGAAAATACCAAAATCAGATTACTGGATGTCAGTTGGAAAGATCTCGCTCGTGATATGGAACGTGCGCCAGATTTTGATCAAAGCGGTTTATTTCACCTGATTTATAACGAAGAGTTCGGTACGCCTGGTGGTGAACCCTTCAGTGTCCTTTTGGGTGACTATTACGTTGCGCACAGGCCCTACGAAGATCATCGCATTGACGATGTTTTCACTCTACAGGGTATCAGTCGAGCTGCAGCTGCTGCTTTTTGTCCGTTTGTCTGCAGTGCAGCACCTCAACTCTTCGGTCTGGATAACTTCGATAACCTGGGTTTGCATATTAACGTTGATGAGATTTTCCGATCTCATGATTACGTGCGCTGGCGCTCAATGCGGGAGCACGACGATAGTCGTTTTCTTGCGCTGACATTACCCCAGGTATTGATACGTGAGCCGTACAAGGATAATCGCCGTTCGCGCCGGGGCTTGCGTTTCAATGAAAATGTTGCCGGCAAAGACAATCGCAAATACTTGTGGGGCAACGCCTGCTTCGCTCTCGGAACGGTGCTGATCAGGGAGTTTTCCGAGGTCGGTTGGTTCAGCCATATACGGGGCGTTCCGCGCGATCATTATGGCGGCGGGCTGGTGACGCAGTTTCCTACACCTGCGTATCGTACCGATTCATCGCGCGCGATGGTGAAAATGTCGACGTCTGTCACCGTGACCGATCAGTTAGAGCGTGAACTGAGTGATTATGGAATGATCGCGCTTTGTCACTGCTTCCAGACGCCTTACGCCGTATTTAATAATTGCCCGTCGCTGCAGATCCCGAAGGTGTATGCGAAGAAATCGGCAACGGCTAACGCACGTATCAGTTCGATGTTGCAGCAGATATTGTGTGGCTCGCGCGTGGCTCAGTACATCAAAGTGATTGTTCGCGATAAGGTCGGTTCATATACCACTGCCGAATCATGTGAGCGCTTCTTACAGAACTGGTTAGATCAATATACGACGGGTCGGGATGACCTGTCGTGGGAAATGATGGCACGGTACCCCTTGCGGGAAGCTCGCGTTGTGGTCGATGAAGATCCGTCAAATCCCGGTTACTACTCAAGCCTGGTACATCTGAAGACGCACTACTCAGTAGATCATTTGGTGTCAGAACTTAAGCTCACGACTGCGTTAAGTCAGATTGATATTGGCAAGGTATGATGAATGTCTGAATTAAAAGATAAGCCTCTGGTCGCGCCTCTCCTTGATCGTTTTCTTGAACAGAACAAAGGCACGGACTTTCGTCAGAGTCATCAAATTGTGCGCAGCCTGCGGGAAAGTATACGACGCGATCTTGAGAATTTGTTTAACACCCGTTATTGCTGTGTGTCGCCGCCAGCGGGATACAGCCATCTTGATGATTGTGTGTTGAATTATGGCTTGCCAGATTTATCGACGATCAACATGACCTCGTTCGATAGTCGTAACGAATTCTGCCGTCGGATTGAAAAGGCAGTAAAGCGTTTCGAGCCAAGGATTCGTTCAGTCAAGGTGAAAACCGACATGGCGATCGATAACGAAGACCCGACGATCCGTTTTAGGGTTGAGGCAACGCTCAACGTAAATCCGCTGCAAGAAATGATTATATTTGAATCGGCGCTAAACCCCGTCAATCAGACGGTGAATGTTTCGGAGATTTTCTGATTATGAGCGACAGGCTCTTATATCATTACGAAAAAGAACTGGCGTTTATTAAGCAGTCGGCCAGTGATTTTGCACGTCAGCATCCATCGGTCGCTGAAAGCCTCAAGCTGGGCAACGACTCAGTTGATGATCCGCTGGTATCGCGTCTGCTTTCCGGCTTCGCCTTCTTGAATGCGCGTATTCAGCAGAAGCTGAGTGATGATTTTCCTGAATTGACGGATGCCATGCTGGAGACGCTTTATCCGCATTATCTGCGTCCGGTTCCATCCATGGCGATTACTCAGTTTGCTCCACTTGATGACCTGGACTCTCCCGTTCAGATTCCGGCGGGTACCTTGCTCGATACTGACTCAGATGGCGAAGAGTGCCGGTTCACGACGTCTTATCCGGTAGAGTTGTTACCCTTGAAGGTCGAGACCGCTCAATTAATGCCCCGACCATTCGTTGCACCGGGCAGTCTGGAAGTGCAGGGTGCTGCGGCCGTACTCAAGGTCTCTTTCAGAACGTTGAGTGATGATCTCGTTCTGAATGAAATGGATTTCTCAAAGATTCGCCTGTTTCTTAAAGGGCAGCTACCGCATGTCCATCCGCTGTATGACTTATTGTTAACCAAGTGTTTTAAAGTTGTTGTCGCCAATGGTGAGTCTGATGTCGCTCCCGTTTTCCTGAACTCCGATTGTCTGGAGCAGGTTGGCTTTGGAATTGACGAAGGCATGCTGCCTTACCCGCCCAACTCTTTCGCCGGTTACCGGCTATTAACTGAGTTTTTTGCATTTCAGGAGAAGTTCCAATTCATTGATCTGACTCAGCTCGATGTCGCAATGAATGAGTCTTACACCAATACGCTGAATGTTTATTTTTATTTGCGTGAGAGTGACTCAGAGCTTGAGCACCAGGTGAATGCTGGGATGTTTGCACTCGGGTGTACACCGATCGTAAATATATTCGAGACGACCGCTGACCCTGTTGCTTTAACGCACACGGAGTCGCGTTACCCGGTTGTTCCGGACTCCCGGCGTCGAGATGGCCTTGAGGTGTATAGCATTACCGATGTTGGCGCGACCGACAGTGATGGCTATTACACACCTTATCGACCGTTTTATGGCATGAATCACAGTCGTAATACTGATGCTAAGCCAGCGTTCTGGTTAACGCATCGCCGCGAGGTGCTTGAGGGTGACCATCGTAATGAACTGGCATCCGAGGTGGATATCAGTCTGGTCGATATGAATTTCACCCCGCATCAGGTTAAGAATCAGAACCTTGAAATGAAGCTTTTATGCACTAATCGCAATGTGCCAAGAAAGCTGACCACAGGACAAGGGCGCCCTTATTTTGAAGTGGTTGATGATGAGTATCCAACCGAGCGTATCCAGTGTGTGGTTGTTCCGTCGGCAACCATTCGTCCGCCACTGCGGGAGCGCGGTTATTGGCGTTTGATTTCGCACCTTAATCTTAATCACCTGTCTCTGAGTCAGGGGGGAGGCTCTGTTGAAGCTCTGAAAGAGATTCTGCGCTTGTACGACTTCAGAGACTCCGCCAGTACACGCAATATGATTGATGCTATTGCTGCGATTCATACGAAGCCTGTTACCTCTCCTGTTCAGGTGGATGGCATGGTGTCTTTGTGTCGCGGTACGCAGATTGATCTCGAACTGGACCCAGTGATGCTTGCGGGAACGAGCCCGCTTATGTTCGCCAGTGTGCTGGAGCGCTTCTTCGGTCTGTACGGTTCGATTAATTCGTTTACCAAGTTAACAGTAACGCTCAATGGAAAAGATGGGGAGTTTAAGCGATGGCCACCGCGCGCCGGCGAAAAAGCCTTAATCTGATTGAGCAGTTACAGACTGAGCCACAGCGCTTTGATTTTTTTCAGGCGGTGCGGCTACTTGAATCTGCCTCACAGCAGAATACCCAGGATGATGATGTTGCTGATGCATCGGTCGGTGGATTAGCGCGTCCGGATCAGGAGGCCGTTCACTTTACGTCTCGCAATTCGCTGGCCTTTAATGGCTCTGACGTCACCAAAGTATCGCAGAAGCGGATTCATAGTCACGATTCTGAAGAAAACCCTGCACTGCAATGGCAGGTCGAAGTCGCCATGATGGGGCTGACGGGTAGCCAGGGGGTGATGCCTTACTATCTGAGTGAGACGGTCATCTCTGAGCTGAGACAGAAAAATCCGGCATTGAAAGACTACCTGGACCTGTTTAATCATCGAACTGTTTCGTTGTTTTATGAAGCGTGGCACAAGTACCAGATGGGCCCCTCATTCGAGCGAACGGTCAGAGAGGGTACTGAAAAGAAAGACCTTTTCACCGACGCATTGTTGTCGTTGGCTGGCCTGGGTATTCCTGAGTTGCGTTATCGCTCGACCATGCCGGACGAGCCTATTGCTCAATACGCCGCTCATTTTGCTCGCGGAATCTGTTCGGCAGAGTCTTTACGGAGCAGTATTGCAGGCATGTTCGGTCTCGAGACTTACATCGAGCAGTTTAATGGCTCATGGTATGACTTACCTGAGGACGCACGTTGCCGTTTACCGGATGAAGATCATCCCCATGGCGTTAATAATGCGCTGGGTGTGAGTACTGTTATGGGCACCCGTTGTTATCAGGCACAAAGTAAATTTACCGTTATTACAGTGCCGCACAATGAAGAAGAGTTTCAGAGCCTTGCGCCAGGATCGCGTGGGCTCGAAGAGTTAAAGTCATTCATACGCATGAGTGTGGGGGAAGAGCAGGACTTCGATATCGAAGTGAAGCTGGATGCCAGATACTTTCCGCTTGATGACCTGTTTGATCCAACCAAGTCTGATTCGCTTCTTGGTTGGAATACCTACATGAACCCAGAAAAGATAAAAGATAATGCGTTATCAGTCCGGCTCTCTCAGCACGTACCCGTGCCGGATGACGCATTACCAATGGCGTACTAATCGCACGGATCACATGGATTCAATAATTTCAGAGATGAACGAGGAATAAACCCATGATTAACATCAACCTGAAGTCGCTAGTCGACAAAATGTCGCCGTACATGAGGGACTCGCTTGAAGGGGCCGCTGGCCTTTGTCTTGCTCACAGCCAGTACAATGTTGAACTCGAGCATTGGTTGCTGAAACTCCTCGATATCTCTGATACCGATTTTGTTACCTTGCTGGAAAAGCACGACGTTAATCCCGGTAATGTCGCCAAGCAGCTGGCGGGTACTATTTCGCGTTTCCGTTCAGGCAGTAGTCGTCCAGCCGCTCTCGCGCCAAGTATTGTCGAAGCCGCTAAGAACGCTTGGATGCTGGCTTCCGTCGACTACGCGCAACCCGTCGTCAGCTCTGGCCACCTGCTCGCGGCTTTGCTGTTAGAAGACAGCACGCGTCGTCAGCTCCTTGAAAGCTGCCCTGAGTTAAAAGAGATTGCGCCAGAATCAATCCGTGAAACTGCCCGCGCTATTTTCGGCACCACTGGCGAGACTGATTCACTGGTTCGTGGCAATGAACCGGGCTCAGAAGGCGGCCAGGCAGGCCCTGTGTCTGCGTCTAAAACGCCAGCGCTTGATAAGTACACAGTGAACTTAACCGAGCGTGCTCAAAGCGGTCAGATTGATCCTGTACTCGGTCGTGATGAAGAGATTCGTCAGTGTATCGACATCCTGACGCGTCGCCGCCAGAACAACCCCATCATGACGGGGGAAGCCGGTGTGGGTAAAACCGCGGTTGTAGAAGGTTTTGCTCTGCGTATTGCCGCAGGTGACGTGCCTGAACCGCTTAAAGGAGTTGCTGTACGTACACTCGATCTTGGTTTGCTGCAAGCTGGCGCAAGCGTGAAGGGTGAATTTGAGAATCGCCTCAAGTCCGTTATTGAAGAGGTCCGCGCTTCTGTCACACCAATCATTCTGTTTATTGATGAAGCCCACACCATGATTGGTGCGGGCGGTAAAGAAGGACAGGGCGATGCAGCAAACCTGCTGAAACCTGCACTGGCACGTGGCGAGCTGCGCACGATTGCTGCGACGACCTGGGCTGAATACAAAAAATACTTCGAACGTGATCCAGCACTGACCCGCCGCTTCCAGGTGGTGAAAGTCGAAGAGCCGTCGGAAGAAAAAGCCATTGATATGATGCGTGGTATTGCGCAATCGCTGCAGGATCACCACAAGGTTCGGATTCTGGACGAAGCTATTATCGCTTCTGTGACTTTATCTCATCGTTATATTCCGGGACGCCAGCTACCCGATAAGTCTGTCAGTCTGCTGGACACGGCCTGTGCTCGTGTGGCGCTCAGTCAGTCCGCGACGCCGGGTGCAATAGAAGATGCGCAGCGTCGTATTCAACGTGCCGATACAACCATCGGTAAACTGGAACGGGAGGCTGCAGCGACAGGAGAACACACCGAACGTCTGGCAGCACTCTACGAAGAAAAGCAGAACGCAGAAAGTCTTTTAGCAGAGTTGAATGCTCAGTACGAAAAAGAAAACGCATTGATTACGCAAATTCGCGAATGCCGCGATAAAATTGATCAGAATTTTATGGCATCGGCTGACAGTAAGTTGTCCGATAGCGAAGCAGACGAACTGAAGACCCAACTTAAGGCACTGACGGCTGAACTGGCTGGTATTCAGGGGGATGCGCCTCTGATGCAAGCGAATGTCGATGAGCAGGCTATTGCCGAGGTCATCGCCAACTGGACCGGTATTCCTGTGGGTAAAATGGTCAGTGATCAGATTACTGCGGTACAGACACTTGCTGATCGCTTGGGGCAGCGTGTTATTGGTCAGCCACATGCGCTGGAAGCCATTGCACAGGTCATCCGGACCTCGCGTGCTGGTTTAACTGATCCGCGTAAACCTATGGGGGTATTTCTGTTCTGCGGTACGTCGGGTGTTGGTAAAACTGAGACGGCACTGGCACTGGCAGACGAACTGTTTGGCGGTGAGCAGAACATTACCACCATTAATATGTCTGAATTCAAAGAAGAGCACAAAGTCTCCATGCTTCTTGGTTCCCCTCCGGGGTATGTGGGGTATGGCGAAGGCGGCGTACTGACCGAAGCGGCACGCCGTAAGCCATACTCCGTCATCCTGCTGGATGAGATGGAGAAGGCACACCCAGGCGTTCAGGATATTTTCTACAACCTTTTCGATAAAGGTACGATCAAAGACGGTGAAGGTCGGGATATCGACTTTAAGAATACCATCATCATCATGACGTCGAACGCCGGTGAAGATGCCATCCGCGCTATCTTTAATCAGGTTGAAGAAAAACCAGAGCCTGAAGTGCTGCTCGACAATATCCGTCCACACCTGCTTCAGCATTTCAAACCGGCATTCATGGGGCGTGCGAATACCATCGCTTACTATCCATTGGATGACGAGAACCTAATGCAGATATCGGCGATTAACCTGCGTAAAATTGAGAAACGTCTTACCGAAAAATACGGTGCAGAGTTTAGTTACGACGAAGACGTACTCATCAATATTGTCGCGCGTTGTCAGGAATCCGATACCGGTGCACGTAACATTGAAACCATCCTCAATCGTACTGTGCTGCCTGCATTGGCATCTGAGTGCTTAGCGAAGATGGCCGAGGGCGAAGAAGTTACTAAGGTGCATATTGGTGCTACCGAAGAAGGTGACTTTACTTACCAGGTGAGCTGATTATTGGGTAGGAACAAAAAAAACGGGGCGAAAGCCCCGTTTTTTGTATCGATTTCAATTTAAGTATCAACTGAGACTATGGATCGACAGCGGGGAGGCCTATTCTATTGATCAACTGCTGCAGATGCCTTACGCACTAGTTCTGCGATACTTTGATGTATTCTAGTGAATATCATACGAATGAATGCCACGGAGAGGACCGTAGTATCTGTTACGATAATCCCCAAGGCTCGTGCCATACGCTTTATAAGTCTCATAACCCAGATACCAAGATCTTTAGATAGGTCATAGGCTTTGTGCATCATATACGCGAGACGATCTAAGATGGTGAATGTGGTTGTCCCAGCCCCGATGAGTGCTATCCCGGCTAGGTTAATTATTTTATTAATAACCCACAAGAGAGCAGCATCGAGAATACGTGCCGTATTTAGTGTAAGGGAAACGGGCCCATCTGACTTTAACCAGTTCTCTATAGCGGAATCCATCATTGCGGGTGGGCGTTTAGCCCTCAATATTTTCCAGTCTAAACTTTCAGAATCATCGCCTGTAACAGATTTTATATAATGCTTCATAAAATGATATTGCCATGGGATTAGGGCTAGTCCCGAATCTAGCAAATAATCCGTTCCCTGATCAGGCACATGAGTGAAAGGCCATGTAGGGAGCATTGGGACAGGATCAGTTTTGTGGAAAACACGAAAGATATTCTCTGAATGAAGTCTGCTCGTAAGCCCACTGGCGAAGTAGGGCATCCCTACTCTAGGTGATCCAAAAGTATATAATTGGACGGTCTTTGAGGTGTTATAGCTCAGCCAGTCAGCTACCAGGGTTGCTAAAGCTCCACCAAGACTATGACCAATGCAATGAATAGTGTGTATTTCAGGTCTACTAGCGAGCCCCGTATGGAACTCCTTCAGTTGAGGTAGAAAAGATTCGAATGTGTATTGAAATCCTTGGTGAACTTGGCCTCCACTACTACATCGCTTAATACCTGCATTTAGGTCGGTTAATGCGTCAAAACCGCTCGCTGTTCCTTTTAATACGACGAAGGATTGCCCTTTGTAGTCTTCAATTCCATAAGCACACAGCCCCATAATATGAGATGACTTCAGGAATACTAAAGCGCCCGTTTTTCCGTTTAACTCAGTTTCCCCTTCAAGTTTATCTTTGTATTCAATCATGAACGTCTTACGTTCTGATTCGGTCTTTAAACCATACGCATCTTGAGCTAGAAGTGCAGCAAATCTTGGATCGAGAGCAGTGTCCATGAACATTCCTTGTATTTATTCCCGAATTCATATACTAACCGCGACACTTTTCCAAAATAAGAA
>CEOQ01081701.1_pt1 | contig 38420 bp, 35 predicted proteins | sample 361351 | NCBI WGS metagenome assembly CEOQ01 (sample SAMEA2619907, study PRJEB7988) | marine metagenome | biome: marine biome (ENVO:00000447); feature: deep chlorophyll maximum layer (ENVO:xxxxxxxx); material: "saline water (ENVO:00002010), including plankton (ENVO:xxxxxxxx)" | depth 60 m | reverse complement strand
TGTTTGGTTGCCTTCACGCGATTTTACGGATCGGTCAAAAATCGCGTTGTCCTGCCAAAACTTAAGTATTTCAAGCTCAAGTTTACCAACATCAAGTTTGGATTTTACTGGTTTAAATCTCATTAGTTATTACTCTCACCAATTTCTACTACAATTCGCTTGTTGATTCTCCCTTTACTCTTGTAGTCCACTACTTTTATTAAACCAACCTCTGATGTATTAGCTACATGAGTACCCCCGTCAGCCTGTAAATCAAGACCTACTATTTCTACAGTACGCACCTCCCTAATACCCTTTGGAAGCAAGTTAATCTTAGTACGTATCAAATCTGGAATTTGAAACGCCTCTTCTCTAGGAACAATATCCACTAAAATATTCCTAGATGCATTAACTTCGAGATTGATTTTTTCTTCAATCTCCTGCACTAATGCAGCTTGCATACTCTCAAACTCAAAATCCATCCTAGCACGTAGAGGCGACATATTCCCACCAGTCACCTTAGCACCATAATCTCTCCACACAACTCCGCAAAGTATATGCATAGCAGTGTGGGTGCGCATCAACTTATAACGTAATTTCCAATCAATAATACCTTTGACAGACTGTCCTATACTTGGAGTATCAACTCCATCAACAGAATGCCATACAAGGCCGTTTTGCCTGGTCACTTTAACAACATGACACTTAGTGTCAGCATAATGCATTGTACCAAGGTCAAAAGGCTGGCCACCACCTCCTGGATAAAACGCCGTACAATCCAGTCTTACATGTCCTTGATCAGACACTTCTAGTACATTGGCCTCGAATTCTTTTAGATATGAGTCGGATAAATACAATAACTTGGTCATCATTAGTTTATCAATTCTTATTATAAACGGTAAACGCTCTCAACCCTATCAAGGACGAGAGCGTCACATTCCCTCAACACCATGTTACAACCCTTGTCTATTTAATTCCCCTTCTCTAATAGGCATTATTGTGTCATCACCTATCATAGTAATACCAGTAATATTGCTACTATTTATTTATTCACTCTAGCGGCTACGGCTTGGATAAGGTTTAACATACCTTTTCAGGCGATCATAGAGTGATTCAAGATTGCCCACATGTAGTTCTTCAGCAAGCCCCCCAAGCACAGCGCGATCTATATCTACGGCAGCAAGATCAGTCTTATACAAAGCTTTTTTACTATATCTACGCTTAAGTACCTGCCTAACAGCTCTGTCAACTGTCTTTAGATATTTTATTTGTTTACCAACATATGCCCCAACCTCACCTTGCAGTATTACAGATCCGTGACCCTGGACTAAATTGGTTATGTCGGATGACATATTTTGTATGTTTTCCAACGACTTCATTAGTTGTTTGATATCACCATCAGGAAAAAAAGGAACAGGCATAACTGTGTCCGAAGCAAAGAGCACCTGCTCTCCCTCAACCAGCACATTAATCACATCTTTACTATGACCCGGAGAATGATTGAGAACAACAGTTTTTCCACCAAGTCGTAAACGAAAACTCCCACCGTTAAATGTAATTTGCGGTAACACAATTTTTACATTGGCTAATTCTGAAGAATCAGCTTTAGCCGCTGCTAAACTCTCTACACCTGTAGTGGATAAAAGTTCTCTGCAAAGCTCATGTGAAATCACTTGTGCACCAGCAAAAATATAGGTGCCATATACATGGTCCGCATGGTAATGAGTATTAATGACGTATCGTACGCGCGATGACAAGTGCGATTCTACAAACTCCTTCATTTCAAGAGCTTCCGATGGATATGGCAAAGTATCAATCAAAATCGCGCCCAGACGAGTCTTTATAACTCCAGCGGTGACCTGCGCATACAATTCGCTGGTAAAAACATAAACATCGTCAGTTACACGTTCTATTTGTGTCAAAATTTACCTAATCTGTCTATCGAACAGTTGGAGAATAGCATAACAGCTATGAAGGTGTCAAGAAAACCACAAAAACAACCTTACTATTCTTACTACAAAGTAACCCCGCCATGTGGTGTGCTGATTTGATTCTGCGCCTGCTTTTGGCAGGCGGGGCATCGCACTGACTAGTCTGCCTTGGCTAACTGTTTGCCTATCGCATCGTAATCAAAATTAAACGCCCATTTTGTTGGTGTTGGCACAGAATATTTAACAACATCACAAACACAGCAGGGTAATTTAGATGTTAACACGAACTACTGATACTATCAAGTATTGCAAGAATTACTCTATTATGTCGTCAGGTGGATCAACTACGTTGATATGCAACTCATTCAATTGATCAACATCTGCAGAGGAAGGTGCTCCTACCATCAAGTCTGTTGCCTGTTGCGATTTAGGAAATGCTATCACTTCACGAATATTTTTTTCCTGAGCCAATAACATCACTAAACGATCAATTCCAACGGCAATCCCACCATGAGGTGGCGTTCCATATTCGAATGCCTCAAGCATATGTCCAAACCTATCAATAGCCACACTTTGTTCCAGGCCGATTAAACCAAAAATCTGTTGTTGCAATTCACTATCATGAATTCTAATAGAGCCCCCTGCCATTTCATAACCATTACATACCATATCGTATTGCGATCCACGCACTTTGCCCGGATCAGTTTTTAAATGACATAAATCTTCAGTCAATGGTGCAGTAAACAAATGATGACTAGGATCCCAGCGATTTTCTTGTTCATTCCAATTGAACAAAGGAAAATCAACCACCCAACAACATGCAAGTGTATTGGGATCATATGAACTAATCTTCTCACCTATCTTTGTACGGAGAGCAGCCAAAGAATCATGCACGATATCAATCTCAGATGCTACTAGCAATAGTAAGTCCCCTGGTTTAGCCTGCATCTTTTTCTTCAGAGCATTCATGGTAACAACGTCAACATATTTGCCAAAAGACGAACGTGAGATACTATCATCTTCGCCAACAACAGCCCAAGCCAGACCGCCCGCTCCATATTTCTTTACAAAATCGGTTAATGAGTCAATCTCTTTGCGAGTATAGGTACCACAACCCTCTGCATTAATGCCTTTTACAGCTTCTGCACTGGAAAAAATCTTAAATTCACTCTTTGAGACTAATTCGGTCACATCTTGCAGTTCTATTCCAAACCGCAAGTCAGGCTTATCTGTACCAAATCTATTAAGTGCTTCCTCATTGCTAAAACGTGGCCAGGGTGTCTGCTGGAATTTCATACTAGTCAAATTAGAAACCAATTGAGTCATCATAACTTCAATCGTTTGTAACACATCTTCTTGCTCTACAAACGACATCTCTATATCCAGCTGCGTAAATTCTGGCTGCCTATCCCCCCGCTGATCCTCATCTCTAAAACAACGTGCAATCTGGAAATATTTCTCAACTCCAGCAACCATTAACAATTGTTTCAACTGTTGGGGTGACTGAGGTAAGGCATAAAATTTACCTTTATGTAATCGACTTGGCACCAAATAATCCCGTGCTCCTTCTGGAGTGGTCTTAAATAGTATTGGTGTCTCAACTTCTAAAAAATCCGATTGTGAAAGATGATTCCTTATAAAAGCTATAGTATTATGACGTAGATGCAAATTCTTCAACATATGACTGCGACGCAAATCAAGATAACGGTATTTTTGTCGAAGTCCTTCTTCTACTCTGGTAATTTTGTTTATATCAAAAGGGGGAGTTTTGGAAATATTTAATATTTCAACCTGTTTAGCCACCAACTCGATGTCCCCACTAGCCATATCAGGATTGGTAGCCCCATCTGGTCGTCCACGCACATTTCCAGAAACCTGAACAACATATTCCGATCTAAGACTAGCCATTATTTCATGAGCTTCAGCATATTCTGGATCAGATACAACCTGCACCAGACCCCAACGATCCCTTAAGTCAATAAATGTGAGCCCCCCATGATCGCGTCTCCGATGTACCCAACCGGCAAGAGTCACCTCCTGACCGATACAATCATGCTTTAATTCTCCACAAGTATGTGTCTTCAACATATACAGATAATCTCCAGCGGATGTTAATATGTAAACCCAGAGTATGTGTTGATAAGTATAACAATATACTTACTCTAACACCAGATTTACTTATTGATTAATAATGATTATATAATGAGTTACATATATCAAATATAAATCCCTACTTGTCATTGTCAACCTTGTTGGATGACTGATATCGATGCAAACAAAAACTTATTAAAGCAGCTAGAAGACATAAAACACTGTTTGTCTGCATGACTCTAGATAAAGGATATATGTCCGCTGCTAGACCGAACAGATATGAGCCAACGGAACCACTTGCAAACATGAAGCCCAATGTCAAGCCTGATGCAAAAGCACGCCTACTTGGCAACAAGGACTGAGCTAATACCACGACAACAGAAAAAGATGCCCCATTAAGACCACCAGCAAGAAATACCAGTGGATAGATGATAGGTCCTGTAACAACAGGGTAATAGTACATGGGTAAAACAGCTAGCAACAATGACCACCATATTAAACGTAGTCGACCCCATCGATCCGCTAACATGCCACCTGCTAGACCGCCAAACGCAGTAGCACCCATATAAACTGAGGCAATAGCACCATATGCTCCTGGAGCATATCCCCTATCTTGAAACAGTTTGGGCAAGAACGTCATCGACGTCATACCTGGTGCAGTGCGCAGTAATACCATGACAATAAACACCGCAATAACCCATCTGTTTCTGCGGAACTCGAAAACATTCTCTTTCTTGGTTCCAGTTATTGTATTCGGATTGGACACTTTATCATCCACCGACCAAAACAAACGATAGATCGAATTGAAAGCGACGGGCAGTGCCAAGACAGTGAGCACTAGCACCCCTCGTATACCTACCCTCTCGATGATAAACCCACCTAAAGCAGGTCCAATCGCGTGCCCAGAAAGGCCAAAGAGAAAAAATAGAGATGCTGCCGTAGCTGCTCTCCCAAGCATAATAATCCTGCCACGTTCAGTCGCCCGTTCTGTGCCTGCTGCATGAAATCCGGCAGATCCAAGAGTAGAAACTATCAGTAGAGGAATCGCCCATTGAATGTTTGTGGATACAGCAATTGATATCCACAAAGCGATCCATATCAATGAAGCCCCGCTTAACCATCTGGTACTATACCGATCGGCCAACCAACCAAAGATTGGCTGTGTCAGTGAACCAACAGAAGTATAAACAAGCACAATAAGGCCAATGTCCGAGTTTGCAAGCCCTAGTACTGGTGCCAGAAACACCACTAGTATTCCTAGCTGACTATTGAGTAAATCAACTGCAAAATGGTTTAGAGAAACAGACAGAAAGTAACCATCACGAATTAAGCGTATCATTGATTTATCCCCATCGACGACCTAAAGGATATGTATAACATGTATTATTATCACTTCTCCATTTTCTCTGTAATCACATAGCAAACTTACTCTAACATATTAGCAAAAGTACAACTGCCTGATGTTACTATATACTTGCCTTGCTGGTCTTAGTATCATCCCGACGCAACACTAAACTAAACCCAGCAGCAAGTAAACAAAGCAAACCATTTGTTTGCATTGCACTTACTAGCGAATAGTAGTCTGCTGCTAAACCTATCAAATAAGACCCCAAAGCTCCACTAGCAAACATGAAGCCCATAGTCAATCCTGACGCAAGTGCACGTCTATTTGGTAGAAGTGACTGAGCAATCACCACAATTACAGCATGCGAACCACCATTGAAAAACCCGGCCAAAAACACTAGTAGATAAACTGTAAGCCCACTCACTACAGGATAGTAATACATCGGTACTACAGCAGCCAATAAAGACAATTGTATGATACGTCTCCGCCCCCAACGATCTGACATAAATCCCCCAACCAATCCACCCAAAGCAGTACCACCCATAAATACAGTCGTGATAATCCCATAAGCACCCGGGTCATAACCACGATCATAAAACAGTTTAGGCAAAAACGTCATTGAAGCTACTTGTGGAGCAGTACGAAACATCACAAGCATGCAAAATGCAACAATTACCCATATATCTTTGTAATATTCGTCAGTCGATTCAATTTTGATATCGTGATTTGTATTTAGGTGTGAAGCTACTAGCGGTTTTCTCCAGTACAAACGATAAATCGAGTTAATAGCCAATGGTATTGATGCAACGGTCAATACTAACAGCCCGATGGTACCCATACGCTCAAGCAGAGCTCCACCAATTGCAGGTCCAACAGCTAAGCCTAATTGTCCAAAAAGAAAAAATAATGATGCCGCAGCCGCAGCTTTACCAAACATGAGCCTTTTTCCACGGGTTGTTGCTCTTTCCGTACCCGCAGCATGAAAAGCTGCTGAGCCAAGCGCAGCAACAATTAGAGTGCCGATTACCCAAGAACCTGTGACAGTGACGGTAACCGACAACCACAGAACCATCCACAAAAGTGATAGACCTGATATCCAACGTATCTTGTATCTATCAGCAAGCCAACCGAACAACGGCTGTGTCAGTGAAGCTAGCATAGCATAACCAAGTGCTATAAGACCAATGTCAGAATTGTCAAGCCCAAGATATGGAGCCAAATAGACCAACAATATTGAGCGTTGGCTATTGAGTAGATCCACAGCAAAATGATTTAATGAAAGAGCAAGAAAATACCCATCCCTCAGCAAGAAATTGATCAAAGTGGATTTACCGAACCAAATATACTATAGTGAACCCAAAAAATCATCGTTGAGACATAATAAATATCCATTGTTGACCAGTCTATTCGACCCATTCTAACTCGTATGGTCCTATTCGCACCTTATCTCCTGGGCGAACTCCGTTTTCCTCCAATGCTCTCCTAACACCTAGTTTGTCGATAATATGTTGAAATCGCAGCACAGCATCATCATACTCCCAGTAAGTAGACTGTGCTGCTCTCTCTACACGGTCACCGGTTATTCTAAGATTTCCATCGATTTCACGTATTATTTCAAAACGAGCAGGATCCTTTCCAGGTCTATATACAGGTTCTTCCACTGATTCCGGAATATTAGCATGAGTCTTTGTCAACAATGCAGCTTTCTGGAGTAAGTCCCTAACCCCTATATGAGTAATTGCAGAAATACCGTGCAGTTCATAACCAAGATGTTTTATTGATGACTTTAGTACAGGCAACTTTTCCGATACTTCCGGCAATTCAATTTTATTTAATGCTACGACCTGAGGTTTAGCAACCAATCCCGCATCGTATAATGACATTTCAGACATTATTTGAGTAAAGTCAGACAATGGATCTTCAGACATGCCATCAAGTAGATGAATAATTACTTTGGTACGTTGTATGTGACGCAGAAACTCTGCTCCAAGCCCGGTGCCAGCATGTGCACCTTCGATAAGACCAGGAATATCCGCAAGCACTACAGTACGATAATCACCTAAATCAGCTACACCTAAATTAGGTGTTAATGTAGTAAAAGGATAATTAGCTATCTTAGGTTTAGCTGCTGTAACTGACGCCAAGAAAGTAGACTTGCCCGCATTAGGCACACCTACAATTCCAACATCAGCTATCAGACGAAGCTCTAAAGATAAGTCAACAGATTGTCCTAGAGACCCCTTCTCAGCTATTCGAGGAGCACGATTACTGGATGATGAAAAGCGTTTATTACCTCGACCACCTGATCCACCTGTAGCTACCTTCAGCCGATCCTCAGGATCAGTCAGATCTCCCAGACAAATACCGGTGTCAGTATCGTGCGCTACTGTGCCTGGAGGAACAAAGATCTCTAAGTCATGTCCACTGCGCCCAGTCTTGTTATTCCCACCACCATTTGTACCATTTTGGGCTTTATAATGTCGTGCTCTCTGATACCGCAGCAAGCTGTTGAGGTCCTGGTCAACAACTAGTACCACTGACCCTCCACGACCTCCATCACCCCCATCAGGACCACCTAATGGAACATGCTTCTCACGACGAAAATGAATGATGCCATTGCCACCATCTCCAGCTCTAACCCGTATACGTGCTTCGTCAACGAAATTAATTTCTTTTCTCGACACAATGATTATGATTATAGCATCCAAGAGATACGGTAAAGGCTTGCCCGAGCGTGTTTACTCTGTTATTATGCATAATATTAACTTCAGTAATCGTACTATTGTGACAATCTAATGCGCTGGTGAGGTATTCTAGCCACCCCCGCATTAGATTAAAGGTAACATATGTCAGAATTTATACATCGTATCCATTCGAAGTCAGGGTCGCTTCTTGCTTATGTAATAAGAAGAGATTTCTCTGCAGATATCACTTCATTTGTAACTCCTCCTGAACACAATTTTCAGGTTGGTTTCGTCGTCCATCCAAAAGATGGAGAAATACAAAGTCATTATCATCGTAAAATTGACCGCAAGATATCAAATACATCTGAAGTGCTAGTTGTAAGGGAAGGTCATTGTGAAATTGACATATATGATGATGACCAACTACTTGTAGAAACATTAGAAATGAAAGCTGGAGATGTAATGGTAATGGTATCAGGAGGACACGGCTTTCGAATGGTAGAGAACACCGTATTTCTTGAAATCAAACAGGGCCCATATATTGGTATAGATGAAAAGAAGCGGTTCTAGATTCAAGACATGATTCCAGTAAACGAACCAGTAATAGGTGTGCGAGATCAAGAGTATGTGCTTGAATGCTTGCAAAGTGGCTGGGTTTCATCTGCAGGAAAGTTTATCGAGACTTTTGAGTCCACTTGGGCACAATACTGTGATCGCCAACATGGAGTAACAACCAGCAGTGGTACAAGTGCACTGCAAACAGCTCTTGCATGCCTAGACTTAAAACCTGGAGATGAAGTCATAATACCAACCTTTACCATTATTTCATGTGCATTAGCTGTAATTTATAACGGTGGTACACCCATTCTTATAGATGCTGATCCTGAAACATGGTGTATGAATGTAGATCAAATAGAAGACCGTATTACTAAACGAACACGAGCCATAATGGCAGTCCATATATACGGACATCCTGTGGATATGGATCCCCTTCTGCAAATAGCCAAGAAAAATGACTTGGCAGTCATTGAAGATGCTGCGGAGGCACATGGTGCAGAATACCTAAGCGGCCACAATGAAAAAGAACGGGAATGGGTCCGCTGTGGAAGCATGGGAACAATGAGTGTTTTCAGTTTCTATGCCAACAAACTTGTAACCAGCGGAGAAGGTGGCATGATTGTAACAAACGATAATTATCTGGCGGATAAAGCACGCAACATTCGAAATTTGTGCTTTGAGCCTGAGCAACGTTTCCTACACAATGATCTAGGCCATAATTTTAGAATGACTAATATGCAGGCTGCCCTTGGACTAGCACAGGCCGAACGCATAGAAGAAACTGTCAATTGGAAGAGAAAGATGGGACAAATGTATACAGAACATCTCTCAGACATTGAGGTAATACAGTTACCAATCGAACGACCTTGGTCACGACAAATATATTGGATGTACGGCATTCTCCTAAAAAAATCACATGACTTAAATGCTCATGATTTAGCAGATAAACTAATTGATTTAGGTATACAAACAAGACCATTCTTCCTGGGAATGCATGCACAACCAGCGCTACAAAATCTTGGTTTGTTTCAAAATGAAAATTATCCAGTAGCTGACCATTTATCCAATAATGGCCTATATATACCATCAGGACTAGCTCTAACCGAACTACAGATGGAGCAAGTCTCCGATGCACTACATAAAATCCTAACATAGAAATCAATAACTATCCGTGGACGCTTCTAAATCAGATACCGCAAATTTACTAAACTACCTTTACAATAATCTGTCAGACCACTGGTGGACAGTTGGTATGAGAGCTACTACACATACAATCCTCCGAAATAATACTAATACAAAAGGACTAATCCTAGAAGTAGGATGTGGAAATGGCACATATTTATCTGAATTGTCAGAAAAATACATTTCTGGTGCACCCATCGGTATAGATATTAATTCACATGCTCTTGAGCATGCCAAGAATATCACTAACATCCAAGGAAGTTTATTGCAGGGCAATTTTCATCATCTTCCCTTAGCAAAAAACAGTGTGGTGCTTTCTATCGGCCTAGATGCATTTGATCAATCTCAGGTAAACCTGCAGATTGCTCTCGCTGAAATCTTTAGAACACTAATCAAAGATGGCATATTACTAATAAGAGTTAGTGCGCATCCATGGTTACTAGGTCAACATGACCAATCCTTTGGAACGGGCCGTAGATACACTAAGAGTGAAATATGTTCGGGTCTAAGGAAAGCAGGTTTTCAAATTGAAAGGTTCACTTATGCGAATTGCATTATGCTCTTACCAGCAGTCATAACCCGTCTAGCAATTAAACTAAACCTTGTAGCTGTTGAAAATCAATTTGATACACCAAGAATATTGAATGTTTTACTAACCAAAATACTTCTACTGGAGGCATCATTGCTAAAGCTGATCAATCTACCAGCTGGTCTTAGTATATACATTTTAGCGCGAAAGCCTAAATAAATCATGTTTGTTTGCACTGTTCTACCCACTTATAATGAGGAAGAAAATATCGAATTGCTTGTTGAAAGACTTCTTAAGAACCACCAAGGTTCCAATATGGTATTAATAGTGGATGATGACTCTTGCGATGCCACTTCTGAAAAAGTGCGCAATCTATCAATGAGATACAACAAGATTAACAAAACTAAAGTTGCGATGGTGCAACGACGAAATGATAGGGGACTAACAACTGCAATACAATATGGTATAGACGTAGCTATAAGAAGATATAGTGCCAATATAGTGACTTGGATGGATTGTGACTTGTCTATGCCGCCTGAAGATGTTCCAGAGTTGCTTAGGCCAATATTAGAAGGGTCCGCTGACATAGTAATAGGGTCACGCTGGATTAGTGGAGGTTCAGATATTGCACATGGATTTATGGCGCAGACCTTGAGCAAGACAATAAACTACTGGGCCCAACTTTTCTTGGGTAATGACATATCTGACTACACAAGTGGGTTTGTAGCTGCTAATACCAAAGTACTAAAAACACTCCGGCTGCAGGGTGACTATGGTGAATACTGTATAGATTTTCTTTGCAGGTCGAAGCGGAATGGATATAAAATTGTTGAAATACCCTATGTATGTGTGCCAAGAACACAAGGACAAAGTAAGACAGGACTTAACCTATATGATTATTTAATAAGAGGACGGAAATACATAGGTACAGTATGGAGACTTTTCATATCCAACCAATCAGTGTGACACACTCTTACATAAAATTACGCCACATACATTGTGGATCTCTAAACAATCTCATTGGATGCGCATGAAAACAGCTAAAGACATATTGCTGGGAAGATGTCAGCCTCTATTAGTGTTGACAATAGTTAGTCTACTTGTTAGATGGGCAACCTATTATTACTATTATCAGGTATATATTGATATAGGTGGCCTACACTTTTCCCCAACTGCTGATGAAGCCAGCACATATGAAATACTTGCACGGCAGATATTATCAGGCAATGGATTGTCACATGAGTTATTCTCTTATCGCCCACCATTGCAACCTATGTTTATCGCCTTGACCTACCTTGCATCTGGAAGTACCAATCCTTTGATTGCTGTATTTGTACAAAGTTTTATTAGCGCAAGTCTGTCAATACTTACGTTTATCGTAGCAAAAGAACTCAATATGCCCAAATCAGCACAGTTTTTTTCTGGGTTAATAGTAGCCTTAGATCCGGCATCCATCATTATTGGGATGACATTGATGGCAGAGACATTATCAAACGTATTTGTAGCTATCAGCATAATTTTCATAATACGCTTATTGCGTAGCCGTAACATGCGTGACGCTGCTGCTGCAGGAGCTGCAATTGCCCTAGCTACATTAGCACGACCAACAGCAATTTACTATTGGGTTCCCATCATATTAATAATTCCTTTGTTCGTGTCCGGATTGATTCGTAAAACTGCAATATTGGTAATTGTATTTTCAATAGGAGTATTACCATGGTATTTACGTAATGAAATTTACCACAACGTTTTTACCTTCTCAACCGTAGGTAATTTTGACTTATTGTTTTATGGTGCGGTTTCAGTAAAAAGTAAGGCTACCGGACAAAGCCCGCAAGAACTGGAAGCACAATTTGCTTACGAACTTGATCAGCGACTAAACCAAGGTAAAACACGAGATCATTATGACTATTCCTCTAAATGGAAATTTCTTGTTTCGGACAATCCACAGGTCAATTCTGAAATCAGTAAAATGGCAATTGAAGTATTTCGAGAACATCCAATGGAATATGCAATCACCATTTTTAGACCACTAATAAAAATATTTGCTGTTACCAATTACCTCAAAGTTTTAGGGCCTATCCGTGGGATGGAAGTTGTATTCAATCTTTGTCTATATATCCTAGCACTGTTCGGTATTATCATTTCATGGATGAAGAAAAATCATATTTTCCTAACTATAACATTGCTACCTATAATATATTTCACAGCAATTCCTGTGCTTTCACGCGCTGGCTCAGGCATGGACACTCGGGCAAGAACGCCCTTCACTTTTGCGTTAGCTATACTAGCGGCGCAAGGTCTTTACTGGGTCTGGAAACGATATAGTAATAACACTGAGAAGTCCTAGTGACTTGTCACTACTACAATACCATGTTAAAGTAGTGCGAGCATGTTATAAGGACAAATAAAATCCATTAAAACTCTGTAGACATATTCGGTCATATCCGGTACATTCAAAATGGCAGAAGTAACAATTCCTGACATAGTAATTGGAAGACTTCCACTATATCTTCGTGCGTTAACACAATTCGAAATTAGTGGTACTAAAGTCACTTCATCACATGAAATGGGCGAGCATCTAGGTATTAGTTCAGCTCAGATACGCAAGGATTTGTTACATTTTGGTGAATTTGGAAAGCAAGGTACCGGATACAACGTAATCTATCTAAAAAAACAGTTGGAAATAATTCTTAGAGTAGATCAAGAATGGGATGTTGCTCTAGTTGGTGCTGGAGGAGTTGGTAACGCCATAGTAAATTATGCAGGATTTCGCGGAAGGGGTTTCCGTATAGCGTTAGTGTTTGACAACGATCCAGATAAAATCGGTCGAAAGATTAATGAGTTAGTTATACTGTCAACTGACCAGATTAAAACAAAAGTCAGCAAAATGAAGATTAGAATTGCTATGGTAGCAGTACCATCTGACATGGCTCAAACTGTTACCAATAAACTTGTGGAAGCTGGTATTGAATCAATATTGAATTACGCTCCAACTAGCCTCACAGTACCATCTAAGGTTCGCATACAACACATAGACCCAGTAGTAGGTTTACAGCATATGACCTATTATCTTTAAGTAAATATAACTAATAATTGAATTGATTCGGCAAAACGAAGTTGCTTACACTCGAGGCAAATGTGGCCTCATGATTTCGTACATTTCGAGTGCTCGGCTCGCACCTACAGATACGCAACCAATAGGATTGTCAGTGATATATGCCGGAACACCAATCGATTCGGACACTCGTTGCTCCATACCGCGCAAGTACGCACCACCGCCGCACAATACTATGCCACGATCAATAGCATCCGAGGCAAGCTCAGGCGGAGTCTTCTCTAAAACTGCCTTGGCTACTGAGACTATAGACTCTAATGGCTCCTCAATGGCTTCAAAGACATCTTCAGAAGTCACTATTGCATCGCGTGGCAAACCAGTTACATGATCACGCCCCTGAATTTCCACTGCAAGCTTTTCATCTAGCGTAACAGCGGAACCAATTCGAATCTTTATCTCTTCAGCTGTCATCTCACCAATTACTATGCCATATTTCTTTCTAACATAAGTAACTATTGCCTGATCAAGTGTCATGCCTCCAACACGTGCAGAATGTGCAATGACTATACCATTAAGTGCTACTATTGCGGATTCGGTAGCGCCACCACCGATATCCAATACCATATTTCCTGCAGGAGTACCGACAGGCAGACCAGATCCAATAGCAGCTGCTAAAGGTTCATGAATCAAGTATGCTTCTCTACTACCTGCCTCTTTGGCTGCTTCATGAACAGCTCGACTTTCCACACTAGTAGCGCCATAAGGAACACTCAACATAACTCGCGGTTTAAAAAGTCTCATCGGACCACAAACCTTAGTCAAGAAATAATGCAACATGCGCTCAGTGACCTCATAATCAGCTATCACACCATCCTGAATTGGTCTCATCACCTCTATACTTTCAGGTGAGCGGCCAAACATTTCGCGAGCCTCCTGCCCTATAGAAACAATCTTTTGCTCATCTACACGTATAGCTACTACACAAGGCTCATGCAGCACAACATCACCACCCTCTGACACAAGGACATTGACTGTTCCCAAATCTATGCCAATGTCTTTACCTAAGAGAGCCATTTTGAATTTTCAGTTGCAATCCTAGAAAAATTAAAAATATTACCCAACGTCTTCCAAGCCAGGAACGCTTGGTTTATTGTGCCGTCTACTTCCCACTCGTAACCTTACATTTGCTCTTTCAAGAGCAAGACTAATATCATGTCTAATCTCAGGAGTCACTTCTTCAGAAGGACCTCCACTTTCTAGAAAACTAATAGCACGTTCGCGCGCAGCCTCAGCACGTGCTACATCGACTTCATCTGCATGCTCTACAGCATCGGCTAAAACTGTGATACGGTCAGGTCGCACCTCTAATATCCCGCCACCAACGGCAAAGGTTTCTTCTAGTTCACCAGCAACAACACGCATCTCACTTACATTGATAGTAGTCAAAAGTGGACTATGGTTAGGTAAAATGCCCATGCGACCATCAACGCCATCCACAACTACCATGTCAACTTGCTCAGAATATACCAACCTTTCCTGAGTGACAATTTCACATAATATAGACATTAGTTGGTTATTCTCAACTACTTTGTTCAAGATCCTTGGCTTTAGCTACCGCCTCTTCAATTGTACCTACAAACATAAATGCCTGCTCTGGTATATCGTCATGTTTACCATCCAAAATCTCTTTAAATGACCGCACAGTTTCTTGAAGTTTAACATATTTGCCTTGAATACCTGTAAATTGTTCAGCCACATAAAATGGCTGTGAGAAAAAGCGCTCCAACTTACGTGCTCGAGAAACCAAAAGTTTATCTTCCTCAGAAAGTTCATCTACACCCAATATAGCAATAATATCTTGCAAGTCTTTGTACCTCTGAAGTACACGTTGCACTTCTCTTGCTACTTCGTAATGCTCTTCACCCACAATATTTGGGTCTAGAATACGACTAGTGGAAGCCAGAGGATCAACAGCAGGATAAATACCTTTCTCAGCTATCGGTCGTTCCAGTGCAATGGTAGCATCCAAATGCGAGAATGTTGCAACTGGTGCAGGATCGGAATAATCATCAGCTGGAACATATACGGCCTGCATTGATGTTATCGAACCGCGATGTGTCGAAGTGATACGCTCTTGCAATTCGCCCATCTCAGTCCCTAATGTAGGCTGATAACCTACAGCAGAAGGCATCCGCCCAAGAAGAGCAGATACCTCAGACCCACTCATAACAAAACGGAAGATATTATCAATGAAAAGTAGCACATCCTTGCCTTGATCACGAAAGTATTCGGCCATGGTGAGTCCTGTAAGAGCAACGCGCAGCCTGACACCAGGTGGTTCATTCATTTGACCAAATACCATGACAGTATCCTTCATAACGCCCGACTCTATCATTTCTCGATATAGCTGAGTGCCTTCCCTGGTACGTTCTCCTACACCGGCAAACACAGAATTGCCGGAATGTTCCTTGGCAATTGAACGGATAAGCTCCATTATTATCACCGTTTTACCTACTCCAGCTCCTCCAAAAATACCGGTTTTACCACCCTTAGTAAACGGTGCAATCAAATCAATAACCTTAATACCAGTCTCAAATACCTCAACCTCTGTAGATTGATCAGAAAATGCGGGTGCAGGTCTATGTATCGGATAGTATTCCGATGCTTCCACCTCTCCACGTTCATCAATCGCATTACCCAGTACATTAAAAATTCGACCGAGTGAAGCTTCACCAACTGGAACGCTGATAGGAGCTCCTGTCGCATTAGCAGCTAATCCCCTGCGAAGACCTTCTGTAGCATCCATTGCTACACATCTAACCAAATTATCACCAAGATGTTTTTGTACCTCTAGCACTAATGGAGCTTCACCCTCTCGCTCAATTTCAACTGCTTCATAAATTTCAGGAAGTACCTCAGCTGGAAATTTACAATCAACTACAGCACCCTGAATTTGCGCCACACTACCTATCGAATTAGTCATAAATCCTCCACACTCAAAACAAAAATATAGTATTCACTTTTCATCAGCCAGCTTGTTGCAAAGCTTCTGCACCACCAGCGATATCCAACAAATCACTTGTTATGGATAACTGACGAGCCTTATTGTATGCCAAACGAAGAGCGGCTGACAATTCATTTGCATTATCAGTAGCATTACGCATCGCAACCATTCTTGCACTATGCTCGCTTGCCAAAGATTCCAACACTGATTGATAGACCTGCATCTGAGTGAAACGCGGCAAAATTGCTTCCAGCAATTCCTCTGGCTCAGGTTCGTAAGTATATCCTACGTCAGATTCATTATCCGTACTTGCTTGAGCATTTTCGTCATCTTTAGGATTGCCGGTAATCATAGGCATTATGCGTACTACCCGTGTATCCTGGCGTATGGTATTGACATAGTCCGTATATGCAACATACACCTCATCAACTACCGAATCAAGATAATCATCTATCAAAAATCGGGCAATAGGAGTAACATCCGAGAATGATGGTGATGATTTAAAGCTACTAAAGTCACCGACAATGTTAGCACCACGCACATAAGCAAGATCACGCCCTTTTTGACCTAATGTCACCCAACGCGCAGGTTTATTTTTTTCTTGAGCAAATTCAAGTGCTGCTCTAGTAACATTCATGTTATACGGACCAGCTAATCCTCGATCACTTGAAATTAGTAAAATTGCTATATTTTCTACTTTGTCCCGAGGTACCAATAAAGGATGTGCTGACCCTTGAGAGTATGTACTAATCCTACCAAGCACATTAGCAACACGACGAGCATAGTCTCGTGAAGCCTCAACAGAAGATTGAGCTTTACGAACTTTTGAAGCACTGACTGCTTCCAAAGCTCGAGTTACCTGCGCAATATTACCAACGCTGCGTATACGCAGCCGCATTTCGCGTGCATTAGCCACTAATCAACTCCAAGATTTGTTGAAGGTATCAAGAGCAGATTTTAGTTCTGCTTCTACAGAATCTGTAATATTGCCACTTTCTAAAATCTCATTAGCCACGTGAGGATGAGATGTGGACATAGCACGGAGCAACGCTGATTCCCACTCCTGCATCCGCTCTAATTCAATTTCGTCTGCGTATCCATTCACGCCAGCATATATAAGAATAACTTGATCAGACAAAGACATCGGTTCGTACTGTGCCTGCTTCAGTATTTCCTGAAGACGCTTGCCACGTTCAAGTTGCGCTTGTGTAGCCTTATCTAGATCTGATCCAAATTGCGCAAATGCTGCCAATTCACGAAATGAAGCCATATCTAGTCGCAGTCTGCCAGCCACTTGACGCATGGCTTTGGTTTGAGCAGCTCCGCCCACACGTGACACTGAAATACCTACATTAACTGCTGGTCGGATACCAGCATAAAACAAATCGTTCTCGAGATAAATCTGACCATCTGTTATCGAAATCACATTAGTTGGAATATAAGCAGAAACATCACCCAAAAGAGTTTCGATTATTGGTAGTGCTGTGAGTGATCCGCCAGAATGAGATAGTTTGACCAAATTCAAGTTATCCTTGTTGTCCATACTTTCTATGGCTTGCTCAGCATCTTCTTTCGCCAAAGGACCAGCATAGATATTTCCATCTACCCCTTTCTCAGTGGAACTAGCATCACTCTCATCAATAACATACTCATCACAAAGCTGTACCGCTCGTTCTAAAAGCCTTGAATGTAGATAAAAAACATCTCCCGGATAAGCCTCGCGTCCAGGCGGTCTACGCAATAACAGAGACACCTGTCTATAAGCCCAAGCATGTTTAGAAAGATCGTCATATACCACTAATGCATCTTGTCCATTTTCCATGAAATACTCGCCCATAGCGCATCCAGCATAAGGGGCAATATATTGCATCGCAGCTGGATCATCGGCAGAAGCCACCACAACAATAGAGTGTTCCATGGCACCATGCTCTTCGAGAGTAGCCACAGCGCGAGCTATTGCTGCTTTTTTCTGTCCTATTGCGACATAAATACAAATACAATCTTTTCCTTTCTGATTGATCATGCTGTCTATAGCTATAGCAGTTTTACCAGTCTGCCTATCACCAATAATTAGTTCGCGCTGACCCCTACCAATTGGTATCATTGAATCTATGGATTTCACTCCAGTCTCCAGAGGACGATCCACATCTTTCCTGCGAACAACCCCCGCTGCAATACGTTCAATAGGAAGTGTTTCGGTCGAACCTATTGGTCCTTTTCCATCTATAGGTTGTCCCAAAGCATTGACTACACGCCCCATTAAACTTGGTCCCACTGGAACCTCGGCAATCCTACCAGTTGATCGCACTATAGATCCTTCTTCAATTGCCTCATAGTCGCCCATGATAATGACGCCCACATTGTCTTCTTCAAGATTGAAAACTGTGCCTAATGAGCCATTCACGAACTGTACTAATTCAGCATTGCGTGCTTCAGACAATCCAGAAACTCGTGCAATTCCGTCACCAGCTTCTAATACAATTCCGACATCCTGCTGCTGCACTGTTGGACTGTAAGAGTCAATCTGCTGCTGTAGGTCAGCCAGAACTCTGGAGGTAATCGTTTCCGTCATTTCATCTCCCTCAGGGGTAAAAATTTAGATAGTTTGTTATATATTTGATTAGTTTGTTATATATTTGATGATATATATTTGATAATAATGTTTAACTAATTTATGGAATGGGATGATACATTATGATTTATGAATTGTCCAGCCTTTCACAAACTAAGCTTATTTTGGTATTTATTATTACCTAGCAGAATAATTGATATTCAGTTCGCAAACTAGTTATTTTGTCCCAGTTCTATTGCACGCTGATAGGCGGCTGAAACTGCATTAGACACAATTGTGCGAAAGTCTTCTGCTTCTAGAAAATCTACCGCTGCTTCTGTGGTTCCACCCGGAGAAGTAACCTGGGCGCGCAAATCTGAGACATTCTCGACAGATTCCATTGCATAAGCTACTGACCCTACGACAGTAGTACGTACTAATTCTTCTGCTTCTGTCTTAGAGAAACCAATATTCACACCAGCTTCTACTAATGCCTCTATAAAAAGATATATATAAGCTGGCCCAGATCCCGTGAGAGCTGTTGCCATATCAATATATTTCTCATCGTCGACATGTATTTCCCTACCTAAGGATTCTAGTATTACCTTGGTCTGCTTATTTTGCAAACGAGATACACCTGTTGAACCGGTCCACACAGAAATACCCTGACCTATTTGAGCCGGAGTATTAGGCATGCATCGTATAACACTTTTGTGGTTAAGTCCTGCAACTAAGGTACTCAATTTAGCACCTGCCACTATTGAAATCACCAATGCATCCGATTCAATGCTACCTGATAGGACTTTAAAAACCTCGTTCAAAACTTGTGGTTTTACACTCAGTACAATGACGTTAGAATCTTTACAAGCAACAACATTATTTGTAGTCACGTCAACTCCATACTTTAGCTTAAGTGCGTCACAAACATCTCTACGCGGATCAGAAGCGATAATTTGACCGGGTTCAACTATATTGCAAGCTAGTACACCACTAATCATCGCTCCACCCATTGCTCCAGCTCCAATAAATGCAATCTGTCGATTTTTAAGCATGATATGCTATTCCCGAAATCATTTAGACAAATATCGTAGAGCAAGTACAATACGATCCTCTAAATCGTCTGAAGAATTGACATCCGTATCCCGAACAGCCTTTTGAGCTTCTACTACACTATAGCCAAGTGTTGTAAGCGCTTCTAAAAGTTCGGCATCTACAGTATTGAAAGTACCATCCTCAGCCGAAATTTGTTTATCATCAATCTTGTCCTTCAGATAAAAGCTGATTTTTTGTGCGGTTTTCATACCCACGCCTGGCACACGACTAAGCAATTCTGGTTGATCGCTAGTAATCGCATGCCGCAATCCGTCAACTGACATACCCGAGACAATAGCCATTGCCAATTTTGGTCCAACTCCTGGAGCACCAAGCAGCAAATCAAAGAGATGTAATTGTTCATTATCGGAAAACCCATAAAGAGATAAAGAATCCTGCCGTAATATGAGTTGGGTCCACAATTGTAATTCAACTCCGATCACCACTGTTTCATCGAAGATAGATTCTGGTACTGCAACACGTACACCCATTCCACCTATCTCAAGAACCAGATATCCAGTTTCAATGGCTTGCACAACACCTCGCACCGAGGCTATCATTATTGTTCCCCAAGGAGCGCATGTGATGTGAGAGTATGCGCATGACATATTGCTACTGCTAAAGCATCAGCAGCATCATCTGGATCAGGCACCGCTTCCAAATTTAGTAAGGCACGAACCATTTCCTGCACTTGCAACTTTTCAGCATTTCCATATCCAGTTACTGCCTGTTTCACCTCTCTTGGCGTGTAGTCGCCAGCAGTCATACCAGCGTCCGCAATAACTAACAAAGCCACTCCCCTACCCTGTCCAACTGCCATAGCCGAAGAGACGTTACGATGGAAAAAAAGTTGTTCTACTGCCGCATCAGTAGGTTTATGACGCTTTATTACTTCTTCCAAACCACAATATATTTCTTGTAGCCGACGCTCTAATTTATCGGATGCTGATGTTTTAACAACCCCGAAACCTTCGCATTCTAATTTACCATTTGTATCACGCACCAAACCATACCCAGTAATCGCTGTGCCAGGATCGATACCAATAACCAACTTGTTCTCTACTATCATATTTTAATCACTATCATACAAAGTAAGGGCTTCAGTGGTAACCTCCAAATTAGTGTAAACATTCTGGACGTCATCCAATGCTTCAACAGACTCAATTGTTTTCATAACCTGTGCCGTCTCCGATGGTGATAGCTCGACCATATTCTTGGGCTCCATACGTAACATAGCTTCATCTGGAGCAATATTAGCGAGTTCTAAAGCATCGCTAACTGATTTGAATGAGTCAACTGATGCGAACACTTCAACTATTTCTTCAGAATAAGTGAGGTCTTCCGCACCAGCATCTACCACCAAATCAAATAAATCTTCCTCGGAATGAGTGCTTGGAGAAAACGCAAAATACGCTACATTCTCGAACTGCCAAATCACTGATCCGTTTTCTCCTAGATTGCCACCGCTCTTGGTTAGTATGTGACGAAGTTCAGCTACTGCACGGTTACGATTGTCAGTCACTGTCTCGATCATCAACGCAACTCCGTGCTGAGCGTAACCTTCGTAAGTAACTTGTTCTAGAACCGTTCCTCCTTTCTCTTCTCCAGTACCCTTTTTTATTGCACGCTTAATATTGTCCTTGGGCATGTTAGCTGCTCTAGCTCTCTCAACAGCAAGTCGCAAACGAAAATTGGTTTCTGGATCACCGCCAGACCGAGCAGCTACACTTATTTCTTTAGATAAACGAGTGAAAACTTGTCCACGCTTAGCATCAGTAGCCCCTTTCTTACGTTTTATTGTGCTCCACTTAGAATGTCCGGACATTATTGCTCCTATATTATTTCAACTTCGACCAAGAACCTTCAACATTGATGCTGTACTAGTCAATTTGACACGAGGTCTCCCCACCGAATCTCCATTAGCTATTTCCATATCGTCAATCCGCTTCCAGTCATCAAAAGTAAACAAATCTGGCTGACGTGAACGCACCAACTCTTCAACATTAGATAAACCTTTGTTAGTTGGTGAAAGCATCTTGCCCGATTTCACATCTTCGATAAGACAATTGATGGATTCGATAGAATCTTCTTTATTAGTACCAATTACTCCAGTTGGACCTCTTTTTATCCAACCAGAAGTATACATGCCTATCAATATCTCCTGTGTTTTTGGATCCAATATGCGGCCCTGTGAATGACAAATAATTCCTGCTTGCGAATCAAAAGGTATACCTGGCACAGCAGAACCAAGATAACCTACTGATCGAAACACCAAACCAGTTTCTATGTCTTCATGCACATCCGTAGGTCGAGCTTTCAAAGAGCCTTGCTCTCCCCTATATATCTCATTCTTTACCAAACGCATTCCCGACACTTTGTCAGCACCGTTATTGTACATTTCGATCGGTGATATTAGAAACCTCATTCTTATGACTTTAGCCTTAGTATTATACTTTCTCTCAGCAAAGTTCTGTATTATTTCTAATTTTCTAACTGTTGTTTTGTCACCAGAAAGATCTAGGTCCTTACGGCTTAGCATGTCTAACTCCGCTTCTTGATCAATCACATGAATGTCCGCGCCCTGCAAATTGCCCAGCTCCTTCGCTTCCGGATTCGTAAAAGCTGCCTGTGCTGGCCCTCGTCTGCCTAGCAAAACCACTTCCTTAACCTTACTTTTTAACAACGCGTCTAACGCATAATCAGCAATATCACTCTGCAAGAGCTCATCTTCTGTCAAGCAAAGAACCCTAGCTACATCTACTGCAACATTTCCAATGCCGACTACAACTACAGTGTTAACTGACAGATCAAAAACACAAGTACTATAATCTGGATGACCGTTATACCAACCTACAAAGTCAGTCGCGGCATGGCTTCCTTGAAGATTCTCACCAGGAATACCTAGTCTGCGTGAACCATTGGCCCCATAAGCAAATATGATGCAATTATAATGTTTGCGCAAGTCGCCCAAATCTATATGCTTTCCAAATTCTACATTGCCCCAAAATCTGTAACCAGGTTTGTTAGCAATTCGCTCATAAAGTTTGGTCACTGACTTAATTTTAAGATGATCAGGAGCCACTCCATACCTGACCAAACCAAACGGCGTTGGAAGACGATCATACATGTCTACCTGAACTCTATCCCCAAACTCTTTAAAAAGTTGGTCGGCGGAGTAAAAACCCGCAGGTCCTGCACCAATTATGGCAACATGTAAAGGATGATTATCCTCATCTCTAATAAGAATATTCATAGTATCAATATGTATTATAGTTTACAGCAAATATCTGGCTAAGAGATTAGTCGTATCACAGATATATTAAAGTCACAACAACACCATGGAAGCCATTTGCGTAGATATACACAAATTCTGTGATTTGTTATTTTACTTGTACAGGAACAAATCCTATGCTACTCTCTCACACCTAGGTTTAGGTAACAAGTGCTAAAGGGGAATAGTATGCGTAACATAATTTTAGGCAATACCAATGTTTCTGTATCTGCAGTTAGTCTAGGAGCATGGGCATATGGCGGACCACAGAAATTAGGTCCTAGACATACAGGCTGGTCAGATCAACGAGATCATGACTCAACCAATACGTTGGTAAAGTGTAACGATCTTGGTATCAGACACTGGGACACCGCCGATGTTTACGGGGATGGCAAGTCAGAACAAATCATTGGATCAATTTGGGACAAACTGCCGCGCTCAAATATATTTTTGGCCACAAAAACAGGTTATGATCCTGGAGAACACGAACATTACTATCACCCAGACCACATGCGAAAACAGATGGAAAAATCACTAAGTAATTTACGTTCAGACTATGTTGATTTGTATTACCTGCATCACTGTGACTTTGGGGACAATGATGAGTATTTTGATGACGCACTAGAGGTGGTGCGACGTTTTCAAGAAGAAGGTAAAACTAGATTCATTGGACTATCAGACTGGGATGCTTCTAAGATAATGAAATTTATAGATGCTGTCAGACCAGATGTCATACAACCATACCGTAATCTGATGAATGATTCTTTCGTAACTTCAGGATTGAAAGAATGGGTTGACAGTCACAACACCGGTGTTTGTTTCTTCTCACCAATCATGCACGGTTTACTTACTGGCAAATATACCCAACCGACAAATTTCAAATCTGGTGATATGCGTGCAGGGATAGAAGAATTTACCAACCCAGTTATTATTAATAAAATTAGAGAAAACAAAACTTTACTTGAAACAAGATTTGCAGATCATCCAAATCCTGTTATGCACGGCATAGTCGATTCGCTACTCACAGACACTGAAACAAGTTGTGTATTGCTAGGTCAGCGTAATGTTGGACAAGCAAACGTGGCGGCAACTCTAGGTCAAAAAATGTCAGATGCCGACAGTGATTGGGTAAAAAACCTATATAGATTTTAGTAATTTGCCATCCATAGTCATTCTACCAAATCAATCATCATACTAATCGACTATGTCAGCAACCTCGTCATCAGATTTAATCAACACTTCACGTGTTTTGCCTCCTTGACGAGGTGCACCAACAACACCCATCTCATATAATTCATCCATCAGTCTAGCAGCTCTTGGGTATCCGATTTTGAGTTTTCGCTGAAGCAGACTAGCAGAAGCTGTTTTTTGCTTTTTTACTACAGTGATTGCATGCATAATCTGGTCATCCTTACCCGCAATCTCCTGTTGTTCCTTAATCAAGTCATCCCACGGAGCCACTTTAGCTTGAATTTGCAGTCGAGCCTCATCTTCGTCAACATCATCCGACTTTTTTCTGCCGGTATCATAATTTTTATTTTTGCTCCAGTAATCAACAATAGAGTCTACTTCCATATCCGTAGTCTTAACTCCTTGAATCCGTACTGTACCCGCTGCTTCTGATCCCAGAAACAGCATATCTCCTTGTCCTAATAAAGATTCCGCCCCATTAGTATCAAGTATTACACGAGAATCAGTTGCGGATGCAACTGCAAAGGAAATCCTTGTAGGAAAATTGGCTTTTATGACGCCAGTGAGAATGTCAGTGCTTGGTCGCTGAGTAGCGACCACTAAGTGTATTCCAGTTGCACGCGCCATTTGCGCGAGTCGGACCAAAGTCTGTTCAGTTTCATTCTGCGCCATCATCATCAAGTCAGCTAGTTCATCCACTACAACTACTATGCGAGGCAGCTGTTTCTCTCCTCGACGACGTTTAATTTTAACGTTGTAATCATCTAAATCTTTAGAACCCAACTTCTCCATCTTACGATAACGACGGTCCATTTCTCTGGTCATCCAACGTAAAGTCCCAAGTATTCTATCTAGTTCTACCTCTACTCTTCCAAGTAAATGAGGCAGACCATTGAATCTGATTAGTTCAACCTTTTTGGGGTCAATCATCACAATCCTTAAGTCATCTGGCGTATTATTGCAAATCAGACACGTGATAATAGATGTAATACATACACTTTTTCCTGATCCGGTAGTACCTGCAATCAATAAATGTGGCATTGTGCCAAGATCTGCGGCTACAGGCTCGCCTGAAACATCTCGGCCTAAAGCGACCGACAATGAAGACTTCAGATTATTAAAAGCATGTGATTCAATCACACCCCTCAAACTCACAAAAGTTTTCTGAGAATTTGGCACTTCGATACCTACATAGGAATGTCCAGGAACTGGTGCTTCAATACGAATTTTGTCTGCCGCCAGTGCAAGCGTTAAGTCACTGACACGTTGTGAAATTTGTTTTACACGCACCTTTTGTTTAGTTACTGTACCATCCTTACTGGTCTTTTTGATAAATCCCGGTTGTACGGCAAACTGAGTTACTGCAGGACCCACGCGGAAATCAACTACCTCTGCTGGAACCCCAAACTCATTTAAAGTATGTTCAATAATCTTTGCGTTTCGGTTGACATCTGCCTGAGAAGGTCTCAATGATTCTCCAGGTGCTAAAATCTCTAGTTTTGGCAATGATTTAGATCGCTTTGATGGTTTAACAGGGCTAAATTCTTGGTTCGGTGCTACTTTAAATCGAAGGTTTTCAGATGATGTAATACCTACAGACCCTGAGGATCCTGATGGCTTCGAAATTCCACTGGCTGGTGAAGTGAAGGGTACGTCTTGTACCTTGGTATGACCTGTTTCATGTAATTTGGCTTGCAAAGAAGCAAAACCAACTAACAAATGATGCCAACGAAATCCAAAAGCCACTGTTATTGCAAGCACGCCTAATGCTCCAAGCATCAATGTAGCTAAATCACCCGCTAATTCCCCAGCAAGCATGGCAATGAACCAACCAATTTTGCCACCGCCCCGACCATCTAGAGCCTGTACAACAATGCCACCACCCTGTAAAGCATCTGTAAGATTCATGTTCATTTGTTTCGATACATCTGTAGCAACCCAAATATGGGCGCTACCTAACAAACACAAGATAGCTAATTCGCCTGATATTATGCGTAACCACGATACCCTAGTCATTAAACCAGTACTACGCGCTATATAAAGACATCCTGCCAACAGTAATGCTAAAGGAGCAAGCAAAGCACCCCAACCCAACCAAATTGATAGAGTGTCCACCACGTAAATCGTCCATCTACCAGACGACATATCCAATACCGCCAATACACCTATCAATCCGGTTGCTAAAAGGGTTATTGATACTAATTCATCTGTATATTTTCGCAATATACTCAGTATAGTTGTGGTTGTTCCCAACAAACGATTCTGGAACTCCGCAGCCCAAATACTGGTAGCTGATTTTTTGTACCTTGACTGACGTCTAATAGATTTCTTTGCCCTATTAGTTGTCTTTCTATTTATTTTTTTTGATTTTTGACGTTTTTTCACTGTGGTCATGTTAGTTAGCACAATCTTCCTCTAACTGGGGATGCAATCAGCGTGCCTATTACATGATCGCTTAAATGATGAGGTTATCGAACTGCACCATCAGCATTACCTTCCATCTGAGCGATGCGTTTCAGCACTTCATCAACAGCTACACGCTGTTTCCTGTATAAATCAGCTTCCGATACTGACAACCTTAAAGCCACATCTCGCACCTTATGTCCCTGCAAAAACTTTAAATCGAGTATGTTATACAACAACCATTCAGCCGTAAATCTACGTTGTCCTTCCGGTTTTATATCTTCAATTGCTTTTTTTAGTACTTCCCTGAGCGCATTTACAGCATTACCTTGATGACTAGCTTGAGTCTGTCGAACAACATTAAGAGTCATTAATGGACTTTCACTTAAACGGGGTCCACCCCAGAAATGTCCTAGAGCTGATTTGACCCACTGGGATGCATCGGGATTATCAGCAAGATCACCTGCCGTAAGTGCAGAAGTCCCTGCATAACTAGCAGCTGCTCTCATGCGCTGCAATTCTTCCACTTGAGGCAATAATTTATCCATAGCTCGAAAAACTTCCACTTGTAATAGACGATCCTCTAATGCCGAGTTGGCACGTTCAACGAGTGTTTGTAAAGTCCCAAATTCCTCGCTAAGATGAACATCGGATATTAGACCAGGCATATAAAGCCCTATTATCCCCATCAGTGTGCCTTGCCGTGTAGAATTCCTCATTATAGTTTGGGTACGCAAAGGAATAATCCAATAACCATCCCATTCAAGTGTGCCCAGCACATTATCGCTCGCCAAATTTTCACCATCAAGTTTGTAAACTGATGAGTTTAGAAACGATACAAGCGTGTCAGATTTAGTTGGTAGTGTATGTGATCCAATTTCAACCTCAATGCGCGCAATATTATGGCCCACAGAGGCTACAAAGCCGCTAGAAATATGTAACACATCACAGGCCGCAGCAAGTACAGACTCTAAAAATTGTTTCAAATCCCCTGTAGTAAGCAAACGGTCACCAAGCATCTGAAGACGTTTTACATCATCTTGATCACTTGGATTGCCATAAAAATATTGTTGTTCAACAGGTAGTCTAATTACTGTGATGGCATACTGTACTAACAAAACAACTCCTACAACAGCGACTGGAACCCATAAAGTCAAATCAAGCCCAATCATGCGGTCCATCCATCGCACAAACAAATAAGCACCAGCTGATAGTGAGGCAACAATAGGCCCACGTAGTATCCACTGAAATAATCTACCTTTGATCACTCTGTCAGGTTGAGGAGCCCCAAAAAAGGCCACACTGTAAGTCATAGACACAAGAGCAACACTAACAGCTATATTAGCGAAAAGTGACATAAGCCAAAAAAAAGTTGGGTCATTACGTAATATTGATCCGCCAACAGACATGAGGTATGGAAAAACACCAATAGGAATTGCTAACGATGATATCACCAAATAACCAAGACGTCTGCGTGTAGACCTTGTAAGACACCTTATAAATGCTCTATATACATTAATCCCAGCAGTTAATGTAGCTACAAGAAACACAACTGTGAAGAGTGAAAACCATTCTCCAGGACTAAACCACTGAATCGTTGTTTTTACAACCATATTCTTCACCACCAATTCAGTGAGCAAAGCTAAACCAATAGCACATAATCCAAGAATATAAGTGATATATACCAATGTACGACGTCGACCACGCGATGGCTTTCCAGTTTTCGCAAGTAATGCATCTGAGAAGTGAAGATAACCTGCAGGAACCATACTAATCCCAGCCCATTGGCAATATAGCCAGATACGTGCCACACCTTTCTCTGTTGCAACTGAAGCAACTACATCGCTTAAGTAAATTAAAGTCACACACGCAAGTAACACATTCATGGCCTGTGCTACTCTGTCCTGCAAGTTAAATGTAAGTGTATATAACAACATTGAAATAGCAGTGATTACTACTGCCACTATCACAAACTGATTCAAAACCGACAAAACGCTTATTAAATTGAACATAATTGAATTTTCAACGAAGTTTCATGCCAAAAAACAGTGCGATATCTTGATTTGAATAATAACTATCGTTATAGCCGCAATAAGTATAGCCATTCCTACGACAAAAACATATAGCAGGGTAATTTCTGGATTGCGTCACAATGATCAATCTATTTAACCCTGCTCTGGAAGCCCAGTCTCTCGCTGTCACTAACATAGCTGTAGCAATTCCTCTACGCCTCATAGACCTTTCAACAGCAAAATTGGTGATGATAGCCGCATCTTGAGCAGTACCTATATCTACAACTAGAAATCCCGTTAATACGCCTGTAGATTCAGCCACTAGAACAAGTGCGTGTTTCATCAAGTTTGTTTCTAAATCATCAATACTGTCCCTAAAATCTAGTTCCACGGAACGTGGCAAGCGTGTACGTTGGAAAACAACTTGAATATGAGTATCTTCTTCGCGCAGGTCCATTTGCCACACGTAATCAGTCTTATTAGACGCATCTAAAGCACTAATCCGTTTGGCGTCAGGTTTAGATGCCTGCCTAACCGAGATTGATGTCTTATCGGAATATCTCATTCTTCGATTTTACCATGAGAACTATGCAAAATGAGAGCAGAAAACCTATGGACCACTACCAATAAATATTGGAATCAGGCACGGCTTAGAATAAGCTCCGGCAGCGTTGTAAACCACTAACCTAAACGCATACTCCCCTTGCTGATAAACTGAAGCATTCCAATTCCCTAAAACACCTGAAGTCACAGGAGTATCTTGAGTGTACACTGTTAACCAATTGTCGCCAACTGTAGATATCTCCAGCGTATAAAATGCAAAATCCGTAATATCTGCGGTACCTTGTACCTCAACATCCCCAGACAGAACCGCCCCTGGTAATGGACTATAAATGACCGCGTTTGTATTGTCGCAACCCACGCCACCCATCGGTACCTGAGTATTTTTCTGTTTTACTAAGTTATCTGCTGAGACACCAGTCTGAGTCGGTTGTCCTGGTAATAATAAAACCACATCTGGAGTCACAGTAGGTACCTTTGTAATCATTATAATATTATCATCTGATTGATCCGAGCCAAGTAAAATTGTATCCACTGTGGGCAACTCCCTACGAGCACCAAAATACACTAATCCAATTAGACCTACTAACACTATTACTATCGACAAAGACCACATTTTTTCTCGAATTGCAGTTTCTCGCTCAACAATGTATGTGCCTATGCGCAATTTATGGCTTGCGGATAGGTAAACCCGTAGATACCATAGTGCCGCCAATCCTATACAAACATATAGAAGATCTTCATATGATTCTACAAAATCAATTACCATAATCGCCTACTATATACTCTTTATCCAATATTTCTGAGTACGCCCCTAATCATGGTCACAAGTTTTGGTACTATAACTCGTCCCGCCTCTATAACTTCCTCATGAGAAGTGGGTGTATTGCCATCCAAGTTAGCTTTATTACTTATGCCAGATACACCTAGCACCCTTATTCCAGAATGCCTAGCAACAATTACTTCTGGAACCGTGGACATGCCAACTGCATCCGCTCCAATAACCTGAAGAAACCGCAGGTCGGCTGGTGTCTCGAAATTAGGACCTGCTAGCGACACGTAGATTCCTTGCCTCAAACCTATATCCATTTCAATTGATGTTTGTACAGCAATGTCGCGTAAAACATCGTTATAAGCATTCATCATATCTGGAAATCGAGGTCCCATAGAATCAATGTTTTGTCCACGTAATGGACTTAAACCTCCCATTCCAATTAAATTTATATGGTCAGTTATTAACATCAAATCCCCAGGCTCAAACTCAGGATTTACTCCTCCAGCTGCATTAGTGACAAACAACGTCTCAACACCAAGTAATTTCATTACACGAACTGGCAATCCAATTTGAGCCATACTATAACCTTCATAATAATGAGCTCTGCCCTGCATCACAACAACACTTTGCCCCTCTAAATTGCCAATCACTAACTGGCCCGAATGCCCTTCCACTGTAGATTCTGGCCAATGCGGAATTTGCGAATACTTGACATAATCTGCATCATCTATTTCGTCTGCGAGCAATCCCAATCCCGATCCAAGTATCATGCCGATTTTGGGACGGTGTGCAGATTTCCTTTCAATCAAGTCGGATATTTCTTTAAATTGTTCTATATGTACGTGATCTGTCATTTTTGCACCTGTGTAGTGGTTTAATTGTGAAAGATTAATTTGTCATGAAATTGTATACGATTCAAGAAAACCCGCATGATAATATGAGCAAAAGTATTAGGTTGATTTTCACTTACCGACAAGACGAAATGCGTTGTAGGATAAACCAATCACACATGTTACAATAGCTTATGCAATGAACAAATCTCTTGTAGAATGCGTACCAAACTTCTCAGAAGGAAGACGTATGAACGTAGTTAACGCCATAACGGATTCCATAGCTATAGTACCGCAAACTACAATACTTGACCGCCACATAGATCCATACCACAACCGAACTGTCATAACATTTGTAGGTCCCCCTACTTCAGTGGCACAAGCTGCCTTCCAGGCCGTTTCAACTGCCTCTAAATTGATAGACATGAACCAACATAATGGCGCACATCCCAGAATAGGAGCAACAGATGTAGTGCCATTTGTTCCTCTTAGTGGAGCATCCATGGAGACTTGCATACAAATGGCTGAAGAACTAGGAAACAAAGTTGGAAGCGAATTAAATATTCCGGTTTACCTTTACGGACAAGCAACTGATAATATATATAGGTCGAATCTAGCTAACCTCCGAAGTGGAGGATATGAAGGTCTCAGAAAAAATATAGCTACTAATCCTGAGCGTCATCCTGATTACGGTCCCAATAAACTAAGCTCATCCGGTGCCACAGCAATAGGAGCGCGTTCACCTTTAATAGCATTCAACATTAATCTGTCAACTGATGATGTGATAATAGCAAAAAAAATAGCTAAGTCTATCCGTCAGTCTTCAGGCGGATTGCATGGCGTACAAAGCATTGGGATTATTGTCGATGAACTAGCTCAAGTATCTAACAATATCACCAACTATGCTATTACGCCCGTTGTACTAGTCGTTGATGCCATTGAAAAAGAGGCCACCAAGTATGGTGTCAAAATACATAACTCTGAAATTGTCGGCTTGATCCCACAAGAAGCTATGAAGGAAACTGAAAGATGGTACCTGCCTGAAAAATTGGAATTATCCACATCAATTCTTGAGTATCGTATTGAAGCACTGTTATAGCTGTCAGTTAAACATATACAATGATGGAGATGTAAACTTCAACAATCCTGAACTACGGATTAGCATTCAGGTTAACTAGGTAATCATATATCTGTTGGGCTATTACCGCATGCCCTGAGGCATTAGCATGCCCGTCTATGGCATAGTACAAATCTGACTGAGATGATTCAACCTTCATTGCAGGTAGCACGTCAACGAATCCAACCTCATTAGACTTTGCCCAGGCAGATAATCTTTCGGATGGATATTTATGACTATCGTCCCATGGACCCTTTCCAGGAATGTGAACTATGAGCACATCTGCTCCTATTCCATTAGCAATCTCAACTATCTTCGTATACTCATTTTCTATTGCAATCCAATCATCCTCATGATGGCCATTTTCCACAAAAACCTCTTCCCATTTAGGATTGTAAATCTGAGACATCCGATAGGCTGTAACCCTTTTTAGTACAATCCTCAAGAAATGTGAATTGTTATAAAGAAAATTACCTAATGCCCCCATATCATTAGCTACTCTAGTTTTCAAGTATCCGGATCTATCAAGCACAATTGCATCAAGACCATAATGCGTGTCTATGACGTCATTGGGCACAAAGCCTATGATAATTAGATCAGGCTCATAATGTATTCCATAATGCTCCAATAGTATTCTTTGGACATGCGGATAGTACCGCGGTATTCCCGCCTTAACTATCTCAAACTTTTCGCGTGCTGGAGATATATCATTCAGCATAGTCTCTAGAACAAACAGATATGTATCCTCTATTTCTGCACCAACCCCATAAGTAAAACTATCTCCCAAACCGAGTATCCTAAACACACCATGGTCTTTACGTAATATGTGTTCTACATCCCTAAACCCAAAACTGTTATGCTCATAGTTGTATGAATATTCTTGACTTGTAGAAGTTCCTGCAATTATGCTTAATGGCTTAGGCTTATACGGTAAATACTTGTCAGATACGTTGCTACCATATTGTGTGACTAGAGGTTGAGGATAAGCTATACGTGTCAGTGACTCAACAAATGTCAATACTAATGCAAGACTGCTCAGTATCACAAGTATAGGGCGATAGAAAATTTTATACATAATTCACTACACAGTAGAGTTTTACCCGCTAGATTTATATGGACTATACACCATCTATTGTTACGACCCTTCTTACTAGATAAACAACAGTAATTTTAGTCGCATCAGTCTATCAAATGTTTTATTCCCTGTGCAATCTGATTATTCGGAACATCTTGATGATCCAATAGTACTAGTCTGCAGACTATAATGTAACATAAACGTAAATATTTGAATAACGCGAAATGATTAGATACAATTCATACAGTCTATCAACCCTGTTCAGTGCATGCTATACTAATGTCTCGCTCAGCATTTATTCTTGGACTAATACAGTAACAGATGACTAAAACCAATAATAAACCTTCCTCAACTCAATCAAATGTGCTGCCAGCGTGGGCCACAGCTGGTCTACTTATCTTTTTCGTTGTGGCCGCAGCCTTTGCCAGTTATATGGTATATGTCACCGCAAAACAGTGGGCTACTAACCGTGATAGCAGCACTACCACTACGAGAACAATAGATAATAACATAGATACTTCGACAAACGTACCTATCAAGGATTCGGAAACCAACAACGAAAAAGAAAATAAACTGTCCAAAACCGAGGTGGATGCCACTAGTGAATTGAGCACCTCAGACGGACTCCGTACCACTATTTTATTAATGGGTATTGATAAAAGACAGGGAATGGAACAAGAGCGAGCATTCCGGACTGACACAATGATGCTAATCACAATAGACACTGTAGGAAAAAAATTGGGAATGCTCTCTGTACCTAGAGATTTATGGGTAAACATTCCAGGATTTGAGTCTAGAGATCGTATTAATACGGCAAATTTCAAAGGGGACGCATTTAGGCTGCCTGGGGGTGGACCTAACCTTGCTATGAAGACAATAGCTGCCAACCTTGGCATACAAGTTGACAACTATATCCGTATTAATTTCACAGCTTTTGAAACTCTCATAGATGAAATAAATGGTATTGATATTGACGTACCGCAAGATATTGACGATCAACGGTACCCCGACTGTTGTGATGGTTATGATCCACTATTTATTTCACGTGGTGTAACACATATGGATGGAGTCTTGGCACTAAAGTATGCACGCACTAGAGCTACCTACGGAGGCGATTTTGACCGTGCTGCCCGACAGCAACAAGTAATGCTTGCAGTGAGAGATAAAATTCTCAGTATGAAAATGATGCCTCAATTGATTGCCAGAGCACCCAAATTGTACTCGACACTCTCAGGAAGTTATGACACCGATTTGACACTGGAACAAATAGTAGATCTAATAGGTCTGGTTAGTGAAATCGACAGAGACAGCATAGATTCAGCAGTAATCAACGGTGATTACCTAATGAATGAATTCACGACCTCTGAAGGTGCTCAGGTTGTGCTGCTAGATAGCCAAGCATTTAGAAAACTGCGTGAGCAAATGTTCTACAAACCAGCCCCTTATATAAAATCAACGATAGACACTAACATTTTGGCTCTTGACGAAGTTGCTACCATAGAAATACAAAATGGTTCCGCTCGTGACGGCATTGCTAACATGACGTCAGAATACCTGACAGAACAAGGATTCAGCATTGTTAATGTAGGTAATGCCGACAAGTTTAACTACCAAAACACAATTATCTACGATTACTCAGGCAGTTACTATACTACGAGATGGTTGGCTGAAAACTTCAAGGTACAACCAACACATATTATTGATATTAGTGATCCAAATAGCCCTGTAGATGTCCGAATAATTATTGGCCAAGATTTTGCTCTCCCTTCCAGATGAACAACACTTAAATGTCTCAGCCATATTTCCTCAATAAAGTTTGTACGTGCGACAAGTAAGACTCGCCAAAAATATTTAAGTGATTCAGTAGATGATACAAGTTGTAAATATCAATCCTATCGAGATACCCAGGTATAAGTGGTCGTATCCCTTCGTAAGCAATATAAACCTCAGAATCAAGTTGCCCAAACAGGCTAGTCATGGCTAAATCAGCCTCTGCCCACCCAAAATGGGTAGCAGGATCAATTATTGCGGGCACACCACCTGGTCCCACAATAATGTTTCCAGACCACAGGTCGCCATGTATCAGACTTGCGGGTTGAGATGGAACAAAATCATTTAACCGGCGGGCAATCCTATTTAACAGTTTGTAATCCTCTTGGGATAGCAAACCTTTGGCACGAGCCATATCTCCTTGAAACAGTAAACGATGTTCGGCAAAAAATACATGGCCATCCTCAGTCCAAGTATTGACCTGAACTGTACTACCAATGAAATTATTCTCTGGATAACCAAAGCTGGCTTCGACAGTCAAGTGCATTTGTGCTATCCCTTCACCCAGTAGTGACGAATAGTTAGTTGCTGGAATACTGTGTGGGATGTACTCCATAAGTATCCAATCGCCTCCATGGTTGTACACCTCAGGCACTCTTAAGCCTCCATCAACAGCAGATAATGCATACAAACCCTCGGATTCCCGAGTAAACATATGTTCAGGACATTTGGAATTAGTTTTTAAAACAGATTTAGGTCCTAATTCTGTCTCTAGCAAATACACAGAATTGATGCCCCCTCCGTGAAGCGATTTCACACCAACAACAGATCCCCAATTAGATTTGCTTATATATTGCAACAAACTTTCAGGTATGTTCATTTGTTTTCGAGCATATTCAAAAGTCTTTCACATGAACGGTTCAACATGTGATAAACATATTCGAATCCTTGGTCACCACCAAAATACGGGTCTGGCACATCAAAATCATCATTTGCATCAGGATCAAAAGCACGCATCATATGAACACGCTCTCTTTCAATTTCACCTTTAGCCATATCTAGAAGATGATTATAATTGTTGCGATCCATAGCCAGCAACAGGTCAAATCTTTTGAAATCAATCTCATTGACCTGACGCGCTCTACTCTTCAAATCAATCCCATATCGTAAAGCAGTAGCACGCATACGAGGGTCAGCGAGGTCACCAACATGCCAATCACCAGTGCCTGCCGAATCAACAATGTATTGGTCTTGTAAACCACACTCTCTCAATTTATGTTGGAATATGCCCTCTGCAAGTGGACTGCGACATATGTTACCCAAACATATGAATAATATTCCAGTCTGATTTCGTTCACTATTTGATTTAATATCCATGAAACATATACTCCATTTTTGATGTTGTTATCGAGATATCATTTTACTATCAGTACAATAAGACCAATGATGAAATCAGAGTATATTTTACCTAATATTGTATCGTAATTAGTAGTTAGAAGTACGCTCATGCTATAATGCTCTGCCATATTTGGTAGGTATTCTAGATTAGGTAAAATAGATTTGATATTTTTGATAACTGGTGGGGCTGGATTTCTCGGAAGCGTGCTCGCCAACCGTCTTTCTAGCGAGGGTCATGAAGTGCGCGTCATTGATGACCTTAGTACTGGAGAAGTAGAACGTCTCGATGATAAAATCCTCTTCACTCGTGGCGACATAAACGATCGCCCAAAATTGTGGACACTGCTACAGGATGTAGAATGTGTATATCATTTAGCTGCTCGGGTATCAGTACCACAATCAGTTCTATATCCGCGAGAATATAATGCAGTCAACGTAGGCGGGACTGTAAGTGTCATGGAGGCAATGAGAGACGCAGGTGTCAAAAGAGTAGTGCTTGCATCATCTGGAGCAGTCTATGGTGAGCAGTCAACACAGCCATTGAGTGAGCACATGATACCCAACCCTGACTCGCCTTATGCAGTTAGCAAACTATCAGCGGAATATTATGTGCGAACAATAGGCATGCTATGGGGTCTCGAAACTGTCGCACTGCGAATCTTCAATACATATGGACCAGGGCAACCACTCCCCGCTTCTCATCCGCCAGTAGTATCGAAATTTCTCAAATGTGCTGTTAGTGGGGAATCAATCGTAATATATGGTAATGGAAAACAGACACGTGACTACGTATATATTTCTGATGTAGTTGATGCCCTCAGTACAGCAGCAACAGCAAACACTATCAATCAAAGCGTTATAAACATAGGTAGTGGTATCGCATCGAGCCTTATTAATATTGTTGCAGCAATAGATAAAACAATGAATATTCAGTTAGAGCCTATTTATAACAATAATGAATCCGGGGGTGTAAGGGAAATGTGCGCAGATATCAACCAGGCAAAAAATAAACTCAAGTATCAACCGCGTGTAACATTGTTAGATGGTCTAAAACGCACTATTGCGGTTGATGCTCGCTATCAGCGGTGATTATAGCAATTTACAAACATGCCACAACTTCCAAGTAGTTTTTTTTTAGGCCAACCTTCACTGTTGCCAGGGAATGTCTAGGGAAGAAATTAGTAAGAATAGAATCAGATGGCACACGCACATCGGGCACAATTACTGAAGTAGAGTGCTACATCGGAGAAACAGACTTAGCATGTCACGCCAATGTTGGTATAACCCAGCGAACAAAAACACTCTATGATGAACCTGGGACTTTATATATCTACCTCATTTACGGTATGCACTGGATGCTAAATTTTGTGACTGAGGACAAAGGTTTCCCAGCCGCAATCTTAATAAGATCTCTTGTGCCACAAACTGGAATTAGTCTTATGCAAGAGAGACGCAGCCAATCAGCTACTAATTTGACTAATGGCCCAGCCAAAATAGCACAAGCTTTTGGGATTAACAATTCATGGAACGGTTACAATATTTGTGTGGCTAATTCAAAACTATTTTTAGAAGACGACCCATTAATAAAGAATATGCGAACTGTTTACAAACCACGAAAAGGTATTCACAACTCGGCTGAAACATGGTGTTTGTTGCCATGGAACTTGAGTATACAAATTTAGTTGAGTAACTAAAAAAACATTGAAACGAAGCGTAACCGCAGTCCATATCTATTGTTAATTACATTAGCTTATAATTCTCGCAATAAGGAGGCTAGATCAAATGGGTATTCTCGAAGGTAAAAAAGCGTTAATATTTGGAGTAGCCAACAACCGTTCAATTGCATGGGGTATCGCAAAAGCTATGTATCGGGAAGGTGCAACAATAGCTCTCAGCTATGCCGGTCCTGCGTTACTCAAGCGTCTCACGCCATTAGCGCAAGAAATTGGATCTGATTTTGTAGAAGAATGTGATGTCACTGATGATCAAGCAATTGACAATTTGTTTGAAAAA
>CEOQ01067330.1_pt1 | contig 38771 bp, 31 predicted proteins | sample 361351 | NCBI WGS metagenome assembly CEOQ01 (sample SAMEA2619907, study PRJEB7988) | marine metagenome | biome: marine biome (ENVO:00000447); feature: deep chlorophyll maximum layer (ENVO:xxxxxxxx); material: "saline water (ENVO:00002010), including plankton (ENVO:xxxxxxxx)" | depth 60 m | reverse complement strand
TGGATGACTGGTGCTGACAGGTACTAGAACGTAGATTGTCGAATGCCCCTTCGGTGCCATTGATGGATCTGTTACACAGGCGTTTTGCACGTACACTGAAGGGTCATCCCAAGTAACCTTGTTCTCAGTAACCTCTCTGAGATTTTTCTGGTAGTCCTTGGCGGCGTAGATTTGATGGTGCGGGGTTTCATACAGTTTGTCCACTCCTAGATAGAGCATATATGTGGAGCAAGAGTACGATTTCTGATCGAGCTTCTTGTCAGACCATTTCTTTCGCAGACTGTCTGGAACAAGCCCCTTCATCCCAGTAGCGAAGTCAACGTTCATCACAAACCTATCAGCTGTGTAGTCGCCCTTCTCAGTCCTCGCACCTACCACAGTCTTTCCCTCGAAGACGAATTCGCTAACTGGCTCGTTAAGCCGAATCTCCACCCCCATGTCTCTTGCAATTCGCCCCATCTTCTGGGTAATTGTCCCTAGGCCACCCTTAGTGTGGAAAACGCCATGCTCGTACTCTAGGTATGCTAGGATAGTGAAAAGGCTGGGTGCGTGGAAGGGGCTCATTCCGAGATACTTGGTCTGGAAAGACATGGCTAATTGCATTCGCTCATCGGTAAACATTCGTGATAGGTCTGAGGCAACGCTCCTCCAAGGTCTGAGGACCCTAGCAACTCTGAGAGCCCTCTTGTTCATCAGATCAGCAGGACCTCTCCATGGGGCATTGAGGCAGTTCTTAGAGAGCCTCATCTTGGTACGGTTATCTTCGATGTATCTCTTGAATCCGGAGGCGTTCTTCTCACCGCACAACTCTTCAATTTGCGCGACCATGTCATCAAGGTCCGTCCTAGCATTCAGACTCCCTCCAGCTCCGAACACTAGGCGATAGTTCGGATCCAGAGGAATCAACCCTAACTCCTCATGAGCATCCAAACCTAGAGCATCGAATATCTCCTCTGCAATCTCAGGATAGTGGAAGAAAGTGGGGCCATTGTCGAATTTGAACCCGTCCTTCTCGAATACTCTGGTTCTGCCACCAACGTCGTCCGACTTTTCCAGAATTGTGACCTTAATCCCAGCCTTTGCGAGCAGCATCGCACAAGCAAGCCCACCCGGGCCAGCACCTACAACAAGAACGTCACTATGCATTGTCATTTCATCGCTCCATGCCCAGCCCCTCTCTGAACTCAACCAGAGACGGGCCCATCTCGGCAATCAACTTCACCTCCGGGTGAGTTCTGATTACCAGTCCGTCCATGTACATCAGAGAACGTATGATTGGAAAGCCCTCTTCTCCGAAGTCAGCACCCGCGTCCTCAACTGCCGCTCTAACAGTCCTCATCATCAGATCAGTCAAACTCTGCTCTCCTACGCTCTTATCTCCGTATCCTTGGTAAATTTCTGACATTCTGTTTTTGAAACGAACAACCCTCTCTTCCGAAGGGCGTTCTTCTGCCAGTCCCAAAAGAGCTTCGAATGCCGAATCAAGATTTTTCTTCGAAAGCTCTTCAAAGAACTTGAAAAGTGACAGACTGACGTTTCTGGGAGCTTCGCAAATTGCTCCATTGTCAACGAACACGAAATTACCACTATCGTCGATTATGCAGTTTCCCGGATGAAGATCGCCATGGAAGGTTCCAATACCGAACATGTACGCACCGTGAATTCTGAACAATTCTACTAGATTTTCCCAAGGAATACTCTTGTCAACTATGCATTCTTCTAGGGTCTTTCCACTCACGAACTCAGAAACCAAAACGTGCTCGTTAGATATATCCGGGAAGTACTTCGGGAACTTTAGCCTAGGCATAGGGAAATCATCACTCAAACTCTCCTGAACCGCCTTCAGTTCCGCTCCTCCTCGAATTTCGTTTCTCAAGTCAAGCTCTCTAGTCGTATAGTCCTCAACATGCCTCAACAATGCAATTGGATTTCCGACCTTCCTTAGTTTCGGAGAGAGTGCTATGGCTACCCTCATCATCCGCATCATCCTCTTGACATCTCTCTGGAAACTCTTCTTGTGATCCGCCTTTACCACCTTAACAACCACGTCCTCTCCAGTAGCCAATCTGGCTCTATGCACTTGACCAACCGATGCTGCAGCTAGCGGGACCTCATCGAACCAAACCACGGATTCGTGGAATGAATCAGGGGCTCTTTGCTCCAGAATCCTCACAACATCCTCACTGGGGATAGTCGCAGCGTTCCTGTACATCTTCTGCAGTTGCCGACACTTCTCAATACTAAGCATATCAGGCCTAAGTGCGAAGATCTGGGTCAATTTGACAGCCAGAAGTCCCTGTCTCTGAATCCAATCAAGGTCCGTGGGCCCGTCCTTTCGAATCTCTCGAAAGAATCTGATGAAGGTCCCCAGTCGCACGTCAATCCGAAAACGTCAACCATTTCAAATTCTGTTTCCTAATATTTCAGAATCTCAACCAACTGGGAAGCCCCCTCATCGAGGTCACACTCCCAAATTGTGTGGACCCTCCATCCCATCTCGAGAAGAGCCTCCTCCTTCCGTTTATCCCGTTCAATGTTTTTTTTGAACTTCTGGCTCCAATAGTCCACGTTCGACTTGGGAAGTTTCAGATTACATTTCTCGCACCTATGCCAGAAACAGCCGTGGACGAATACAGCCAACATCCTCCCAGGGAATGAAATATCGGGTCTACAAACATAACGTCCATCTACTCCGTCTATCCTCCAATGAAGTCTGTATCCTGGGAAACCAGCAGCTCGAAGAGCACATCTTACGAATATTTCAGGTCTGGTGTTGGCGGACTTGTTTGCAATCATCACATTATGAACAGCCGGAGAAGATGCGCTGGGCACCTGCACCGAAAAACCTCCTAATCGTTCCAGTTCAGCACACCTACCAAGGCAGGCATTCCCCAAATCATCAGTGCGGGAGCAATCTCTGAAATCGCGAATGTATTTGCAAGGAACTCTAGGTCTAGGGCCATGCATACCAAGAACCAGACGAACACGGGACCGCAAATTACAGCAGCCAGCCTAGCCTGCTCTCGACCCTCCGAAATGAATGCTGCATACACTAGAAATACAGAAATCAAAGACAAAAATCCAACCGTTGCTAGAACCTCGTCAATATCTCCCTCATACGCACTGGCATTTCCAATTACTCCAAGCCCAGTATGGGCCAGAAGTGTCAGAATAAGCCATTTCTTCGGTTCCATCATCCATTCGTAAGGGTCTTCCATGAGGGATGCTGGACTCGGCGGGAGATGAATTTTCAGACTGACTAATTTCCACAACAATAGATCCTGGAATCAACTTTTCTCCCAATCTCAATTCCAAACGCATCAGGGCCCGTAGGTTAGCTTGGCCTATACTTGGCGCTTCGGGGGCGTTAGACCCCAGTTCAAATCTGGGCGGGCCCACCAATCTCTTCTTCTAGGGAAGTGGTCCGGAGCCGCATACTTCCCCCAGCCAGCCCATCGCTGAACGGTAATCTTTCTCGGATTGCGCATCGTCCTCCAGTAGAAGGGCCCTAGCCGAGTCCCACAGAGCTCTAAGAGCGGGAACCCAATCTCCTCCTTTGTCTCGACTTTCTTCATCGAACCTCCACGCGTCAGACTCGGTCCTCTCATGAACAACTAGCCATGCCCAGCCCATGGCAGAATCAAGACCTCTTCCTTTCCTAGCCATGGAAACAGTAGATGCCACACCGTCTTCGGCAGCCTTTCTAATCAGCCTGTCTGCAAATTCCAGAGGCTCTGGTAGCTCACTGCTATCCCATGGTAATCTATCCAGCCTCTTTGCGGTGCTCAGGGATTCCTTTAGCTCCCTCAGGAAAGCACCGAAGCCTTGTTTCCTCTTCGTCTGCTTGCTATGCACAGCTTCCGCCTCTTCTCCAACCAAGCCAAAAATGCCCTCGAGTATAGAAAGTCCGTAGTCTGCCCACAAAGAGACTAGCACTGGATGGCAAGAAGAGTCCTCCAACCTAATCACTTCATCTTCTAGGCTCATTACTACTCCATCGGATCTAACGTGGAGCCCTCCTTCGATGGTATCGAGAATGGATGAAAGAGCACTCCTCTCATCTTCGGTACCATTCATGTGTTTTAGGAAATCTTCTTTGCTATCTTGGGAAAACCAATGGTTGCCAACTACGAAACCGTCGGTAATTGAGTTGAGTATGCATGCTCTGCAAGCACGAGCCAAGTCCCCATCTTCAAGTGACATCTTTAGCCAAGTCTGAAGAACTTCTTCCAACCTTTCTTTTCCTTCTTCTGGAATAGATTTGTCCTCAGGCCATCCTTCTGGTTTCCAAATCCACGATGCTTTGCAAACATCTCCTAGTTTGTTCGGAGGCATCATTGAAACGGCAATGCTCCGAGCCATTGGCTCATCCGTCTTAGACAGGGCACTTTGGGACAGACCTACCGTGGTGCCATCAGCGAAGGATAACTTCAACCACCCCTCCTTGGTATGGCGGCAATCACTAACTGTCTCCTCATCTAGTCCGATTGACCACTTGCAGTCATCTCCAGTTAGATCCACCGAGGTGTTCTCCAATGTCCACTTGACCCAGTCACTTGGTGGAGTAGGGTCTTTTCCTGTGAAAACGAAGCCTCTGTCCCATGAGAAGAAAAACTGTCCAGATTTTGCGTGATCGTCCCATACCAACAACCTCAGCCTAGGGTGATTGAAGTTCTGTATTCCAACCAGATGTCCCGGCCTCCCACTCCCTCTCTTGAGGTAGCTTGCGTTTCCATAGACATCACTCTTGAAAACCGATACAGTACTCAGATCCTCTTCAGATGCTGCGACCAGACTCCCAGCAAGAGACCTAGACACATCTCCACCACTCCTTTTCGACATCCTTTTCTTTAGCCAGCGGACATCATTTCGCTTTGAAGAAACTATTTCCAACTCTTTCAAGGTCAGTGCCATGGGATCCTTTGCTCCGAATAGAGATACCTTGCCAAGATCTCCAGTAATCTCTGGTAAGAAGACCTCAGGATCTTCCAATAGGGCTTCCAAGTTTCTCTCCATTCTCTTTTGAATCTCTCTGGAGGCCTGCTTGATTCCTCTTACTCTTACTTTCCTCCTTCGATTTCTGTCTCCGGGGAATCTTACCTCGGCTGGTGGCTTGGCCATACAATCTTACCGAGCGACAAGACCTTCCGACTTGAGTACGTCGGAACGCCCCCTATTCTAGTTGCCTCCGTCGGAAGGCATCTTCTTCGTTCTCACTCATCTTTGCGGGAATAATAAATGAATGCATAAAACCACCTTCGATCTTTGCAATGTCTCCTAGTTTCCCAGAGGAAACCCTTTGGTTCGCAGTACCTACATCACTCAAGAGCAATCCTCTCCAATCAGAAACATTCCCCTCTGGGACTAATCCCATTTCATGTTCTTCGAGATACCTTTCTGCCATATTCTCGAGCACCGAGACAGCCTGTGATGGAGACATCGGCTTTGGAGGGTCGAAGCCCATTCCAGTTGGGTCCAGGTCCAGCAGAACCAAACTATGAAGGCCATTCTGGTAATTGGTAGAAATCATCTCCACAGGAGAAATAGCGAGGTATTCACCGTATGGGTATGGGAGAGTAACCTGCCTTCCGAACTTGTACGACTGGAGTCCAGAAAGCGAAATGGATAGCGAGGTTGCAGATAAACCTGGAACTACTTCAAAGCTAACTCCTTCCTCCATACACCTAGCTTCCAGATCTATGTGAGTGGTTGCCTGCATGGGGTCTCCAACCACCATCAGCGCGACTGCCTTCCTTCTAGCTTCACTTAGCAGTTCCTTGGGTCTCTCCACTGATGGTCTCATGACCTTCTTCCAAGGGCCTACCAACTCTTCGAGTAGAGCCTCCTGTTCGATTGGTAGAACGGCAGTGTAACCCTCCAAGTACCTAGTTCTACACCGTCTAGCAATATTCTTTGCCCTATCCGTCATATGCTCCACATCACCTGGGCCAATTCCAATTAGCCACAATCCAGGAGCCAAATCTCGAGACGCCATTATTCCTTCTACCCGTCCAAAGCACATCAAATTGATGTGCATCAGAACTTTATCCTGAATCTGACCCTACTATCATTCCGTTTAATGTAGAATGAAACATTTTGACCCAACTTGACTCCACAGTAGTAAACATCCTTCCTTGAATCGAACGGGTCCATGGAGTAAATCAACTCATTGCTGTAAGTCTTGTACAGATACCTTACCCACAGTAGACCTCTATTCCCCCCAGCAGAGAAGAAGTCGCCCCCTGAGACTCTCTTTATCTGTCCTAGGACCGCACCCACGTCCTTAGAGAACCCCAGAACGCCAGTCTCCATCACCACGAAGGTGTCGTCATCAAACAACTTCCAAGAAGAAACGTCGTTGATATCCATCCTGTTACAATCATCACAACCATACAGATCGACCGTTACGTCACCATGCTCGCAGTTAGGGAACATACTAGACATAAATCGAAAGTAGTTACCACTGCAGGGGTCACCAATAACCATCAACTTCTTTCCTTTAGATTGAGCCACCTTTTTTGCAACTCTGAACATTTTCTTTGTCAGTAAATATCTCTTTATCGGAGAAATCAGCACGCTCTTAATCACTCCTTCCAACCTCCGTCATTGTGAAGCGATAGTGCCCACCGGCACTTCAATGTGATGCGCCACCTGAAGGTAAAAAATCTCGATGTCGAGGCAAATCTAAGGCTCCTTAGAGACAGAGGCTGGCTTGCACAGGGTATGCGAGTTTTCCCTCATGAAGATGGGCAACACAGGCTGATTCCACTAGACCCCGGGGCTCCCGTATTAATTCCGAAACCCTTCGAAATTCACGAGATTCTTCTTCATGAGGGTCTTTTGGATACGAGGACTGATTCAGACTGGTGGAATCACCTCGCAAATCTGGTTGGTGGGGATGTAGTCGAATCATTTGGGGATTCTTGGCCGTCCTCCCATGAATTCATTGCCGACATGATGGTTGTCAGAATTGAGGAATCCTTGGAGGCTTTCTCTTCTCAGATCGCAGAAGCAAAACTTCGAGCACATCCCCACATTAGGCTCGTCCTAAATGACGAGGGCGTTCAGGGAGAACTTAGGATTAGGAAACTATCTCCCATCGGAGCACGGCTCGATGGAGATATAGTTACTAGAGATATTCCCGAAGAAGTAAGCAGCACCCGCGTTATGGTCAGAGAGTCCGGGAGAGCAATTCTATGCGATCCAAACAAGGCTTATTTCTCTACCAAGCTGCAGTCGGAGAGGCTAGAGACTCTGTCGCTGGCCAAGGAATTGCGTAGTCTCCTGAACCGTCCACTTAGGGTCTGTGACCCTTTCTGCGGAGTCGGACCGGCTCTTTCCACACTCTTGTCAGAACCGGGACTTGTGGGGGACGTATTAGCTTCTGACCTTAATCCAGATGCAGTTGAGATGCTATTGGATAATCTCCGACGTTGGGATAACCGAAATTACCCAAAGCAACCCATCCCGATATCCAGAATTTTCGATGATAGGTTCGTAGGTGTTGCCGATGCGACTCTAATTTGTGAAAATCCTGTACTATTAGGGAGATGGGACTTGCTGATAGTAAACCTTCCTCACAGGACCATTGATTTGTTACCTTCTCTAGTTCCACTTCTAGACAGAACTAGCCCCTCTATGATTAGGGGCAGGGTGATAGCCTCCGAAAGTGAAATCGAGAAAGCCAACAGTGCTTTGAGAGAAACTCTTCCTCCTACTTATGATGGGAAAGAAGATCCAAAACTTCGGATAAAGAGAGACTATAGCAGCATACTAAGGCTCTGCTCTTTCCAGGCTTGGATAGCCCCGGAATAAACTAGCTAGTGGCGCCCCGACCGGGATTTGAACCCGGGTCGCAGCCTCGACAGGGCTGCATGATAGGCCACTACACCATCGGGGCCGGCCCTCTTTCGAGGCCGACCCCCTTTTTCAAGGTTTGAGGGGGCATCATTGATGGTCCACCGACACAGAGACTCTACATGGAAGACGATCCCATGGTCATCGATGTCATAGATAATGGTGGACAGTGGACTCATCGAGAGTGGAGGATGCTCAGGTATTTGGGAGTAGACACAAAGATTTTTCCAAACTCTACTCCAACCAAGCAGCTAAGAAAATTGGACGGCCTAATATTGTCCGGAGGGGCTGCTCGAGTGGGCCTTTCTGGAGAGTTGGGAAACTGCGGGGATTTCCTTGATCTCGATGTTCCTATTCTTGGAATCTGTGCCGGACACCAGTTCATGGCTAGGCACTACGGAGGAGATGCAGGCGAGGCAACTAACCCAGAGTTTGGAGCCGCGAAAATCACTCTGGTCGATAATGGAGGCCCCCTATTCGCAGGAACACCCTCCGAACAGGTCGTCTGGGAGAGTCACAACGACGAGGTCACAATCGTGCCACCAGGGTTCAGGGTTGTTGCATTCAGTGACTCATGCGAAGTTCAAGCAATGGAGAATGAGAAATTGGACAGATTCGGACTCCAGTTTCATCCAGAAGTGAATGATACGGAGTTCGGATCAATAATCTTCGAGAACTTCATTCAGATTTGCAAATCAGTCAAATAATCATAGGACAGGTTGAAGAAGGCCCGGTGGCTCGGCGACTTGGTAGAAATGGACGAAGAGCAGAGCATACTGCACAAGTGCCGAAATTGCAACAGGACCGACAAGAGGAATTACAACCCTACTGGGGAGGAGCAGTGCGGCCACTGCAACTCGCCCATGGATCCACTAGAGATAAGGTACAAGTGCGTAAACTGCGGATTCATGACTTGGGCTGAAGCAGGCTCCACTGGGAAGTCCTGTCACAAGTGCGGCTATCGAATTTTCGTTAAACCCCGGAAGGACGGGATGGCCAAGGTATTGAAGGCAGAATAACAATCGAGGAGTTCAAGTTCCTCCTCCTCCCCATCGGTCCGTGGCGAGTTGGCTTGATTCTGAAGCACCGACGAAATTCGACGACCTAGCTGTTCCAGATGATGTCAGACAGACTTTGGTTTCCACAAGTACTTCTACAGACACACCACACTTGCTAATCACAGGACCGGCGGGTGTAGGCAAAACTACCTGCTGGAGACTATTCGCAAGACAACTTCTGGGTCCAGGCTGGCAGTCAACAACTCACGTTCTTCAAGCTCGTGATTTGCTAAAGAAGAGAGGAGCAATGGCTTCTTTCGAAGAATTCCTAAGACCAAGTGGTCAGAATTCGGATACACTGGCAGGAAGGACCAGCCTCGATGCATTCGACAGAGGGATTTCACTACCCAGTCCAGGAGAAGATGCACCCGCAGGTTCGGAAAGAGAAATAACATCTGGAAAGGTTTCTATTAGCCGTCTGATCGTGATTGAGGATGCTGACTTCTTGGGGCACATTAGACAGGCTTACCTAAGAAGGATGATGGAGACAATAGGATCAGCGTCAAGGTTCGTACTAGTCGCGAGAGCACCCTCTAGAATTATTGATGCCCTCAGGTCTAGGAGTCAGATGGTCAGAATCCCACCGACCAAAAGAGAAACAGTTGTTTCGACTCTTTCATCTATAGCAAAGAGAAATGGAAGCGAACCCCCTAAAGAGGTATTGGAGGACATCGCGTACATTTCCGAGGGAAATCTGAAGAAGGCAATTTTCACACTAGAACTCCTTGTCATTAGGGACCTGGCAACAGATCGAACTTCGGTGCACAAAATGGTTCAGGCTTCGACACTTCAAGCCGGCAGGCACCTTGTCGAGTTGGCTCTAAGGGGGAAGGTAGTTGAATGGAAGTGGGAGAACAAGTCTGGCAGAAATAGAAAGTCTCTTTCAGGTGCGATGGCGGAGGTTGACAACCTATTGAACAAGCAAGGCTTGGATTCCACAGACTTAATCTCTCAGATTCACGGTGTTATTGTGGGCCGAAGACTGAGCGTTCCCGATTCGCTAAGAGAGAAATTGCTGATTGCTCTATCTGAATGCGATGTCGAGTTACAGAGATCCACATATCCTAGAATTCATTTTGAGAAATTTCTTCACAGGGTCGCAGCAGCTGGAAGGCATCAGGGAATCGCCTTTGGATAAGTAGGACAACACTCCATAGCCCAAATCTGTTGGCGGGCGCGGCAGGATTCGAACCCGCGGTCCCCGGCTTAGGAGGCCGGTGCATTATCCAGGCTATGCTACACGCCCGGTCACGCGAGCACGCATCGCTGAAGAAATATGCCCCGCAACGTCCTTCCAAGACATCAACACTTCCGATGCCATGAAGCACTATGCTCCACCCGTAAGTACGTGGCTAACGGAAACTCTGACCTTCCAAACCCCTATGGAGATGAGAGCTCATTTGGGAAGACCTCCGAATCAGCACTTTCCAGAAGGGTCAGGATTCGAGATTCACAAAGGGTCTTATGGACTAGGATAACAACGATTCCCGGAAGTAGTGAAATTAGAACACTCCTTTCAGTAATTGCAATTGTATTCACCACAATTCTCGCTTCCGGTAGGTGGGAATCATATGCAAGGGCAGGTGACGTAATCTTCGTAATTCAGACACTCATATTCATCCCTCCATTACTAGGCTCAACCTTTGCTCAGATGTCTGCCAGAGACAGACTACAACTTAAGGCAGGAGACAACAGATCAATGGAAGCTTATCCAGGCGTTGAGAGAATTCTTAACACTCTTCACGAGAGGACACTTAGGGAGAGAACCAGAGTACTATGCGCTGTCCTAGCTTCCGGGGCATTCAACTCAGTTGCAAGCTTTCAGACGGGAACAGTTCTCGCCTCGATTCTATACGGACTAGCCTTATTCTTTGCCTCAGTCTCTCTTTACAATACTCTTCAATTAGAGAGAAGAATCCCTATGACAGATGAGGACTTCCCCCTTCTCTCCTTGCACGCTCCCTCCTTGCACCAGAGTGCTTTGGATAGAGTTCTGACAAATCTTGTAGTCGCTCACTTGGATCCAGAGACTGCGGGGGCTTGGGATAAGTGGGTCCGAGGTTTAGAGAAAAAGGTCCGTTCAAGCCAGACACCCGAATCCGCGGTAGAGCACCTCTTGCGAGTCTTGCATCTAAACCACCTAGGATTACTCGACGAGGACAGGCTAGTCTCTGAGACAAAGAGAGTTTTCAGAGTGGCCGCAATTGACGATTTGAACAGTGAAGAGTCCAAATTTAACTTCAGGACTGTAAAGAGACTGATGGCTCACACCAGAGCCTGGCAACCAGGGATATTCCGACTGATTGACAGACTAGAGGATGCAGCTCTGAGAGGGCACTCGTCACTGGTAGAAAATCCTTGGAGGATGGATTTGGATCTCCCCCCCAGATGCTCACAAGGACAGGGGGACCTTTTCGTGATGATTCATAATCAGTCTGGAAAACCATCCCAAATAGAAATTGACATTATCGCTGCGGATGGAGAGCCGCATCAACAGACCCTTCGATTAAACCCACCAATCTCAAGACGACCAAAAGGACCGGCCAAGATAGGAGAGGAGGGGAACGACCTTGTGGACGTCCTGGGGAGGCTAATTGACAATTGTCTTGTTCTTTGGATTGGACTGGCATGGCCAAAGGGGACCACAGGATCCAGACCAGTTCAAGTCACACTAAGAGGCCCGAATGGTGAGACCCTTTCCTCTATAGTTGTCACAACAACACTATCTTCCGGAGTCAATCCAGAGGGAGCGGCCCAGAGAATGATGGATGCCGCAGTCGCCGTAAGAAGGATTGCGATTTCTGTCGCAGAGTGACTCTCGAAGTGACTTTCTCACGGCGTCACGTTCATGAGATTGTGACCTTTGGACGGTATGATAGCATGGAGTCCTGGGACGTTGTAGTTGTCGGATCCGGACCAGCGGCACTTCGCTCAGCAATAGCCTGTGCCGATGGAGGTACCACCCCACTCTTGGTGGATGAGTTTGGGGTCGGCTCCTCATCTGGGTCTCCACCGGTTGCCGGCTTGGCGGCTTCTATTGACGAAAACGGTCCAGAATCCCATATTGAGGATACAATGAATTACGGCGGAAACTCATCAAGGGAAGAAGTTGTGAGAAGGATCTGCAATGAAGCAGTTCCAACTCTGGCAGAACTGGAGAGGTGGGGGCTGGTACTCAGAAGAAGGGAGGGAGGGCTTCCACATTCTTCTATGGCGCCCGGACATACAATAGCCAGACTAACCGGTTGTGGTGACTCAACAATTAGAGAAGTAAACAGAGTCCTAGAGGAACAAGCCATAAAGAGAGGAATCCAAAGAAACGCAGATTCTATGCCATTGGGCATAGTATCGGATAACAACCAAGTCAGAGGGCTGATTACTCTGAACGTAATTAATGGGGAAATCGAACCAATCCAGGCCAAGGCAGTAATTCTGGCCACAGAAGGCCACCAAGGGCTTTGGTCCACTCCCAGTGAGGGCGGCGGAACTGGAACCATGCTAGCACTTTCAGTTGGTATAGACTTGGAAGGCATGGATTCAACACCAAGGCACCCTCTAACAATTAGAGACTGTGGAATTCACATTCCAATAGATGTCTTGGGCTCCGGGGGAAGAATTAGGAGAGAAAATGGTGACGATGTTGGGCCAGAAGAGGTTCTTCAGGGAGAACAATGCGTGCTTGATTTGAGAGCCCTAGACTCCGAGGCTGAGAATTGGTTTTCTCAGACGTCAACAAGAGTCATGGATCGTACAGGAATAGACATCAGTAGAGAAGTGATTCCCCTGTCTCCTGGGGTTGCCTATACAACTGGAGGGGTACCATGCGATGAAAATGGCCGAGTGACATTCCATGGAACCACTAAAGAGGGCCTGCCGGCAAAACTCTGGTTTTCAGGCCTCTATACAGCAGGGCGAACAGCTCACACAGGTATGCATGGCGAGGCTCCACTATCGGGAAACCTATTGTTGGAAGAACTAGTAACAGGTAAGATTGCAGGCTCTCATGCTTCCGAATGGGCAATCGAAAACAATTTTGGTGGAAAGGTCCAAATTGATAAGGCTCTGAATGAAGCCTCAAGAAAAATTACCGCACTAAGGGAGTCAGGGGGCTCCCCCATAGGAGAGTTCAACTCAATACTATCTTCAGCAATATCAATATCCGACTCCTCCAAAGAAGCAGCTCTGGAGAAAATTCGAAAAATCAGGGATTCTGGGATTGGACTTACCGATAATTCAACGATAATGAACACCGAATTGTTGGAAGCGATTCGTCTAGATGGCTTGGCCTCAGTTGCCGAATCAATCCTCACGACCGGGTGAAAAAATGCACGAAGAGGACAAAACCATCTTCACAAAAATAATCAATGGAGAGATTCCATGCCACAAAGTGTACGAGGATGAGTTAGTTTTTGCATTCTTGGACATTAACCCCTTCAGCCCAGGTCACACCTTGGTGGTTCCAAAGGAGCCTGCAATGTATCTGGACGAGCTAAGTGAGAAGTCGGCTAGGGCATTGGGAGGAGTCCTGCCTAGGATTTCAAAGGCGATATTGAAGGCAACCAATGCTAGAGAGTTCAACATCCTGCAGAACAACGGCCCGAACGCATTTCAGAGCGTCTTCCATGTTCATTTTCACATTATTCCGAAATATCAAGACGGCAGAGGACTATCTTGGCCATTCAAATCTACTCCAATAAATCATGAGGATGGCGATAAACTGGCTTCAAAGATTAGATCGTTACTGGATTGAGAGACTAATCATAATCAAGACCTCATACCCATTCCGAAAATCGTGTCTGAGATGCAGAACGCTCCAGATGTTGATCCGATCCTCTCCACTGGGGCACAGAATTTAAGGAGAAAAAAACTCGTCAAAGTTCCTTGGAATCATTCTGGAAAACACCCAGGAAACGCTCTCTTTTGGAGAATCATTCTACTATTGCTTGGCATAGCCATAAGATATATTTTCAGAAATAGACAGTTTGACAAGACTCCGAAATTTGATGGTGGAAGAGTAATCTCTGCAATCCACCTTAACGGTCTAGTAGATCCACTAATCATGATTTCTAGCCAGGATAGGAGAGTGATTACGATGGGGAGGCATGACTTGATGACCATGCCACTAATTGGTTGGTTTTCTAGAAGAATGGGATCACAACCAGTGATCAGAAGACCAGAAATATCCAGTGGAATATCTGATTATGAATTTGCTAAGAAAATTAACGATAGAACACTACTCACGATGACAAATTGCATCTCTTCGGGACATAATGCTGTGGTAATGCCGGAAGGGAAGTCGCACCAGGATCCACATCTCCATCGCCTCAAGACCGGTCCAATGAGGTTCGCCCTTAACGCCGCTGCTATTGCCGAACATAGGGGGAAGCCACTCCCTGCCCTACAGCCTTTGGGACTGCATTACAGATGCCACTACTGGTTTAGGACAGATGTATTTGTTGAATTTCCTGAACCGATTTCAGTTCTTGCGCCCGATGTCACAGGGCTAGGGGGCAAACTCACATCAGGAGTCTGGGAGGAACCTCCATCCGATTTAGTAAACTCGCTCAGGGATGATCTTTTCAAATCTCTAACAGAGGTTTCTCCAGCCGCACCAGATTGGGAGACCCACAGGGCTTGGCATCTAATCGGCCACATCAGGGCAAATGAGAGAGGCACGGCTCTGAGAACATTCAGGGAAGAGGTATTAGCAGCCAGAGAAGTTAGGAAAGCACTTTCTGAAAAAGAAAACGCAGGAGAATTGTTGGGACCATCAATTGAGGCATCCAATATTTTGCACTCCAACAATCTCGATGGCCGCGCCATCTCTGGTACGGAACTGAAATCTGGGAGGGCTTGGGGCAAGGCCACTATCGGAACCATTCTAATGACCATTATGTCACCCTTGTCAATTGTCTCAACTGGCCCCCAAGCATTTGCAGCTTGGTACTTCGGAGATCGTACTGACGAAGGAATCGATGCTAGGACCACATACCACATGCTTGCAGCCTTCTTCTCTCCAATTCTATTTTGGCCCCCTGTGGCATTCGGATTATCACTAGTAATCCAACAACCTTCGTTATCTTCTGTACCAATAGTTTTTGCAATAATGGCTGCCTTCCATCTTTCCAATACTGTTTTTTTATTTGGTTACGACCTATTTACAGATTTCATCTATTCCAGCAGGACTGTAAAACTAGCCGATTCCGAAGAGGGTAATAGACTAAAGATCCTACTTTCAGATATTCGTTCAAACCTCAACTTGCTCTAAATAGGACGACCTCTTGGAGAGGTCGTGGACCAAAAGAGAGCTTCCCAGTCGATCAGAGATTGGTTGGAAGGTGAGAGGCTGGAAGCCAGGGAGGTCAAGGACCCACAGGCTGTCATTCACCTACACGTGCGGTATCCTCCCACCAAGCAAGGGCACCTATTCAATGTAGTAATCCCGAAGAAGAGGAACCTAGTCCTAGTATACTCAATCACTAGGGTCGACGAGGGTCAGCAGGAATCTATGCGAGAGATGGCTTCTGAGTCATCGGAAATTTGGGAAGAATGGCTGCATGAAACCCGGATTAGGATGACCTCCTCAGATCTTGACTGGGTTCTTCATGTTGGAAGGTCAAAGAACGGAGTTGCAGGACCCTTGCAGGCATTCAACCTGTCACGGCCGGTTTGGCTAGATGGATTAACCCAGAATGAGTTTATGCATAGCATGAGGAGGGTTTGGCTGACGAAACTTTCTCTTATTCATCAGATTAAGTATGGGTTTGGTCCCGGCAAAGGAAAACCAGGACCTGTTGATGACTGGGAGGGTAAGAGAATGAAAAGTGGGACTAGCCAGACTCAGACTAGGGTTTCCGATATCGATACTGATGAAACTGGGGGATTTGGCAGGGACTTCGACCCACAAGAATGGGCTTAGAATAAACATAGCACAAAGCCGAAGAAATGACCGCAATGGGTTTAGGTTAAGTATTCGTGAAATTCCACAAAGGACGATGGAGTCAGTAGACTACCTACGGAAGTCTAGCAATAGACCAAAGAGGAGCGGCGTAGCAATCGTAATTCTAATGTTCGTCAGTCTATTTGCATCTATGTCATCTCCTGCCTCTGCTAGCGATATTGTTCTCACCGATCCAGTAGAGATTGTTCAGAGTGGAACTCATAATGACAGGATGATGTCGATGGACGCCGACTCGGAAGGAAACGTCCACGTTGTTTGGAGCCGAAACACGAATCATCTATACTACAAGATGCTAGATCCTAGAGGGGAGACACTAATTGACCAGACCCAGATTTCAGATCCAGGTGCTCACAGGGCTTGGCACCCAGATGTAAGGGTGGACAGTGATGACATGGTTCATGTTGTTTGGACTGATAAGGCTGGCCAGTACAAAATACTGTACACTCTCCTAGATCCTTCACTCGATGACCAGAGCGGGGACTCTTCTCTTGATTCCGTATTATCCGTCGTTCCAGATGATTACGAGGTGGCGAACAACCCCCAGAACAGAGACTGGCCTGCAATCGATGTCGACTCCGAAAACAACCCACACATAGTTTGGGAGGACTCTTTTGAACCTCTAGAAATCTACTACCAACAATCACAGATTTTCTACAAAATGTTGTCAGTTGACCACACAGCTAGGATGGTAATTGTAGAGATTGACAGCACACTCCTGACTCCCATACTTGGCCAAAAAGGACATCCTGACATAGCAGTAGATGTGAACGACTTCGTTCAAATCGCATGGGATGACACCAGAGGCGGTCAGGTGGAGATGGTCGTTCCAATCGACACGTCCGGCTCGATGAATGCTGAATGGGCTGACATGTGTGCTGTATTCTATGGGGGGAACTTCGCTAGTGGCGGCTACTTCACCGGCCTCAAGCCTCTTCTTCTAAGCGCCAATATGACCGTTTACGAGACTCTGTACGCACTCAGTGGAAACTGGCCCGCTGCGGCAACAAGCGGTAACTGCGCACAGGCCTATCAGACTGGAGGCTCTGGCAGCCAAGGGCCAAGAACAACTCCCCTGGGCCAGACTCCAGGGGATGACTCAGGCGGGATAAGAGAGTTAACCGAGGTCGTTTACAATAATCAGGCTACTAATCTTCCTGCCGACGGAGGTTACTACAGCGAATTTTGGGGACCCGCTGCAACTTGGGCTTGCTTATCTTACAGAGATATACAGGGGAGGCAGGGACTTTCGGCAAACCCTCCTACTGCTCTAGATCATCGTTGGAACGATAATGCTACAAGAGTGGTGATTCCGATTTCAGACGAGGGCCCATATGGTGGCACGCCGATGGATAACGACGACACCCAAAGCATCAACCAAGCTCATGATGCCTGCGTTCTAGCCCAGACCAAGCCATACCCTCTCTGGGCAGGCTCAGATACAGCGGTCGGTGGATATATGCTTGATCTTGCGCAATGTCCTGTAGGGTCCGGGCTAAACACTAGGACCTGTAACGGAGCGACAACAAGGACTACCACCGCTCAGGGGCAGATGTATCAATTCCCAACCAGCGCAGGCTCATCTTCTGAATTAGAAATTATGGTTGAGGCGATGGTATATCTCGCAACAAACAACTCAAGAGAGATCTACATGACTGTGTTGGACCCACATTCTCTTCTCGACAATCCATGGCCGGGTTGGAGTAGAGGCGACTCTGGGACCGAAGTAAACCAGCAATATGGATATTATACCGAAGACCTGGGCCCTTCTGAGGACGCTCAAGGTTATGGGCACCTAGTAGTTGTAAACGACACTCAAATTACCAACAACCCTGCGTACAGTCTTCATCCTTCAATCGCAATCGATACATCTGGAAATACTCACTTGGCCTGGCAGGATGGACGACTTTATCCAGGGTGCAACGCCCCAACAGGAGGGATAGACCTCGAAGGTGCCTACGAGATATATTACACACGTCTTCGACTCAGAGGTGCTGCGGAGTGGGATGGCGTTCCAGATGGCCTTCCTGCATATGGAATCAAACAAATAGCATCCAGTGCCATTTCGAACTCCGAACAATGCGAAGGGGCATCCGATGACTTCCCATACGCCCCAAGCTCTGTCTCGCCCTCAATCTTGACCGATTCCTTCGACAACGTACACCTGGCTTGGGTGGATTACAGTATAACTGAGTGGCAGGAGACCATAATGTATGCTCGACTAAACAATACCAACGAGAAGTACCCGCAAGGTTTCCCACTCAATTCTGCCGCATCATCAGTATTGGATCCATGGGAAATTAATGAGGTAACAAATTGGTCTTCAGACAAACTCGGCCCTGCGACTTGTCAGCCTGAGTGCAATACTGCTGATGGAGAGCATCTTTATCCTGATTTCAATTTAGATCGAGGAATGCCTCCAGCGTTCGCCAATGACCTTGGGAGCGGAGCTCACATAGGATGGTCAGACAAGAGATGCGATTGGGAGGGAACAAATGCAAACAAATGGACTCTGTGCTACGTGCATGTTCTGACCGGATTGGTGGATCTCTCTCTTGCTTGCGACAACAAGATTGCTATGAATACAAATATTGAGGGCTATCCTTACGAATGTCCAGCAGATGCAGAGACATTCTATCACACAATTGAGCCGGGCGAACTAACCACATTCAACATCACCATTGCAAATCCGACCCCCGGTCCAGCTGAATTAGTTAAGGACACATTCACGATTACTATGGAGGGAGTACCCAACAATTGGACTGCAACACTCTTCTACATGACAAACAACACCCCAATCTTCGACTCAACCCGAGTGTTCCTGGAGGGAGGGGGAATAGATCCGCTTTATCTTAGGGTAAGATCCCCCACAATATATCAGGCAAAACAGGACGAATTGGCACAAATAAGCATCATTGCCACTTCTGCTAAAGACCCTGCAATTAGAAACAAGCTCACTCTTCTAACTTTGATGGACGTAGTCCACGGGATTGAACTCGACACTAGTCATTTTCAAGTAGATGTCGAGCAGGGAAAGTCAGCAGTTTTCTCAATTTCGATTAAAAACACAGGAAACGTATACGATACCTTTGCCTTTTACGATCCAGCAACCCTAGAGGGGCAAAACGAGTGGTCCCTTCCCTTTGGTTGGGGTATTGATTTCCCACTATCCATTTCTCTTGATCCAGGTCAGTCCGTGACTAGGAATCTTAAGGTCAGCGTTCCTGAGACACAAGAACCAGGCACGTTCGCGATTTATCTTAAGGGATGGTCTACAGGTGAACCGGTTCTTTCTATCGACAGAGGAACCTTTGATGTTCTAGAACTCTGGATCAATGTTTCAATCAGGACAACTGGTAACATTGTCTTCGACATAGGCGAGCCCAAGCAGTATGTTCTTCCGGGAGAATGTGCTGACTTCCCGATTGAGGTTAACAAATACTTCACACCTGGCAATCTTGTTTTCACTACGCCCGGTGCCCCTGCTGAAAGACCAGAAGGTGCAGATATCAACTCATGGAGGTTCGATCACTGGACAGTAGAGTTGGACTTCTCGGAATGGGGGAGCGAGTCATCATCTTCCGATCAACACATCTATTGGGCGCAGATCGACAAAACATACACTGTCGTTGCTAAGATGTGCGCCCCATTCAACGCCACCGCCGGAATCGGTGAATCAATCACAGTTAGAGCCCACTTGGACGGAACTCCAAAGGTTAGGGACACCGTCCTAATCCTAACAAACGTCGTCCAGAAGTATGAACTAGAGGCACAAGTTCCCGAGACCATTTTGGAACTTTATCCCAGCCAATCGTACCAGATGGACACCAGCGTCACCAACTCAGGGAACGGCCCAGATAGATTCGATATCACAATTGAGTCAATAGTAGATGACGAGGGCGGTGCACATGTTTGGGATATGGATATTCCTAGAATCTTATTCGAGGAACTGAACAGAGACGAGTCTCAGATTGTTCCTATCTCAATTAACGTTCCAGTTCAGACTCTGGCCGGTGATTACACCATCACATTCAATGTTCTGAGCGAGGAGCCTTACGAAGGGACGAGGGTTCAGGATCAAATCGTCCTAAGAGCGACGATTATTGAATTCCACGACATGAGAATTTCTCTTGATCCATCTGTTGAGAGCAGAATCAAGACAACCGCTCCAAGTAGAATTGTTAGGTACACACTGAACGTCTCCAATTTTGGAAATGTAGACGACCAACCAACGATACACAATCACACATATGACGACGTAAACAAGGTTTGGGCAGTCAGTCCAGGGATGGGTTCACTTAGCACTTGGAATATTGAATATGCACTTCTAGAGGGGTTCAGAACAGAATTCCCTCTTGAGAAGCCCTGTGTTGAATTGACCGTAGAAGAAGAGAATCAGATCAACCAGCAGAGTAATGGCCCCGACTATTGCTATGTTACGGCAAGTAACACCGTCAAACTTCCACTAATGGAGCCATATACTACACTGCAACTAGTTGTCATTATCACGGTAGCTCCCGATGCATCATTAACCGATAGAAATATTGGTATCAAAGTGCTCTCAATGTACGGCTCTTCTGAAGAAGGAGGGGATTTTGATGAAACCGAAGTTTGGACCGATTCATGCACTCTTGATAGCAACTCAGATGGTTTTCCGGACAACGTTCCACCAGATTGCGACTCCAATGAACAAATTCTTGAGATGCGTCTCAGAGCCCCAGACTTGGTGCTTGAGAACGTGGTTGCAGCCGACAAGGAAGCGAAAATTGGAGAGATGCTTTCAGTCAACGTATTCGTGACAAACAGAGGAAACGCTCACGCTGCAGATGTAAATATCATCCTATGCAAGGATCAATCAGAATCTGACATTAAGAGAAACGGCTGCAAGGAGGAGAACATAGTATACAGGCAGATTGTCAAGGCGATTATGCCAATCGGCCAGTCAGAGACTGAGCAGAGCGATCCAATCACCCTCCTATACATGGTGGAAGCAGGAAGCCATGAAATCGTGGTGGTCGTCGATCCGGACAACAATATTGTTGAGACCGATGAGAACAACAACATCGAAAAAATAGGAGTAATGAGGTCTCCACTTGGCACTCTCGACGTTGGTCGTGAGGTTGTGGTCAGATACTCTGTCCCTGTGATTATTGTTGGAGCGACATTCTCATTAGTCGGCGTTGCAGGATTCGTTATCTGGGGCAGGAGAATAGAAGCTCTAGCCCGCTTCTCGGAGTTGAGCAGCCTCCTTCCGGGATCGGATGACGACGACATTCTATTCTGATTTTTTCACAACCCACCAAGGTAGAGAAACAGAAGTTTGCCTACCTGAGACAAATGCATCAGAGGTGTTTGCAAAATCTCTCATCAGTCGCTCTCTCAGAGAATCCATCATCTTCTCAGCATGTAATGATTGAATTCGAAGTCCATGGGAAAAAGAATCCAGATCCAGCGGCCTCCTAGGATGCCTCATCATTGCATGAGCCAACTGCCTTTCTTCGTATGACTCGAAACTATCTTCCACACTAGGAGAAACCTTGTGCATCACTTGCTGATGTAATGCAATAATTGCATCTCTCTGCCTGTCAACTTTTTCCAAAGCCGCGTCCAATTCAGAAAGAATCCCCATAGCATCAACCATCGGCATCTTCCTCTTGGAGTCAATGATTCCAATTACTCCCTCTAAGCTTCTAGGAAGACTACCTGAAAGCTTCTTGGCTCCTCCTTTTGGCATTTTTCTATGCTCCGCCCTGAAAAGGTCAGGACCAAGGTCAAGGCGTATAGAGAATGACTGGTTAACACGGTATACTTTCCTCGGAGGACCACCTTTGTTCGACCTCTTCTTCTCAGAATCCACAAAGCCCGCATTTTCAAGAACCTTCAGATGCTTTACTATTGCCTGCTGGCTTACTTCCAGAAGCTCAGATAATTGTAGGGGGTAGTGAGGCTCCTTCACCAAATGCCTCAGAATATCTCTTCTGGTAGGATTCTCGAGAATACTTAGCGACTCGTCGAATCCCACCATCGGATACCAACCTCGAGTTGGGTAGTCTGTACCCCCATAAAAACCCAATCTGATTATTTTTCGAAAGGTTGAGGTTGTAAATCAGCCATCATCCCATGACTTCCAAGAATCTTCCGACTTCCCCTCTGGGTTGTCTTCCTCAACTTCTTGCGGTCTTTTCTGAATTTGTTCAACAGCGAAAGGATCAGGCACCGGGGATGAATCTGAATCAACATTGAATGCCTGCTCCGGGCTAGTGAATACAACACGACCATCTTCGATGATTACGAATTGGTCATCTTTCTTTCTCTTGTCAGTCCATACCATAACAGCTAACACTAGTCCAATGATGCCAATCGGGGACCCAATGCAACACCCAACGAAGAACAAGTAAGTCCACGGACTACTTAGCATATCATTAGCGGCCTCTTCATCATCAACCAACCATAGAATTGAAGCTGAAGCATCATTGTGAAGAGTATACGTCCCACGAACGTTTTCAAACACTCTTACGGGACTGTATAATGTCTCGTCATCCCCTCCGAGTCTTTCCGGGTCCCGCCAATTGGGGGACCTCCCTTCGACTTCTTCACCATCATTTCCAATCAATCTAAGCTCCGAGTAGGGGGCCTCTCCCTCATTCTCTCTTAGTGCTGTCAGCATAGCCGACTCAACTATCTCGAAGGTCTTCTTTTCACCCGGCTCCAATTTTACTACATAGTTCGTCTCAGGATCATATGTATCGTAGATATCTTCGGACATCTGTATCATAGAAACAACCGCAAGAAGAAGAAGAAGGGCGGAAGACGCAGTCGCGCGTCTCGCAAGGCGCCTCCTTCGCTCTGTCACGACCCATCCTGAGTGTTCGTATCTATCAGGGTTGTTTTCAATATGATAACCCCATTGCAGAGAGTTTCTCTGGCAAGTAAGTGTCAGTTACGAAGTCTAGACCGTATTTAGCCAGAGACTGCTGCTCCGCCTTTTTCCCAATTTCCTGCATCAAACCTATCTGCTCTTGCCACCAGCCTGTAGAGAATCTAGGATCGCTTAACTCGGCATTTAGGGCATTCAGATCCTGTTTGGTGAGATCATCACTAGGAAGATCATAGGCGAGAATATCATCCGCTGTGATTCCTAAGTAGGTGGCCTCCTTGGTAGCAAGATATTCTGATATGTGAGCCGTCTTGATTGCGCCATAAGCAATACTGGCATAGATTCTGAATGACCAAGGGTCACAGTCTGTGAAGACCATGATTGGCTTATTCCACTCTTCGCTCATCCTTCTCATTATCCTCCTGGTAGATCTTGCGGGTTGTCCCTTCAAGTGCACTAATGCGCATCTTGCCTCCTCATCGAAACCATTCTCTACCAAACGATCGAACATTCCACCCGTTTCAATTGCCATTACGAAGTCAATGTCTTCTTCAATAAGCTGCAACTTTTCCGACTCTACATTGTATGGGACGCCATATCCTGAATCTCCAACATCGTCGCGACAATTAATATTCATCCAGTCCCCCCTGCGATTTCTTTCTTCGAAGGTCACATTTCCGATTATTCTAGCCCCGTCTTCTTCAGGTCTTAGGCCAAAGTCTTCCCTTAGACACTTGGTAACAATCTCCAGGTCTTCCGCGAGATTGTTGCTTTCATTCTGACTAGAGAATTTTCCATTTCCCCATGCTTCAGAAATATAGTACATTTCTCTAAGAGTGGAAGTTTTGTTTACAGAAATCATCTCCTCAATGAATTCTGTAATGTGAAGTGCCCTGAGTAATTGCCTAGCCGATCCGAGCGATGTCGCGTCTCGTACAGTTTTGCTCTTACCGTACTTGTAAACACCCAGCCTCTTATCGAATCCAATATTGGACTTCGATCTAACAGGCAACGTCATTGTAGGGGGATTCCCCTTCAACATCTTGTCATGCATTTCTGAAGCGACGCTGTGTAGGGCTTCAATTACTTCCTCATTCGTTTTTTGCTTGTTCAACATTATTCACCGACCTCCTCTTCTCTTGAATTGAAATCCTCAAACAGACTTGTCTGTCCACCTTCTAATGCTTGCAACGGAGAACCAACCTCACTGTGTTCTGCCCTTTCTTTTAGTTGACCAATTGTCTCCTTCGGCTTTTCAAGCTCTGTTTCTGCTGCCTCAAGAGCTTCTGAACGTCTTAACTCTTCTAGAAGCCTTTCGTCAATCTTTGTCGCACCGATAATTTCACCGTTGCCTCTGAAAAAGATCTCCGCATCGCTCCATTCCCCTCTTTCCAATCCAGAAACCTCGAAATCAATCTTTGTTGATGAACCTGGGTTAAGGGTGTCAAGCCTCCAAGCCCAAAGACCCTTGGCCTGCTTACTTCCTCCCAATGGATTTCTTGATATTGAAGTATTTTCAGACTCAGGCCATTTCGCCAGAATCGTATAGGCTCTAGCTCTAGCGGTGTAGTTGTAGATTGTAATCGAGCACTTTGCAACTTTCCTTTCTTTGTCCCACCCAAGCTCTTCTTCGCAGAAAACCGCATCCATAATCTTAGTAATTATCGGAGCCAAGTCAGGCTCTTCTCTGGAGAGAAGTTGAGAGGACTTCTGGGAAATTTCCGGCAAAATGATATTTATCAACTCAAATTTTTCCTGAGCCTTTTTTCTCTGAGAACTTTTCTTTAAGTGATTCTTCAAGCCTCTTCCTACTTCGAGCATAGCCAGTCGGATTTCTTCGAATACCTCCTCATTGTCAGCTACAGCCTCTTTGGCTTCACTAGTAAATTGGACATTTGTAGAGGCTAGATGAATCAGCACTGCTGCAGGACCCTTCGGAATACCCTTGCCTCCAGGATGGTCCAACCCGTACCTTTTCCAATCTACCGATTCCAATGCTTTTGTTAGCAAACATCCACCTTGCTGGTACATCAGGGGGACTCGATTAGCGAACCTTAGGATCTCTATTGGACCATCAGCACCAAGATCCCCGCCAAACACCAAACCGACTTCGATTTGGAAAGGGTTACCGTTCGAAACCTTGGGGCTTCTAGTGATAGTAGAGGCAAATCGGGAGTCAATTGCCTTTGAAAGCCCCTTCTTGATGAGAAGATCTTCAATTGGAGAAAGGCAGTCAGTGGGAGGGGAGAGTAGCTTTACTTTGCGGAAAGAAGACACCATTGATTGCGCTTCGTTTGCAGTTATCCTCTTCGGACTTCTACTCTCGTCTAGACCAGATGCAGAAAGAATCTCTCTCGCCGCTCTCATACTTACACCTGAGAAATTGTGTCTTAGGAATGAAGTCAACTTCCTTTCTCCAGACTCTTTTAGCATCCTCTGTAAGGATCCAAGTTGTATTCCATGAGGATGGGGGCGTATCTCGCTAACCGTCCTAGGAAGTTTGTCAGTTGTCCTTGGCCAATCACCTTTCTCTATTGTACTTCCATCTCTATCTCGAACCACAAGTGAGATGCTGGCATGTGGATTTACAATAGAAGTCATTCTAAGGTATTGATGAATAGACTGCCTCCCCCTCTGGTACTTTGCTCTCATCTCCGTCTCAATCCTCAATCCGTGTTCTATGCCGACTCCTGTTTTTCCATCAATCCAAATGTCCCTTAACTCCCCACTCTTGGTCGCTTTGTTTCTTCTGGTGTCAATCCCCAACTCAACAAAAACCGCGGAAGAGTCCTTTGCAATTTTGGATGTAACTTTAGTCTTAGACCCTGCAGTTAACTGACTATACATCACTACCCCCGTAATTCCTATTCCTTGCTGCCCTCTAGTTTGCCTAATTGCGTGAAACCTAGAACCCAGTAGGAATTTTCCAAAAACATTCTCGATGTCTTCTCTAGGAATTCCTGGGCCATTATCCTGTGTTACAAGATTAATTCTATCTCCTTTCAAACGATTTATTTCTACTCTGATTTCGGGCAATATTCTGGATTCCTCGCAAGCGTCTAGGGAGTTATCCACTGCTTCTTTTACCGCAGTAATTAACGATCTCTGTAGAGTGTCGAAACCTAGGAAGTGCTTGTTCTTCTCAAAGAACTCGCTAATCGAAATCTGTTTTTGTTTGCTGGATAGTCTTTCTGCAGGGTCCACTAATATCACCACTACCAAGTCCTCCCTTGTCCTAATGACACGGGGCTTGCAAGGTATCTGACACCGCTGCGAGACCGCTATTGAAATATGCCCCAGACAACCCTTCTTGAATGCTAATTCAAGAGAAGACTCCTGGACGCCAGGCCGTGATTCTTCCAGTGAAGGCACTGGTCATTACTGTCAATGGGCTAGCGAGGTAAAGCTTCCCTGGCCCCGACCGTCCCTGAAAGTTCCTATTTATTGCAGAAACAGTCACCTGATCAGTAGAATCACTCACTCCCGGACCTGCTCCAATGCATGCCCCGCAACCAGGGTCAATCAACTTCACACCTACCTTCTCGAAGGTTTCTGTCCACCCCATCTTTAGTGACAGATCTTTGACAGACTTTGAGCCGAATTGAATGTAACAATCTACTCCTTCAGATATTGAAAGGCCGGCTTCTATAGCCGCTTCACATACCATCGCGTAGTATGAGAAATCATCATCCTTCCCTGCTGTACAAGATCCTGCATAAGCGATGTCTATCAAAACCTCCCCAATATCTGCAATAAATGCACCATTGGTAGGATCGGAAGGAACTCCCTCGTCAGGGTTTCCAGGATGAGCGACCATTGGTCTAATTTCTGTAAGATTAATTGTGTGAATCCCACCACCATATGTTGCATTTTGGTCTGGAAGAACAAACTCATTCCTAATTTGTTCTTCGGTCAAATCGGGCCTTCTGGATAGTAACCACTCCACTGTGATATTGTCCGGTTCACAGATCCCTGTTTTTGCACTGCATTCGGTTGCCATGTTGCAAAGAGTGGCCCTCTCATCCATTGAAAGATTAGCTAAGCCTGGTCCTCCGAACTCCATACTCATATCCAAAGTCTCCGAGTTTGCAGCATAGCGCCAGAGAATATGCAGGATCACGTCCTTTGCAGTACATCCTGGATCTAAGTCACCCACTAGTTCGAATCTAATACTCTCAGGTACGTTAACAAACGCGAACTGATTGTGAATTAAGTTGGCATACTCGGTAGACCCCACACCGAATGCTAGTGCATTCGACGCCCCTCCCATGCACGTATGCGAGTCAGTAGCCTGAATGAAGTCTCCAACATCGATGAACTCCTCCCGAGCAACTTGGTGACAGATTCCTGGACTTATTCCATCCACTGCAGAGTAGTCTCTCACACCAGTGTGTTCTTGGAAAGAATCTTGCATATCCCTCAAAGTTTGAATTTTCTCTGCAAACCTTCCAAATCTAGGCACGTCCGTAGCATACAACAGGTGATCCTCGAAAACTGCAAACTTAGGAGGATTGGGAATCTTGTAATCGCTACCATATTCTTCTTCAAGAAATGTGTGAACCTGGGCTGTAGTAAATTCGTGGGAATAGCCCCCATCTACCTGTGCTAGTACGGCATCACCAGGTTTTACGAATCCCTTTTTTCCATCAGTTCCTAGAAGTTTATTTGAAATCAACTTCTCCACCATTGTCATTTCCCTATCCCCAGTTTCGACTTTGGGTAGAACGATTTCCCCCCTCTTCATTCTTTTCGCGAATGGAAGGATCCCCCCGTTTTCCAAAATGACTTTGCTCACTGGGTCGTATCTCTTTGTAAACTCAGATAGAGGAACCCCTTCCCCTTCTTGCAACCTCTTCAGCATGGAGTAATCTCCCATAAGCTGCCCTAGGTTCAGGTTGTTCCTCTCGTGAATTGGTGCGAAGGATGCAGCAATTACAATCCTAACCCCTGACCATCGTTCGCATTGGGCCGCCGTCTCTCTACTTGACCCAGTGCCTTTCCTGTGCCCCGAAACAATCACTTCAAAACCACCATCAATCAGAGCCCTCGGCTCAAAGACTCTCATCCCATCTTGAAGTAGGCCAGCATAGGCATTCTCAGCAATCGCCGATGGCTCGTGATCGAAGCAGGCCCAAGCAGGAGTCATCACGTCTGTGTTGATGTCATCTAGTAGATCCTCCACGCCCAGGTCTTCCATTTTCAGATTTAGACCATCGTACAATTGCCTTCGTATCAACTCCAAGTCCTTCGTCAGAAACAGCACTCTCTTTCCTGGAGTAATTTTCACAATACTAGGGGGCCATTCACCTCCGGACGACATTGTTCTCCTATCTGCCATAGCAGATTCATATTTCACGATTCTCAATATAGAGATAATTCGAAATGCACATTTCCAGATCCCTTAGCAAAGCAAATAATAGACTTAAATAAGATGTCTATTGCGGATTTAATACCTTTCTGTCGAAAGGGGGGTGAGTTTGAATGTCATACCTTGTTGAAGACACAGTGAAGTGCGATGAATGTGGAAGCCGAAATTTGAGTAAAGATGAATCAAGAGGAGAGGTTGTCTGTGATGACTGCGGACTCGTTCTTGAAGACAAGGTAATCGATCAAGGAGCCGAGTGGCGAGTATTCAGTCCAGAGCAGGGCGATCAGAGAGCCAGGACAGGCGCCCCGATGACTGTGATGCTGCATGACAAGGGTCTCTCTACCGACATCGATTGGCAGAATAAGGACTACTCTGGAAAGTCGATCTCTAGTAGATATAGAAGCCAGTTCTATAGGATGAGGAAGTGGCAGAAGAGATCAAGGGTCAGTAATGCTACTGAGAGAAACAAGGCCATGGCTCTAGCAGAATTAGACAGGATGGCGAGCCGTCTGGAATTACCCAAGACCATCAGGGAGACAGCAGCCGTCACCTATGGAAAAGCAGTCGATGCAAGACTAATCAGAGGAAGATCGATTGAAGGAGTGGCTGCAGCTAGCCTATACGCAGCCTGTAGAATATGTGAGAACCCCCGGACCCTCGATGAGATTGGCGAGGCAAGTAGAACGGGACGAAAGGAGATTGGTCGGACATACCGGTTCATGGTTCGTGAGTTGAGAATGAAGATTCCACCAACTAAGCCAGAAGACTACATTCCAAGATTTTGCTCGGGCCTTGACCTCGATGCAGAGGTTCAGGCAAAGGCATACGAGTTAATTGCTGCAGCCCAAGAAAAGGAGTTGACAAGCGGTCGAGGCCCAACTGGAATTGCAGCCTCAATAATTTACATCGCAAGTGTGCTTTGTGGGAAGAGAAGAACTCAGCGCGAGGTCGCCGAAGTAGCCGGAGTAACTGAGGTTACTATTAGGAACCGTTACAAGGAACTTATTCAGAACCTGAACATAGAACTCGAAATCTGATGGACTCATGAACAACCAGTGGTCGACCCGCATTCGTTACATTTCAGACAGGTTCCGTTCCTGACCATCTGACTGCCTCCGCAATCGTCACAGATGTCACCGGTGAAACCTCTTTCCTTTGCCGCTTGTCTGGTTTTAGCTTCTGAATCAAGAATTGGGGTAACACTTGCTTCGAGAGTCATTTGTACCTCTCTCTTCTCTCCCTGCGATCTCTGCAAACCTTGCTCAGTCATTTCAGGTCTGCTTATTGAAAAAGGATCCAAATCCACAGCATCAACGTGAGCAAGATCGTCTCTACCTGCGTACTCAATTGCTAGTTCGCGAAACACCCAATCGATAATGCTGGAAGACATCTTTACTCTGCCACTTCCTCCTTCAATCATCCCGCTTGGTTCAAATTTTGTGAATGTGAATGACTTCACGAACGCATCTACCGGGACCCCGTGTTGGAGTCCAATTGATACAGATATGGCGAACTGTGACAGAAGGGCTCTCCAAGCAGCTCCTTCCTTTGAAGTAAGCAAGAATATCTCACCAAGCTTTCCATCTTCATACTCTCCAGTGATTAGGCGGACGCTATGACCGCCTACTCTGGCCTTGAAGTTCGCGCCTCTCTTTCTGTCTGGTAGAGACCTCCTGGTTGCAATGTAGTTCTGGACCAGTTTTTCCGCCACAGGCTTGGCTACTTCGTCAGCAAGCGGAATGGCACTAACCGCTTCTTCAACCATCTTCTCGACAACCTCATCTTCTTCATCCCCTTCTAGGTCCACCGAATCAACCAACTGACTCATAAGTGGTTGAGAAAGCTTACTCCCGTCTCTGTAGACCGCACAAGCCTTGTTCATCGTCGCATGACTCAAATTGTAGGCCTCTCTCACATCTTCGATAGTTGAGTCCGAGGGCATATTTATGGTCTTTGAAATCGCTCCTGATATGAAAGGTTGAGCTGCTGCCATCATCTTTACATGTGCATCCCAAGAAATCGATCTCTTACCGTATTTTCCACAGGGAGTGGCACAGTCGAAAACAGCCAGATGCTCCTCTTTGAGTCCTGGAGCACCTTCGATAGTGTTGAATCCGAATATGCGATCGTTCGCTGCATCAACCTCATCAGAAGCAAAGCCAAGGAATCCAAGAGTGTCGAAGAAAGGGTCTTCAAACTGGCTTTTAGACAAACCTAGGACATCAATGCAGAAACTCTCGCCCAAGATTGAAGGGGCGAAAGCAGATCTCAAATCGAATACATCCCCAAGCTTGGACTCAATCTTCTTTACCAAACTCGAGTCGAAACCCAACTCCTTCAGTTTCTCTATAGGGAGGCTGGAGCAGCCAGAAAGCCTCTTTGTTCCCATAATGTACTCTTCTATATCTCTCCCTTCATTTTCAGAATACCCTAATCTGCTAAGTGCATTAGGAACTCCGTTGTTAATGATTCTGAGAGAGCCCCCGCCAGCTAGAGTCTTGTACTGGACTAGTGAGAATTGAGGCTCTACTCCTGTCGTATCTGCCCCCATAACCAGTCCTATGGTTCCTGTGGGAGCAATGACAGTAGTCTGAGCGTTTCTGTATCCATGCTCTTCTCCATCCATAACTGCTCTATCCCAGCAGGTTCTAGCAGCTTCTAGGAGATCCTTGGGGCACTTCTTTGAGTTTATTCCCATTGGAACTACTGTCAGACCCTCATATTCCTCAGCAGGAGAGTCGTAGGCAGCCCTCCGATGATTTCGCATTACACGAAGCATTTCTTCTGAGTTCCTTTCGTAGTCCGGAAAGGGTCCTAGGACAGAAGCCATCTCAGCACTAGTCGCATAGCTCTCACCACACATGATTGCAGTTATCGCACCACAAATAGAGTATGCTCGCTCATCGTCGTAAGGGATTCCCATATGCATGAGAAGGGATCCAATATTGCAATACCCCAGACCAAGAGTCCTGTATTCGTAAGACCTCTTTGCTATCGATTCCGATGGAAATTGGGCCATAAGTACGCTAATCTCCAATGTAGTAGTCCAAAGACGGACACTATGCCTAAAGTCTTCAACCTGAAACGAGTGGGTGTCGAGATCGTAGTAATGCAGTAGGTTGATACTCGCTAGATTGCAAGCAGTATCGTCAAGAAACATGTATTCAGAACACGGATTTGAACCATTTATCCTCCCCGCCTCTGGACAGGTGTGCCACTCGTTGATTGTTGTATCAAACTGAACTCCTGGATCGGCGCACGCCCAAGCGGTGTAAGCCACCTTGTCCCACAGTGAACCGGCATCAATGGTTCTGCAGGGAATTGGGTCTCTTCCTTCCTCCGCCGCGGCCTCTCTTTCCGTTCTGAAAAATAGCCCCCAATCTCCTCCAGTCTTCACAGCGTCCATGAATGAATTGGGCACCCTTACTGAATTGTTACTGTTTTGGCCCGAGACGGTTCCATAGGCCTCTCCTTGCCAGTCGGTGTCTAGGACATCAAACTCCAGTCCTTTCCAGCCTTGCTCTGCTAGATCGAGAATCCTTTGAATGTGAGCTTGAGGAACGCTGTCATTGATTGCTCTAACCATTGCTTTTCGTAGACCTAGGTTAGTTTTCTGGTTGAATCTACCTTCATCATCCCCGAATGACCATATAGCCTCCATTATGGAATCTGCATGCTTCTGCAATATCGAACTCCCAATTACCAAAGCAGAGACCTTTTCCTCTTCGGAGGGCTTCCAATCAATGTATTCCTCTATGTCTGGATGATCAAGATCCAGAGTGACCATTTTGGCCGCTCTACGAGTAGTCCCTCCCGATTTTATCGCACCAGCGGCCCGGTCCCCAATCTTGAGGAATGAAAGCAACCCACTAGAGGTCCCTCCTCCTGAAAGCGGCTCCCCTGCCCCCCTGATATTCGAAAAGTTAGAGCCAGTCCCAGAACCATACTTGAACAGAAGAGCCTCTCGGTTCCATAGGCCCATAATCGAATCACTACCTCCAACCAAAGAGTCGGAAACCGACTGGATGAAGCAAGCGTGGGGTTGAGGGCGCTCGTAGGCGCTGGTCGAAAGCCCGACCTCTCCTGTTTCCGGATCGACGAAACTATGCCCCTGAGGGGGGCCCTCTATTCCATACGCCCAGTGAAGTCCTGTGTTGAACCACTGGGGACTGTTGGGTGCCGATCGCTGACTAGCAATCATGTAGCACATCTCATCGAAGTAGGCGCGAGCATCAGCCTCGCTTGCGAAGTATCCATACTTCCAGCCCCAGTAGGTCCAGGTCCCTGCAAGTCGACGGAAAAGCTGTCTTCCATCGGTCTCACCACCCATTCTTTCGGCAGCATCCATCGTCTGAAGCCGCTCGTGATCTGGCTCACTTCGCTGTAGCCAGACAGGCACCCCCTCTTCGGGAACGCTCCTAACATGCTTAGGAACACCCGCCTTGCGTAGATACTTCTGAGCGCAGACTTTTCCAGGAATCCCAGAAAATCCAGATGGAAGTTTGACTCCTTCTATAGAATCAGCCATAGAACCATCAGGATTTCTAATCTCGACATCCATTTCTATCCAATCAAACGAACCGAATGGATCCTGATCAGCAGAGGTGAATCTCCTCTCTATTACCAACCCACTTTCCAAGCTTCGCTCGCTTCCAGATGTCTTTATTTTCGTCTGCATTCGTCATCATCTCCCATGTCGTACCGATCAGGATTGGTCCCGCCAGCGCAAGGGAGTTGCGATTCCGAATGGGGGGTGTTTAATGATTAGTGTCAAAGTCCCCATTTGGACAAACATTTTGTTGAAAAAAATGGCAATTCCATGATAAAAAATTCCGAACGGTCATTGTATCTCCAAAGACCAGTCAAGCGAGGTCCCCGACCTTGTAATCATTATTCCAACACTACAGAATTTTTCGTGACTACTCTCAATTAGACGCCGAACGAGTAATTCAGGCACGTCTCCCTTTACGACATAGTGCATGTTCACTGAAGTGAAAACCCTAGGTGCTTCAGAAGCCCTCTCCGCTTCGATCTCTATTTTCACCCACTCTAAGCTTTCAGCACGATCCTTAAGCCCGCCAATCACATCGATAAGTGAGCAGGCAGCATGCCCATGAAGGACCATTTCCATCGGACTCGGTGAATCGGGACCATAGATCTCGAACTCCTTTCCTCCGCCCGTGGTCCCGATATATCCATCAACATCTGTCCACATCACCTCTCCATTCACAGTCCACCGAACTAATTCACACCCTTCAAGGGTTGGCTTCATCAATCCCCCTACTGTCGCAGTCATGATAGTCATGTCTCAAGGTCAGAAAATTTCGATTTCAGATGGCCAGATTAAAGTTCCAGACAACCCAATTATTCACTACATAGAAGGAGATGGCATAGGTGTCGACATTACTCCAGTAATGATGAATGTGGTAGACAGCGCAGTCAAAAATGCATATGGCAAAGAGAAGAAAATCCACTGGGTTGAAGTGTTGGCAGGTCAGAAAGCATTCGACTTGACAGGCGAGTGGCTTCCGGATGAAACCAAGGACTCAATGGAGCAAGGTTTGGTTTCTATCAAGGGACCTCTAACTACTCCAGTAGGAGGCGGAATCAGAAGTCTAAATGTTGCATTGAGGCAGCAGCTTGATTTGTTTGCATGTGTAAGGCCAGTGAGATGGTACGAAGGGACACCAAGTCCTGTAAAAGAACCAGAAGCAGTTGACATGGTAATCTTCAGAGAGAATAGTGAAGATGTGTATGCTGGAATAGAGTGGGAGGCTGGAAGTGACGATGCTCGGAAGGTGCTCGATTTCCTCCAGAATGAGATGGGAGTAACTAAGATTAGATTCCCAAACACTGCAGGTTTGGGAATTAAGCCAGTTAGCAAAGAAGGAACTGAAAGGATAGTTAGGGCCGCAATAAAGTATGCCATAGACAACAATAGGGACAGCGTAACTTTGGTCCATAAAGGAAACATCATGAAGTTTACAGAAGGTGGCTTCAGAGACTGGGGATACCAATTGGCCAAGGAAGAGTTTGGTGCTACAGAGCTTGATGGTGGACCTTGGTGCGCCTTTGAGAACCCAAATTCTGGAAACACGATTATCATGAAGGACGTAATTGCAGACGCAATGCTCCAACAGGTGCTGACTCGTCCAAGAGAGTATGGGGTTCTGACTACAATGAATCTTAATGGAGATTACATTTCTGATGCTCTCGCAGCACAAGTGGGTGGAATAGGAATTGCACCGGGAGCCAACATTAACTATGACACTGGAATAGCTATTTTCGAAGCAACCCATGGCACTGCACCAAAGTATGCAGGACAGAATAAAGTAAATCCAGGTAGTCTGATATTATCGGCTGAGATGATGTTGAGGCATATCGGCTGGACCGATGCAGCGGATTCAATCGTCAGAGGAATGGAGCGGACAATTTCTGCGAAGACGGTGACTTACGACTTTGAGAGACTGATGGACAATGCAACTCTTCTTTCTTGTTCAGAATTTGGAAATGCTGTAGTCTCCAACATGTAGGTATACAGATGGAAGAAGCAAGACAAAGAATGCTCGAATTCTTCAATCGTTCGATGGACTCCAATCAACCACTTGCATGGTTCGAAGACGTCTATTCAAAATCAAATGGGGACCGTGATTTAGTTCCCTGGGACTGGAGGGAACCCCATCCATTCCTAGTTGAATGGGCAAATGAGAATAATCAGTCTGGAACTGCATTGGTGGTAGGTTGTGGACTTGGTGAGGATGCTGCTTTTCTCAGTAGAAGGGGGTGGAGTGTAACTGCATTCGATGTGTCTGAAACAGCGGTTTCGTGGGCAAGAAAAATGCACCCAGAACATAACATAAATTGGTTGGTCGCCGATCTTCTCAATCCACCAGACTCTTGGAAAGACAAATTCGATTTGGTTCTAGAAGTCCATATTCTACAAGCGATCCCTGAAGAAATTAGAGCCAAGGCAGCACCCATTCTTCCATCACTAGTTTGCCCTGGGGGACAACTAGTTTGTATTGGTAGGATAAGTGATGAGGACGATTCTGAAGGCCCACCTTGGCCACTATCTGAGGAATTTATTCATCAAATCGGCTATGGACTAGAGAATCTAGAAATTCACAAATCTGTGATTCCGGACAAGGAATCAGATAGATTCCGTGCGGTTTGGAAGAAGTGATTGCAGAACCACTCTCACTTCAAACGTCCACTCCAGATTTCTAACCATGCTGAGATGTTCCTCTCAATGTCATTTTCGGAGACTTCCCTGTCTTCAACAACCCCTCCCTTAATTGGTTTTATTCTGCAACCACAAGCGTTTGCATGACCTCCTCCGTCAGTGTCGAAAAAGGTGGCCAAGGCGGTCAAATCGAAGACTCCACCAGTCTGGTGAAGGAATGAATTTGTATAAAATGAAGCAGACACGGGATATCGACCACCTTCTCCAAATGTGGCCCCAACATCACCATGAATTACAACACACGCATCGCAATCATCCCCTGCCATGGCAGTAATTTGATAGCCATTTGAACGGATCCCCAGTCCCTCTAACCTCACAATCGCAAGCCTGTCCACTATGCTGATATTTTCGTTTATCGCATTAATTAGCATGTCCATGCTAGTCCTTTCCTCATCCACCAGATTGGAAATCTTCGAATCGGACATTATCATTTCCAGCGACAAACCTTCCTGAATCGCCTCAAGAATCCACATTGCGGTATCTTCTCCAGAGTCGATAACTCTACTTAGCCACAACACCGATTCATCCGACAGGTACTCTTCCTTGGTAATGCCTCCTCCGTCTAGTTTATCCACCCATTCGATTAACTCTTCCAGATCCGAAAGATCTAGTCTTTCACCGACTAACTCGAAAGCTATCCTAGCCGCTGAAGGAGAATCTCTCCACACCTCAATAGCCTTTCCTGAAGTCGAACCATCTGGTTTATTTGACTGGTGATGGTCAATGCACAATCCACAATCCTTGTGAAACGGGAGGTCGCAAATTGCTGTCCAACGGTCTATGACCCCATCAAAAAAACCAGCCCTCAATTCTCCAGGATGACCAAAAATTACCTCCGCTTCTGTCCACCAACGCCGAAGAATCGATGCTGTAACCACCCCATCTAGATCGTTGTCAGTGACTATCCTGCGGATTTCCAGATCTAGCGGCCCAAGCTCCATGTTGTCCGACTCGTGTTAATGTCAATTGTGGTTTCGTATACAATATCTCTTCTCTCGGAAGGTTTTCATTCTCCATCGAGGCTCCACAATTATGCACAGTAATGCCGGCGCGCTTGAGACTTCTTGTGGCTTAATTTTGGTGAACTTCGACAGCATTTTACTACTCCAGTACCCTCAAGGTCACTGGAGCTTCCCAAAGGGGCACGTCGAGGAGGGGGACTCCGACCACCATTCGACTGCCCTTAGAGAGCTAACTGAGGAGACGGGAATTTCTAAAGCAAGAATCGTAGAAGGGTGGTCTCAGAAGACCGAGTATACATTTTCGCGAAAAGGAAGGGAAACTCCAAAGCAGGTATTCTGGTATCTAGCAGAAACCGACGAGTTGGATGTAACACTATCCCACGAACATACAAACTATCTTTGGCTTCAAATCGATGACGCTGAGGATCAAATTACCTTCAAGCAGGAGAAAGAACTGCTTCGCTCAGCTAGGAACTATATCCGTGCAAAGGCCAGAAGCCGTTAATCAGAGCTATCGCTTCCCTAATGGCGTCCAAAGGGACTCTTCTTCACCGATATTCTTGGCAATCCATCTTGACAAGACAAACAACCAGTCAGAGATTCTGTTTAGATAGCAAATCACTTCCATCCTAACAGATCCTTCTCCTTCTAGACTTCTTACTAGGCAAGCCTCTCTTTCCGCTCTTCTCGCAACGGTTCTAGCAACATGTAGGAGAGCAACTGGAGCACTGCCAGTAGGTAAAATAAACGACTCAAGCGGTTCCAAATCCTCTAGCCACTTGTCCATCTCTTCTACCAGTCTGTCACACTCTTCAATTCCGATCAAGACCATTTGTTCTGGAAGTTTTCCTGGTCTACATGAGCACTCCCCGCCCAAGTCAAAGAGCTCCTGCTGTACTCTTGACAATGACTCTTCTGCATCATCGGGTCTGTGGAATCTGGTTACTCCAGGCATTCTTTGAAGCTCCATTCGGACAACCCCGATTTGTGAGTTCAATTCGTCAATAGTACCAAACAAGCCCACTCTCCGGTCTTCCTTGCCAACTTTGGTCCCATCAAGAAGAGACGTCTCACCACTGTCCCCTGTCCCGGTATGGACCCTGTTTATTCGGACCATAATGTCCCGAGGGGGCTTGCGCTTTCAATCGTACTCAGGTTTCGAATCCGAAATTACTAACCCATCCTCAATCGCTTTCGTCCAAGAATCATCTACTGAGTCCCAACCACCCATTTTTTCCAACTCTGTAAGATACTCCGATTCCTCTTTCGAATTACCCAATTTTCTGTGAATCAGTGCCAGAGCCGCATAACTCATTGAATTTATCCACTGTTCCTCCATGTCCCAAGACCTCTCAAAATGTGATATAGCACCGTTGGGACCCAGGATTAAGCCCCTGTGAATCTGCCTCAGTCCTGACTTAGACCATGCAATGCCTGGAACTCCGATAACTAACCCTCTGAATGCCAAGTACAACTCTACTGAGACCATTGTTCCTGCAAGTAAGAATGAACCAATCTGCTCTAATTGTCCCGCATACTCCCACCTGGAAGAAAGGAGTGAAACTCCTCCCAAGCAGAATAGGACTCCTGCCAAAGGAGCCACAATTACATCAGTCTTTGAAACACTCATGCTTCTGATCCCGCTCACCACGAAAATCCCACCAAGGAATACAGAAATTACAGCGGGGAATTCTCCCTCTGCCTCCCTAGGGCTAGTACTGGCTATCCAAAGAATTAGAGCTGTAAAGGATAGAACCGCTGAAAGCCTCCCACCTTCCTCAGGAAATGGTTGGAACCTACTGAGATAGTAGGTATATCCCGCCAAAAAAACAAAGACCAAAATCCAAAATTGCACTTCAATCCTCCATTTCCCTTCCCCATCCTACTTTCCAGAAATCTTCGTTGTCAAGTAGCATAACCCACTCAGAGTCATTTGACTTAAGTAGCATATCGGCTCTTTTTTCAAGACCGTTCAAGAGCGACTCTTCCACTTCTCCTTTGGAATGAGCACTCTGCCAACTCGATTGAATCTTCTTTACTTCTAATTGACCGTCCTCCCTGTCATCGAAGCACCTCTCGCATACTTCTCTTAGTTCTTGGATCCATAATTTTGAGTTTTTGAGGTGAGGTTCGCTATGGATTGATTTAGACTTGGTTTGAAATGGCCACCAACCCATGAACCCGATACGATGAGCGAAATGTCTTGATGCTTTGTGAACTCATAAGTGCCAATGTCTTCACGCATGTCCGTGGCACGCGTAGTCGTTCACTTGGATTGCAAGCCCAAGGACAAATCAATTTCGAATATTCTGGAGAGTTACGAGGACAGGCTCAAACCTCGAGGAATTACATTGCAAACACACCATACCAGAGGAAATCTTTCTGATTACGAGTCAGAAATCTCCGATCTTTCTGGCAATATAGTAATTATTGACCAAGGAGGAGAGG
>CEOQ01012075.1_pt1 | contig 38838 bp, 27 predicted proteins | sample 361351 | NCBI WGS metagenome assembly CEOQ01 (sample SAMEA2619907, study PRJEB7988) | marine metagenome | biome: marine biome (ENVO:00000447); feature: deep chlorophyll maximum layer (ENVO:xxxxxxxx); material: "saline water (ENVO:00002010), including plankton (ENVO:xxxxxxxx)" | depth 60 m | reverse complement strand
TATCCCCCCCTCCGGTCTTAGGACCTCTAGTGCCGACCCCAGGCCCTCATCGGAACTTGGAAGGAGCCCCAGGATAACCCTGTCAGCTAATCCATTTAGTGACCGAGTCGTTACAGCATTGTCGCCAACGTGGACTACGCAACGCTCCTCCACCCGATTCGCCTCTAGGCCCCACCCAAGTGACATGACCGCCTCGGGGTTCCATTCGCATGCGTGCACTATGGAGGCCCTTCCGTGCACTAGGGCAGGTAGGGTGTAGTAGCCTATCCCTGCATACATGTCGACAACCACTTCACCTTCTCCGACAACCTCTCCCATCCTCCTCCTCTCGTTCACGTTTCCGGCAGAAAACATGCATTTTGTCATCCTGTAACCATAGTCTATTCCATTCTCTCTTCTGACTACCCAGTCGTCATCCCCAAGCAGCATCTCTAGGCCGCTCTCTCTGAACTTCCCACTTACTTCTCCCATCCTAGCCAGCCGTTCTGCCCCAAGGGCCTCAGCAACTGCCTTCCATAACCTATCGTCACGTCCCCAAACCGCTTCGGGGAAGGCCCCAGAAGGTAGGATGGCTACGTCTGAGAAACGCTCCCACCTCTTTGGCAGTTCTCCAGGAGGAAAACCTCCTGACCAGTCTCTGATTGCCTCTTCCATCCTTGCATGTGGGTCCTTGACATGCATATTATCGCCCCTGGAGATGAGCACGGATCCTTCCAGCCATCTCTTTCCCTATTCCCGGTACTTCTTGCAGGTCTCTAACGCTGGCGTGGTCAATCCTCTTCCTACCTCCAAAGTGCCTCAGAAGTGCCTGAATCTTCTTCGCGCCAAGCCCTTCTATTTCCTCCAGCGGATCGGCAATCGCTCCCTTCCCTCTGCGCTTCTTGTGGTAGGCGTTAGCAAATCTGTGCGCCTCGTCTCGGGCATGCACCAGAACTCTGCCCCTCCTATCAAGGACCAGTGGCTCCATTCCCGAAATGTGAAGCGTCTCTTCACGCTTCGCGAGTGCGGCTACGGGAAACAATCCAGAAAGGCCAAGCCCATCTAGGTCACCCATGATTGTCGACAAATGAGTCTCACCACCATCCAGAAGTAGGAGGTCTGGCCATTCCTCTTGCTTCTCTGCCCATCGAATCACCACCTCTGACATCATCCTCAGGTCGTCGGTAGCATCGGACCTGACTCTGTAGGTCCTGTAATCCTTCTTTGATGGCCTCCCTTTCCTGAAAACCACCGAAGCCCCCACTCTCTCCTTCCCCAAAGTCTGTGACATATCGAAGCATACCAGGTGTTCAAGCGAGCTTAGGCCCAGCAACTTCGCGCCATCTTCTGCAGCTGTCTGCTCCAGGTTTCCCGATGGCAATCTCGAATCTCTGATGAGTTGCAACTCTGCGTTTCTGTCAGCCATCATCCTTAGCCTGGCTAGGTCACCTCTAAGGGGGACTCTGACATCTACAGAACTCGTTCTCCTTTGGGATAGCCAATCTGCCATTGAATCCCCAAGTGGCGACGGGACGAGGATCTTCTCAGGGGGTCTCGTGTTCGCGTAGTGCTCAGAGAGAACGAGAGAAACTGAGTCCGTCACATCGCCTCGGTGAATAAGTGGGTAATCCACTTGCCCCTGGATGACTCCTTTCTTTGCATGCAGAATCACCAGACTGCCCTTGTCCCCCTGGGAAGCGAAACCTATTGCATCACAGTCCTGGTAGAATCGACTCGAAACTATGTTCTCAGAGACTGCGCTCTTTACTGAGCCGATCATGTCTCGAATCCTAGCTGCCCTCTCGTAGTTCAGAGAGTCGGATGCTCGATCCATGTCTCTCTGCAGCCTTCCAATCAGAATCCCAGCATTACCATCAAGAACGCTCTGGACTGCAGCGACTCTCTCTGCGTACTCGTGATCACCGTCCCCTTCGACGAATCCAAAAGGAGCTCGGTCACTTTTGTCCCTGATTCCGAAGTATCTCCGAAGCAGCTTGACAACCATCTTGGCGGATCCTGCCTCAGGAAAGGGCCCCCAGATTTTAGCATCGCTAGGAGGATTCCTAGTGTACAGAATCCTTGGCTTTTTATGTGAAGTGAGTGCAATGAAAGGGAATGACTTTCCATCCTTTAGCATAGAGTTGTACCTTGGCTGATTCGTTCTAATCAGCTGCCTCTCAAGCACAAGCGCTTCAGAAGGGCTCTGGGTGGCAATGAAGTCGATTTTCGAAGCTTCTTCAAGCAGCCGTGGGACCATCTCCCTGTCCTGACTCTTGGAAAAGTATGATCGGACCCTGGCATTGAGGTTTGTCGCCTTCCCAACGTACATTACTCGATCGTCACTGCGCTTGAAAATATACACTCCCGGCTTTCTCGGGAGGTCCAACTTTCCGAGGTCTATGCCCATACTTCGGTGAAGCGGTGGGCGCTGGGTTTGATTTACACTTTGCAAGCCGACGTGTCGTGCTCAGCCAGCGCCAGCTCGATATCCTCGCTCATCTTTCCGGTTTTGGAAGGGACCTCGAGGAGTCTTGGGACGTGCCTAGAGGCTTGTCTCTAATGGGAATCGCGGAGCAAATAGGAGTTGTTCGTTCAGCACTCAATCCGCCCCTGAAGTCACTCCAGGGGGAAAAACTGGTTTTCTCCAGATCTGCCCACGTGATTGGTTCTCCCAGAAGGAAGAAGGTGTTTCACGTGACAGAGAAGGGAAGAATGATCTCAGAAGAGTCCGAAGAAACCAAGCCCATCCGAGGACGAGCCATTGGGCCAATCCCAGATCCGATTATTCTTCATGGCAGAGAGGATTTGGTCGCTCAGCTTTGCCAAGGTTTCTCAGATGGAGGCAGCTTCCTAGTGGAAGGTTTACCAGGCATAGGGAAGACATCCCTCTCTTCCTCAGTTTGCGAGTCATTGCTCAAAGAAGGGTGGACGGTCAGGTGGGCAACTTGCAACTCCGACTCCGACTCTTCATCCCTGGCGGCAATGTGGCTTGGTAGGCGCCCCCCTTCCTCGACGGATGCAATCGCCTCAAGGGTAGACACCAAGAAGACCCTATTGGTTCTAGACGAGGCACAGCAGGTTAGTAGCAGGCACATTTCAAGTGTCAAAACCCTCTTGGAGGCTTGCTCCATGACATCGTGCTCGGTCCTGGTAGTAACCAGAGCACCAAACCCTTTCAGCGGAATGTCAGGCTTTGTCCTTAGTAGATTGGAGGGTCTGGAACCTCGACTTGCCAGACCACTACTGCCTGAGGAAATGGCGGACGAAGAGGCTCTAGAGATATGCCAAGCAATGGATGGGCATCCCCTTGGAATCAAACTTTGGTCTCCTGAAGACGAGCTTCCAGGAGCAGGAGCCGTGCAAGAGTACGTCGAGTCCACAGTGATTAGAAGACTCAGCGAGGGGGCAATCGAGACTCTCGATGAACTGTCCCTGTCTCCCTTACCCCTGTCCGTCGAGGAGATTCTTTCTCCAGGAGGCGCTAACGAATTGGATGAGTCAGCAATCCTGAGGTGGTCAGGAATAGAGGTGGAGCCCCACCACTTGGTTAGAAATGTCAGGAACGCCTCGCTTTCCAAGGAAGAAGCAACTGAGATTCACTCCAGAATTGCTAGAATGTGGTCTTCTAGGCAGGGAACAAGGGCAAGGAGGATGGAATCCCACCACAGGATAGAATCCATGGTCGGGATCGACTCGGAATGGATCGCGGCGAACATTGCTGCGATAGCAAGCGAGGACAGCTCAGCTGCAGCGGTATTACTTGAACAGGCAATCCTTCAGATTCCAGACGAGGAGCTGGTAGAGATGGCAGCTGATCTAGCACTCGAGAGGGGCGAGGCAGGAATTGCTGCGGGGCATATCGGCTCGCTGTCCGAGGGTCCCAACAAGGATCTCAGGTCTGCGAGGTTAGCAAGGATAGAAGGTGAATGGAAGAGGGCCGAAGAGATTGAGTCCTCTGCAATAACCAAATTGACTCCCGAAATCCGAGCAAGAGCGGAGATTGCATCCCTAGTTAGGAAGTATGACGACAGACTTCCGGGAAGGGTAACGGAGGAACTCGCAGCTGAAATCAAATCAGGAGCCGATTCAGTGGACATCTCCAAACTACAAACAGAGGACAGTAAACTGGCTTCCTTAGCTCTGGATCTACTTAGGCACTCAATAGCACTGGAGGTCGGCGATCTCGAATCAGCATCCATTACTCGGGCTTCATTGGAGGAGAGGATGGGACCGGATGACCCAAGGATCCACTCACTAGACATCAGGGCTAGGCTATCTGCTGGGACAGAGGGAAATGCTCTTCTGGAAGCTCTAGAGGCAGCAAAGTCACATATCGAGTCTTCAGAAGACCCACTTGATAGGATTAGGACATTGCACCTGTCCCTCGAAGCCTCGTCCGATCCCCCGGATTGGCTAATTGGCATGCATTCTTCATTCGATCTTACATCTCTTCGACCAGACCTAGCCTCCCACAGGAGAGCAATCTCGCATTGGTGGTACTGGAGAGGAGTCATTTACGCCGAGGACAGGCTATCTAGCTGGAAGGAGGCCATCGCTCGGCTCCGCGCTTCTGAGTGCGGGAAGGCAGCTAGGAAGCTTACCGAGATGCTAGTCAAGGAGCTCTAGATCTCCGCGCCAATCAGCGTCCTCGTGTCGACTATTCCAGGTACCGACCTGATTCCCTGGACTATGGCCTCGGTGAGTTTTGCTTCGTCATCAGCCTCAACCTTCACGAAGCAGTCGAAGTTGCCGAAAACTACCCAAATTCCCTTCACGCATTCTATCTGGGAAACCTTCTCTCTGACGCTCACTTCCTTCCCCGGTTCGGTAGTGATGAGCACGAATCCAACGGGCATATCAGACCTCCACCGCAATTAGGGTCTCAGTCTTCTTTATTCCCTCGACATGCCTCATTTTTTCTATTAGTGTCTTTGACATCTCTTTTTCGTTTTCGAAGTCAATTCTAGCAACTAGGTCCAGCTCACCGTAGACCACCGACACCTCGGAAACCGTATCCATATCCAGAAGCTGCAAGTAGACGTCTCTTTCCCGACCCGGATCGCAAGAAATTAGAATCCATGCCAGTGCCATCGAGTTGTTGGGAAAACCGGCTACTTATGACTCCTACTGTAGCAACAAAATCATTACTCAACTCCCGGAACAGATTAACGTTGACCCCGGGCGGCAAGGACCATGCGCCTGAGAACGATCAAGACTTCTTCGGTGTTTGCCGCTCTAGTCATCCTCCTCTCTCCAATGCTGCTCAGCACCATGGCCAGCACATCCAAAACAACCACAATTTGGAGTGGCACAGTCACTTTGCCAGATGGTTACCTAGTTCACTCAAATCAGGTCTTAGTAATTAATGCCGGAACCACCGTGCTATTGGGCGAGGGGGAGAGACTTGGGGTCGACGGGCGTCTGACAGTCCAAGGAACCCAGACCTCTCCCGTGACTTTCGGAGCTATTTCAGGCGATCACCAAGGAATTCAATTCAACTCAAGCTCGAAAGATCTGGGCTCAGTGATGGAAAACATCACTATCTTGGATTCGGAGTTCGGCATCACCATCTACTCCAGCAACCCATCGATAAACAACGTCACTATACTGAACGCAGATAAGGTAGCAGTTGACATGTTTAGTGGGGCATCCCCTTTGATTAGGGATATCGTGATTGATGGCGGTGGACAGGATATTCACGGTTCCTCGGACTCTTGGAGGTACGGGATAGGAATTTCAGCGGGCGACTTCTCAGCCCCTATCATAGAGGGGGCCCAGATAGGAAATCTGATTACCCGGGGCGTCAATATATGGTACAACTCCGGCGGGCTTTGGAGCGACCTTTCCATCCACAATATAACTGGAGCCACATTAGCCGCAAGTTGCGCTATCTGGGTCGAAGACTCGATCCCTCTAATTTCTGGCTCCAATGCCTCAAAATCCGACAATGGAATAATTGTCAGACACATCTCGCAGGACTCAACAACTCGTCCCACCTTCCTCAACACAAAGGTTGAGGACAACCAGTACAGGGGGGTATTGGTAGAGAGGTTCGACCACACTAACTTCTCGAATCTACAGACGAATGCGTTGTTCGACGGACTGCAGGTTAGCGGAACAGGAGGTCCAGATGCAAAAACTCCCGGATTGGGAATAGGTGCAGCATTCGATGTAAACACCTCAGGGGTGAAGGTAACAAACGCGCTCATTCAGAATAACGCAATAGTCGGATTTAGAGCTTATACAACCGACTCGTCAACCTCATTATCAAATATTACAATCAGGAACAATGGCCCGGAGTCTCCCTCGAAACCCCATGAAGGAGCCGGGCTTCTATTCAGGAGTACTAGTTGGACCAGCAAAGGTCCCGCAGAGGTCTCTGACCTAGTCGTGGAGAACTCAACGGGCTCTGGAGTGGTGATGGCTAAAGGAGGAGTAATCGGAGAAAACTGGAATGTGTCAGGAAATGCTGTCGATGGCGTCTCATTCGTAGAGTTCCACCCCGAGGTCACACGCTTGGTTAGTAGGGAGAATAACAGGCATGGGGTTTCTGTGGTAGATTCCAGCAATGTCGAACTTTCCTTCGTGAACACTTTTTCAAATGGAAACCAATCTACTGGAGGAGCAGGAATCAACTTTCAGAAATCAAACTATGTGATGAGTGGTGGTAAGAATGTCTCTTGTATAGCATGCGTATCCGAAGGTGATTTCCGAGGAATCGTAGTAAGAGACAGTATCGACCTCAGGCTAATTTCAACCTCTATTTCCGAGCCCCAAACATTGCCTGCTCTCGATGTAAACAACACAAATACAATTTTTGCAGGCTCAATATTAATTGACGACATGTCGATATCTTCCTCATCCATGGAAACTGCAGTTAAGCTGGATGAAGTCGATGCAGAAATTAGAGGCCTTGATATCTCAGCGAGAGGGGGAATGTTCTGGAGGGCCAAGGGGGATTTGACCTCTCATCTGTCCAACAGCGTTATCTTCGGCAGTGAAACAAAGTGCTTGGACCTCTACAATCACATCGAGCTTATTGCCGAGGGCGTTCGACTATTCTGCGACGAATCCCATCCATTCTTGGAACAGAGCCACGTCAACTTCACCGATTCTAATTTGATCCAGAGTACAGGTGCATCGGAGTCTTTCTTCATGAACTCGGAATCCCACCTAAGATGGATTTCATCTGAACCTCTACTAACTCCTGCTTTCTCAGGAGAGAACAACATATTGGACATTATGTGGTTTGTCGACATACACACGATAAACCAGAATCTTCTGAACATACCATTAGCCGAAGTGAACATCTCCTTCGACCATTTTGAAGGAGAAGTATCAGTAATCCAACCATATTCTGGAGCTCTCGAGTATGGCCCATTTGTAGGCAAGAGGTGGACTCCAGTCCATGGTTGGTCGGTGAACAATACAGCCCATATCGGTTGCGACTATGACTCAGTCCACAACGACTCTGAACCAATCACCATTGATCAAGACAAGAGAGTTTACTGCAGATTGGAGCTTAGCAACCAACCCCCATTCATCATTTGGGAATCTCCAATTGAAGGGGATCTGTTCTCAAGTGGGAGCGAGATTATTTTCGATGCCAGAGAAAGCTGGGATCTGGACTTCGACGATCTAACCTTCAACTGGAATAGCAATATCGACGGGGACCTAATTTCAGCTTGTCCCCAGCAAAAGAACTCAAACTCATCGTTTTTCGTAGCAAACCATGACGAATCCACCTGCATCTCCGATGGGTCGCATCAGATTTCTCTGGAAGTTTGTGACTCCACGGGCCATTGCGTGAATGAGACTCGGGGTGTGGAACTGGTGAACCTTCCTCCAGTACTCTCCGTTGGCACCGCTCCACCAATCTCCTCCTGGGGCACACTTTACTTGGGAAAAACCGCAAATGTCACGATTAACCTCAACGGCACCTTCGACCCAGAAGGAGGGGATTTATGGTGCTGGGCCGTCGCCTCTTACGAAGAAGAACCAGATTTTGATCCAGACAATCCGCATTGTCCAAATCAAATCATTAGGTCTTTCACACAGGCACTAGAAGATGACTTCACAGTCTCTGTTTTCTCTTCTGACGGCGTCAACCCAACAATTTCTTGGACCTTCAATGTTCACCTGTACAATGAGTTGCCTAAACCAGCCATGGAAGTGACTAGAAACGGGGAATCCTCTGCAGACTGGGTTCGTCTAGACGGGTCTTCTACATCTGATCCAGAGGGAGATGATGTGAGATTCGAGTTCCATAGCGATATCGACGGGGTTATCGGCTCCGGGACGTCACCTGATGAAGAGATTGAATGGGTCGGGACTCTTAGCAAGGGAAGTCACACAATCACATTGTTCTCAAGTGACACCAGAATGGAGCATGCAGGTCAATGGAATTCGATATCAGAGAACTTAGTTGTTTCAAACTCAATCCCTCTGGCGATGATTTCAGCACCTCAGACCGGGACTTACGTCGACTCCTCGATGATTTTGGGACTCGACTCAACCGGTTCCGGAGACTGGGACATCGCTTGCGAGAAACTCCCGGACAATGGATCCGGATTATTATGTAATCCAGTTGGAAAATCTAGCGGAGACTTGGTTTCTGTACTTTGGGAGTCGAATATGATGGAGGAACCAATTGGTAGTAACTGGAAACAAGAAGTTAGACTCCCTGCGGGTGAGCACAGGATTTCTCTTACATTGGATGACGGCAGTGGACCAGTTTCTGATCAGATTCTAGTTAATGTCGCAGAGTCTCCCCCTTCATTGGTGTTGGACTCACCGGTTCCGGGTGCCCAGGTTTACTCCAATATGCCAGTATTATTCGATTTCCGAAATTCTCTGGACTACGATGGGGATGAATTCACAGTCACAGTTTCATCCAATCTCATGGGGATCTTGCTGGAGGGTAAGACTACTGATTACTGGTACAATGATTATTTGGTGGCCGGAACTCACATTCTCACCTTCTTACTTACCGATGAAAATGGAATGCAGAGAAACCACTCGCAGACCATCTCCGTTTTGGAAACCGGCCCAGTAGCAGTCATCTCAGGCATGGAAGATGGACAATATCTCCCACCGGGCCAAGATATCTTGCTCAGCGCTAGTGAATCATATGATTACGACGACGATATTGTTCTTTACGAGTGGAGCGTGAGCGGGAAAGTAGTTAGTGACAGACAAACTGTCAATCTATCCTTCCAGCCCGGAGCAGTGAGAATTGACTTACTGGTCAAGGACTCCAGGGGTGAGATTTCTCAGTCCTCAATCAACCTCACTGTCGGCTCAAGCGCACCAGAGTTGTTTGAATTGACAGTTTCCGTGCTAAGTGTGGAGGAAGGCGTACCCACTGAAGTGCTGACTACCGTAAGACTCGAGGATCCAGATGGAACCACCGAAACAGTCCGCGGGCAACTATCTTCAGGTGGAAACTCTGAAGCTATGTATTTCAGAGATGATGGAACCAACGGAGATGCGGTTGAAGGGGATGGAATCTGGAGCTCGCGTTTTGCTTGGATCGTTTCCGATGGTTCTTGGGCAAGAGTGGAGGTCTGGGCAATAGATGGTGAATTGGTTAGTCCGGGGCAAGTCCACACAGTCCCAATTGTGAAACCCGATGCCGGAGGCATAGAATCATGGGTGGCAAACTTCGGACTACCGACTCTAATAATTTCCATGTTGTTCCTTTCTGCTGCTGGAATAGCATACCAAAGGAAAGTCAGATCCGAGATAGAAAAAGACATGGAAGTTATCGAGTCTTGGTCTTCCTTTGATCCAAGACAGATGGACGAAGAATTCGACTCAGAAAGCTAGTCCTTTGGCCCCCAAGGTGTAGTCTCGCGATTGAGCCCCATTCTCTTAGAAAAAAGGAATTTGAAATTCTTCCAACCATCGCCCCATGTGTTTATTTCAGCCTGACCAACTCTAGTCCTATAGGGTACAGAAACCTCGATTGCCTTCTTCTTTCCTAGTATTCTTCTAGCGTTGATCTTCATCTCCTCTGAAAGTGGCATGCCGTCGTTTGTAGGACGCATCCTCGGGTCTTCCATGATTCTCTTCCAAAAAACCCACATGCCCGATTGAGAGTCATGGATTCCATAGAGGAATAGAAGCCTCGCTGTAAAGGAGAGTGCCCAGTTCCCAAATCCATGTAATCCGGACATTGATCCTGCTTCCGCTCTCTTTAGACGATCGCAGGTAATGAAATCCAGGTCCTCCTCTATCAGTTTCTTCACTAGAGAGGGAACCTCTTCACCGGGATAAGTACAATCTGCATCCATAGTCACAATTATTTCTCCTGGTGCCATAGCGAAACCGGTTCTATATGCCCTCCCATATCCTTTCCTTGGCTCCAGATATACGGAGGCTCCTTCACCCTTGGCCAGCTCCCTAGTCCTATCGGTTGAATTTCCGTCTACAACAAGAAAATCAAGAGCATCACACCACCCTCCTGGCACACTCCTTATCGTGTCAACTATGGCTTCTTCCTCGTTCCTGGTTGGAATCACCACTGTTACGTGCACCGGCAACTTTTCTTCCATAGGAAACGTTCCTAATAGGGCGTATTTTTTAACCATTGTAGCGCATTTACTCTCCCGTTCTCTTCAATAACAACACCCCTGACCGGTTTATGGGGGAACTGATGCACATAGCTATGATCTCGGGAGAGTACCCTCCAAGGTGGGGCGGAATGGGGTCCACGGTCTACCATCTTTCCTCGAAATTATCCCAGATGGGCCACAGGGTTTCTGTTATAACTAGAAAATTCAAAGGTGAGGCCCCGGCACTAAATGGAGTCAGAGTCATCGGAGTCCCTTGGACGAAGATCCCAATGGCGTTCACTAGATCTTACGGGAGATCTGCCTTGAATGAGCTCCAAAAAATCCACTCTGTGGATAAGGTCGACATAGTTCACCTCCATTGTCCCATGGTTTCCTGGGATGAAAAGCAGTTCGATACTTGTCAGAGGGAAGTCGCTCCAGTGGTCTCATCCATGCATGGAACATGGCTTGGCGAGAGGGATGGATTGCTTCTTGCAGCCAAATTCGGTGAACCTGCTGTCTGGCTAAATCCAAATGATATTGCAATCAGATTCCTCGCAAAGAGGTATTCAAATTTTGAGAAATTCGCAATCAGGAAATCAGCACTCGTAGTACCAAATTCTAGAGCAACAATGGCAGATCTAGAGGCACGTTATGCCGCTCCAAGGGATTGGAACTGCCAAGTTATTCACTGGGGCGTAGACACTGGCATGTTTGTACCTCCTCATCGAGATAGCGAGGACGAGGCTCATAAGTTGAGAGAGGTCCATCGAAAATATGGCATTTCTGAAGAATCTACTCTAATTCTGGCGGTGGGCAGACTAGCTGCAAGAAAGGGCCATGGGATGCTGCTTAGGTCTTTCGCGAGAGTTTCTGAGACCATAGACGCCCACTTGGTAATCATTGGTAGGGGGTCTCTGAAGGGAAAGTTGGGAAAGATGGCAGAACGGCTTGGATTGTCTGGTAGGGTAACTATAGAATCAGGGATGCCCTTCCACCAAATTGCAGAGATGTACAGGTTCGCAGACCTTGTTGCATATCCGAGCTACTACGAGGGACAGGGACTAATCCCCTTGGAGGCTATGGCAAGCGGAACTCCAGTGGTTACTGTGAATCATGGGCCTCTTCCAGAGATGGTGGACGAAAAAGTCGGTGCGTTGTTCGAACTCGGCTCGGAGAAAGACCTCGCCGATTCGATTTTACAAGAGTGCTCATCTAGGTCAAAACTACAAGAAAAAGGATCAGAGGGGAGGAACAGAGTCGTTGAGAAGTTCTCTCTCGAAGGCAACGCAAAAGCCTTCATTGGGGTTTACAATCAGGCCCTTTCTTCGTCAGGCTCACGGGGAAACTCTTGATTGCTCACCCTCCTTCCGAATGTCTATGGAGGGCACTGTCGTAACCTCAAGAAGATCCAATTCCGCCACACTCGCAAACTTCTCCATCATTGTTCTTGTGTCCTACTTGGTTCTTGTAAACCTGAAACCAATCCTGATGCCTCTTTCTATTGCGATTCTAATCTACTTCCTAATTCGGGCCCCAGAGCAATATCTCATAGAGAGGTTTGAGGTTGTTGAGAACTACCCAATGCTTGCATACGGCGTCATACTTAGCATAGGTTCTCTAATGTCATATATCGTGTCCATTCTACTTTACAGGAACATTGACCAATTCAGTGAGGAAGTGAAGAGTGAAGGGGGGCTGGTAGACAAATTCAATGAGAAATGGACCAATCTGGGGGAAACAAACCTCTATGGTCTTGAAGATATAATTACCAGCCAAGATACAATTGCGAACATTCTAGATCCTGAGAATATCCAGATGTTTGCAACAGAGATTCTTGCTGATTTGGCTTCTTTCATGACTACTTTGCTTACAGTGGCAATTTTCGTAGTTTTCCTAGTTATGGAAGAGAGCAGCCTTCCAGGAAGATTCAAGGCCGCCTTCCCAGAATCGTATGGTAGATTTGAGAAGATAGTCGCAAACTCTTCAGAGTCGATTTCGACATACGTAATTTCGAAGGCTACTTGCAGCGCTGGCCAAGCAATAGTCCTCTCTATGCTTCTTTGGGTAATGGGAATTCCAGGGTGGTTCCTTTTCGGGGCCCTTTGCTTCCTTTTGGATTTCATACCAATTTTGGGTGCCCTTCTAGCCACAATCCCGCCACTAATCATCGGTATGATTGTTCTAGACCCTCTCCAAGCAGTTTTTCTAGGAATGGCCATGATTGCAAACCAACAACTATTCGGCTCATTTATTGAACCGAACCTATCTGGTCAGAGACTTGGAATCTCCCCTCTAGTTTTGCTACTAACTGTAATGATTTCCGCATCTGTTTGGGGAATTTCAGGAGCAATAATCGGCGTTCCAATTATGATAATTGCTAGAATAATTCTCGAAGAAGACGAGAGGACACGACCAATAGCGATTATGCTCTCGAAGAAGGTGGAAGAAGAGTAACTATCTTTGAGAGATCAACACCACGGGCGCCTCACTCTTTATTGATATCATTCCACCTAATCCTTGGTTGCTAAGCCCACGAGTGGAGAAAGAGATGCTCTCTCCAATAAGTTCCCATTTTGCTCCAGAGATCCATATTTTTGTAGGTTCAAATGCAAAAACAGAGAACTCTACTCCTTCGTTTAGATGCATTTCCAAGGCTCCATCGTCAGGGTGATGGAAATGGGAGAAACTGTTCTCGTGGTGAAGTCTGACTGTAGCGCCAGGCGAGGATTCACAAAGAGCAGCCCAGTTTCCCAGCACATGATCGGTTGCCCCACCATCCACTCCTAGGATGTCAATCTCGGAGAATCCCCTTTCAATCATCAATTCTATAGACTTGGCGAGATCACTTCTGGATTGACTCTTCAGTTCTAACGTCCTACCTTCCCACTTATCCCTATCAATCGAGTCAAGGTCACCGATTACTTCCGAAACCTGAATACCTGCATTTTTTGCCTTCTCCCCTCCTCCATCAACACCAATTACTAAGGTTCCATCTTCAATTATCGAATCAATCAACTCGTTACTGGGCATTGATCCATTGCACCATAGTACTACGCGCATCCTCTACACTACCTCGCCGAAACCTTTCCCCCAGAAATGACCGTTATATCATCAAGAGAAACTTCTGGAAGACTCACAGTCCCTCGTTGATGAAGACCAACTCTAGCAGAACCACCGATATGCGTATTATCCCCGAAACCGAAGTATGCCGAACCCCTAACAACTAGATCTTCAACTCTGTTTCCAACAATTTTGGTAGCTTTGGGATTCATTCCAAAACCAAATTCTGCGACAGTCCAGACAAGATCCTTCTTGGAACCTCTAATTCCTGCCTTGGCCAACTCAAAGATGCCTTTAATCTCTTGAGAGTTTTCTCCGTCCTCTATTTCGGCAACTAATCCATTCTCAACTCTAAGAACGATCTTTTCGGAAAGCAACCTCCCTTCCCATGAACCATCAATAACTATTTTTCCATTCATGCTCCCTTCCTTCGGGAGAACGAAAACCTTCCCTGCGGGCAGATTCGAGACTTGTTGCGGTCTGTTGCAGATCCCGTTGTCTTCGAGAATCCACCTCCCACCTGTTGTGAACTCTACGTCAGTCCCCGAAGGACTAACCACTCGAACACCCCTCCTTCTCCGGAAAACAGAACCCATTCCACTGATCTCACGTTGCAGAGCGTTGTAATCTGCAGTCATACCACCAGTCTCAAATGCTAATCTGCTAATGCCCGGCATTGCGATTATTCTAGCCCCCTCCTTGGTTGCTTGTTGCCTTGCCCTAGTGTGGGTCAGAGAGTCCTTTGTTGCAATCATAATTACTCTATTCTTACGCATTATGTCCGAGACTGGCAGAGGAGGTTCCTTCCCGGGTTTTTGTGTAGGTGGCATCATGACCAGAAGAATTCTGTCAGTCACCCTCGCGGCCTCTTCGTACAGTGCTTGTCCAACTTCCGCAGTGTATGGATCTGTGATCACCAGGACATCTTCCTCTCTTCTTACCTGAAGGCAGGTTCGAACCACGGATCGAGCCGTAGAGAGCATCGCTTCGGCATTGGCTCTGCTCATCGAACCTTCCTCGGATGACATGGGCAAAGGTCGTAGGTGGAGCCCAGTATTGATACTTCACTCGGTAAGGGCCAAGTCCTTACTTCTGTTTGAAATCTCCGCGAATAAATCCGAAACGAATTCCGCAAGGTCAACACCATTCTTCTGATCGCCTGATCTGCTTCTGATAGAAACAGTCTCTTGACTCATCTCATCATCCCCCAGGATGACCATATAGGCTGGACGCACCTTACGATGAGTTCTGATTTTCTTTCCGATGGTGTTGTCCGAGTCATCCACCCTAGTCCTAACTCCAGCAATCTCTAATTGTCCTCTAACCTTCTGTGCGTATTCCTTATGCTTCTCTGAGATGGTAATTATTTGTGCTTGTATGGGGGAGAGCCAAGTAGGAAGGTTCCCTGCCCACTCTTCTAGCAGAAATGCGCAGAATCTCTCGTGAGTGGACAATGGTGCCCTATGAATTACGAAAACCTCTCCGTTCTCACTTCCAGTCTCGTCCATGTATGATAGGCCGAATCTCTCCTTTGCCGCGAAGTCTAGTTGTATTGTAGCTAGAGACTCTTCTCTACCAAGAGCAGTTCTGAATTGAATATCAATTTTCGGGCCATAGAATGCTGCCTCTCCTACAGCTTCGGTGTAAACGACATCAAGACCATCCAAAATCGCTCTGAGATAATTCTGAGTCTCTTCCCAGTTTTCTGGCTGATCAATGTACTTGTCCTTGTTTTCGGGATCCCATAGGGAGAGTCGGAAGTCATAATCCTCGAAACCGAACGTAGAGTAGTATTCCTGAGCCATCCTAACATTACTCTCTACCTCTTCAGTAACTTGGTCCAGAGTGCAGTAGATATGCGCGTCATTCATGGATAGCATTCTGACTCTAAGTAGCCCGGCTAAAGTACCTGAAAGCTCATTTCTGTAGACAGTACCATACTCTGCTATCCGAATGGGCAAATCCCTGTAGGAACGCTTACTATTTGTGAAAACTAGGTGGTGCATCGGACAGTTCATCGCCTTGAGGAAATACTCTCCATCGTCCATCTCCATGGGAGGGTACATGCCCTCAGAATAGTGAGGTAGGTGCCCACTTGTCTCGAACAACTCCTTCTTTCCCAGAACAGGTGTTGTGACTCTGACATAACCATATGCGTCTTCCGTCTCTATCGCAAATTTTTCAATTTCTGACTTCAGTACCTCTCCATTGGGGAGCCAAACAGGAAGTCCCTTTCCGATAAGCTCGTCAATCATGTACAGTTCCATTTCTTTGCCAATTTTCTTGTGATCTCGTTTCGAAGCTTCCTGGATCTGACGCTCCCTATCTCTCAGTCCTTCTTTGCTAGCATAGCACATTCCGTAGATCCTGACCAGTGACTCTCTTTCCCTATCTGCCCTCCAGTAGGCCTGGCTGGTACTGGTAAGTTTGAACCACCTCAATTGAGAAGTTGATGAAACATGCGGACCTCTACAGAGATCCACAAAATCTCCTTGTCTGTAAGATGAAGAGCCTACGTCATGCCCAATTTTATCATCCATAATTTCCAATTTGAATGGATTGTTGGAAAACATCTCTCTCAGTGATTCGTTGTCATGCTCCTCTCTTTCTATCGACAAGTTTCTCTTTGCCAACTCCTTCATCCTCTTCTCGATTTTTCGCAGTTCTTCCTCACCGATCGGTTCCATTTGGAAGTCATAGTAGAATCCATGTTCAATCGGAGGTCCGATAGTAGGCCTCGCCTCAGGGTACAACTCAGTCACTGCCTGAGCAAGAAGATGGGCACAGCTATGCCTAAGAATGTACAGTCCCCGTTCAGAATCACCCAATATCGCCTCGACCTTGCAATCTTCTTCTAGAATAAATGAAAGGTCTTTTTCTTCCCCATCAACCATAGCAGCTACTGAGCCAGACTTCTTTCCATATGCATTGTTTATCACGTCCCCAACGCTAATTCCCTTAGCATATTCATGCGACTCGCCCGATTCCAAGTCGACGGAAATCATGTTCACTGGTACTCCTCGAAGGCTGCGCCGACGTCCCGATGATATGAAGGCCTTGCCATGTAAAACAAATTTTCCTTCATTCTATGGTGAACTGGGTTCCCGCCCCGCCTTCTACCATTCCTTCAATTTCAGAAAGAGCACCAATAACAGCGCGTTCTCCCGTTCTTCGAACAAAGTCGCAGGCTGCTTCCACCTTGGGTCCCATGGAACCTGCGTCAAAAACCAACTCCTCAATCTCTTCAGGGGTCGTGCCCTCGATTTTACTTGCATTGCTCGTCCCCCAATCGAGATAAACCCCATCTTCATCAGTCGCCAAAATTAGCAGTCGAGCATCAAGTTGTCTAGCTAGCAATGCACTGGCTCTATCCTTGTCGATAACAACTTCGACCCCTTCTAAGTCACCTTTCGTGTTGTATGCAGTGGGAATCCCACCGCCTCCTGCACAAATCACAATTGTGCCATTTTCTAGAAGCCAGTGGATGGGCCTCAACTCGAAAATCCTATGAGGTTCAGGAGAGGGAACTACCCTTCTCCAATTGCTGCCGTCTCGGGCAATTTCCCATCCTTTCTCTTCTGCAATCTTTCGTGCTTCTTCTTCATCGTAAACTGGACCAATTGGTTTTGTGGGATTTTGAAAGGCTCCATCCTCCGGATCAACTTCTACCATCGTCAGAATAGTGGCAAAAGGAGTCTCAGTTGGCATTAAATTTCCAAGCTCCTGCTCAATCATATATCCGATCATTCCTTCCGTTTGCGCACCTAATACATCCAACGGGTAACCTTCAACCTCATCATAGGATGCCGATTGAAGTGCGAGCAGTCCCACTTGGGGGCCATTTCCATGAGTGATTACTAACTGATGCTCCTTTGCTAGGGGGGCAAGAGCCTTGCATGCTGCTCGTACATTTCTTCTCTGATTTTCTGCTGTCATGGGTTCTCCCCTTCTAAGAAGGGCATTGCCTCCCAGTGCCACCACGATCCTCATCGAACTAGTGCCAAGCGTGAACCGATAAGAACACGTTCCCTCTGCGGTGGTCATGGTTCGCATTGGGCTACTGGCGAATCCAGACGCAGGACTAGGGGGTAGATTGGGCCTGAAAGGATCAGACGGCCAGGCAGATTTTGCTCGTTCAAGGGGTGCTGAGGACAGATCAGGACCAAGAATGAGATCTATGCTGAGACACTTCAATAGAATCCACAGGGGGGGATTCGGGGACATAGAATTGGTAACCAGTTTCGGGAGGATGGGATCAGAATGGATTCCTGATGATTTGGAATTCGGTTTGATTAGTCACGTGCATAAGACAATCGGAAAAACTTCGGCCGAAGATACCAAACTTGCAATCGGAAAAATGCTCGAGTCAGAAATCCAATTGTTGGTCTATTCAGGGGGCGATGGAACCACGAGAGACATCATTTCAGCTCTTGAATCAGAAGGATATCCATCACTTCCGGTAATTGGGGTCCCATCTGGGGTGAAGATGCACTCTGGGTGCTTCGCCAGTTCACCCAAAGCTGCAGCTGAGGTTCTATCCGCTTGGATTAGGGGCGATCTCCTGGTTTCAAGCACAGAAGTACTGGATTTGGATGAGGACCTCTACAGGAAGGGCGAGTGGGCTGTCAGACTCTATGCTGAAGCCTTCTCGCCCAACTCACCCAGATGGATGCAGGGTTCGAAAGAATTGATTCAGACCGATTCTGAAGATGAAATTATTGAGGGCCTGTCAGAATACATAGAACACTCATTTCTCAGTGACGAGAGGCTAATTATCTGGGGTTCTGGGGGGACACTTAGTACAATAGGAAAAAATATCGGATTTAAGTTGACAACTTTGGGAATCGATGCAACAATTGGGAATAGTCAGATTGGGACCGATCTAGACGAATCAGGATTGATTAAAATCCTCAACTCACATAGTGGTGACAGGACATTGTTATTGTCTCCTATGGGTGGTCAGGGATTCCTAATCGGCAGGGGCAATCTCCAACTCTCTCCTGTTGTACTCAGAGAGGTCGGTGTTGACAATATTCTAGGTGTGGTAACCCCAGCAAAGCTTCTGAGTGTCAGAGCACTTAGGGTTGAGACTGGTGATGATGACCTGGATGGGGAATTTTCTTCCATGAGGTACATGAAAGTAATTCAGGGATATCGAACCACTAGGATTCTGCCAGTATCAGTCGATTAGACTTCCATTCCAGAAGCAGCCATCAGAAGGCCCAGAAATGGTGGGCTTGGTTTATCCGGTCTAGATTTGAATTCGGGGTGGAATTGTGTTCCAACGAAATATGGATGGTCATTCAGCTCCATAATTTCACACCTTTCTCCAGTCTCGTCCTTCCCAACGTAGACCAATCCCGAATCCTCGATTTCATCAATCAATTCTGGGTTGACTTCATACCTGTGCCTGTGCCTCTCATCGACGTGATCTGACCCGCCATACAGCCTCCTAATCTTACAGTCCTCTACTAAGAATGGTGTTGGTCTGGTACCAAGTCTCATCGTACCTCCCATATGGGTCTTTGATATCTCGGGCATGAAAATAACTGCTTGGTGTTCAGCCCCTTCTTCAAACTCTGTAGAATTTGCCCCCTCCAGTCCCAAAACATTCCTGCAAAACTCAATCGTTGCTACTTGAAGCCCCAGGCACACTCCAAGATATGGGACATCATTCAGCCTAGCATATTCCGCCGCCTTGATCTTGCCCTCTATGCCCCTAATGCCGAACCCTCCTGGAACAAGGATACCATCCGCAGACCTAAGTAGATCCCATGCTGAGTCATAAGAATCCGAATCCGACTCTTTTGAGTCATCATCCAGGTCCGACGACTCAATCCAGTCGATAACTAATTTTCTGTTAACCTTGAATGAGGCATGTTGAAGGGCCTTGATTACGCTAAGATAAGAATCAGCTAGATCAGTGTACTTTCCCGCAACTGCAATGTGGATTTCTTCGGCACTTTCTAGAGAATCCACGTGGTCAGCCATTTCTTTCCAGTTTTCCAGCATCTCCCTCCTTTCTTTAAGTTGGAACCCGAATCTCTCCGAAAGCATCCTAGTCACTCCTTGACTGTCAAGCATAATTGGAACCTGATAAATGTTAGAAACATCATGGGCCGAGACTACAGCTTCCGGAGCCACGTGACAAAACGCTGAGATCTTCTGCCTTGTTTCGTCAACTAAAGCGCTTTTGGATCTACAAACCAACATGTGCGGGTTTATCCCTAGGCCCCTTAGGTCTTTCACAGTGTGCTGTGTGGGTTTTGTTTTCTGTTCACCAACCGGCCCCATTACAGGAATTAGACTAACGTGCACGAAGCAAACGTTTTCCTGACCCACTCTGAATTGAAATTGACGCAAAGCCTCAACGAATGGGGCGCTCTCAATGTCTCCAACTGTACCTCCAAGCTCTATTACACATGCATCAGGACTTTTCCCATTGCCGTCGCTAGGGGTATGGGCCACTCTTTCAATCCAATCTTGAATCTCATTGGTGATGTGAGGGATTACTTGTACGGTTTTCCCCAAATAATCCCCTCGCCTCTCCTTTTGAATCACATTGTCGTATACTTTGCCAGTGGTGATGTTATTCTCCTTGGTCAGGCTTACGTCTAGGAACCTCTCATAGTTTCCCAGATCCAAGTCAACTTCTCCTCCATCGTCTAACACGAATACCTCCCCATGTTCGAACGGAGACATGGTCCCCGCATCACTGTTCAAGTACGGGTCAATCTTTACTGCGGTTACTCTCAGTCCAGCACTTTTCAAGAGTACCCCGATGCTGCTAGCAGTGACGCCTTTCCCCAATCCTGAGAGGACACCACCCGTTACGACGACATACTTCATCTCATCAACGGGGTCTGAAGCCGTTGCCCCTCGCATATCAACATTGGCTATTTCGATGCTGTCCCTTCTTACTCTAATTTCAAGTATCGTCATGAATAGCGATACCCATGTCCGCCCCCCCAGGTGACAGGATTCTGGTAACCGGTGCCTTAGGCCAGATAGGAACGGATTTGGTGGAGGCTTTGAGGAAAAAGCACGGAACTGATTCAGTTATCGCCTCCGATATTCGGCAATTACCCGGGCATCCTTCCTTCCAGAGGGGCCCATTCAAAATTTTAGACGTTATGGATAATGGCGCTATAGTCGAAACCTGTATCGAAGAAAATGTGGGCACAATATTCCATCTTGCAGCAATTCTCTCAGCAACTGGTGAACGTGACCCCGAACTTTGCAGACGAATAAACGTCGGAGGGACGGTTTCGGTTCTTGAAGCTGCAAAAGAATGCTCTTTGAAGGTATACTCTCCTTCGTCAATAGCAGTTTTTGGCCCAGACTCACCAAAACATGCTCCTCAGGATGCCGAACTAAATCCGACCACTGTTTATGGGGAGACAAAGGTAACCGGGGAATTACTTGCAAGGGAATATCGAGAGAAGTATGGCGTGGATGTAAGGGGGATCAGGTATCCGGGTTTGATCTCATACAAGGCTCCAGCCGGAGGGGGGACAACTGACTATGCGGTTGAGATTTTCCACTCAGCAATTTCAGAAAAAACCTATCGATGCTTTGTTAGGCCAGACACTCGACTCCCCATGTTATACATGGATGACGCAATTAGAGCCACTCTGTCACTAATGGAAGCCTCAGTAGAATCCCTTGGCCCTTCCATGGCGGGCTACAATATTTCCTGCTTATCTTTTACTGCTGAAGAATTGGCAATGGCAATCTCCGAAAAGATTCCAGCATTCAAGTATGAATTCGCCCCCGATGTTCGTCAGAATTATGCAGATTCATGGCCCGACTCGATTGATGGTTCCGTGGCTGAAAGGGAATGGGGTTGGTCCCCAAACTTTGACCTCTACCAAATGGTCGATGCGATGCTCCATGGCCTCCAAGAAAACTAATCTTCTTTGCTTCCCTCTTCCCAATCAGGAGTGCTGGGATCAGTCTTTGCCCATAAAACATCGTCAATTCTAAGGACACCGATTGCCGCTTCAGTTGCTCCAGAAAGTGCGTGCTCTACCACGAAGAGTGGGTCTAGAATCCCAATATTTTGCATATCTACATTCTCTCTATTATGCAAATCAAAACCAATCCAAGCCCCGGACTCTTTCTGGTCTGCCGACAGTGAAAGAATTACTTCAACTGGGTCAATTCCAGCATTTTCGGCCAGAATCCTGGGAATCGACTCCAGAGCAGACGCATATGCTTCTATGGCTAGCTGCTCTCTTCCCTTGTGGCTCTGAGAGAAGGATCTTAGGTGTCCTGCTAGGTGGGCTTGTATCGCCCCCCCGCCAGGAAGAATTTTCGATTTTCCGTTTAGACGATGAGCAACTCCAATGGCATCATTGAAGATCCTGATAGCCTCCTCCCTAATCACAGATGAAGAGCCTCTGGCGACCAGAGTCATTCCCAGACCCTCTCCTTCGATTAATGTGTGTTTCACCTCGCCAATTCTTTCCTCGGACCTTTTCGTGAATTCCCCCAAGCCATCTTCTTTCAATTTCAACGGGTCCCTTACCGGCTTTGCCCCTGTAATTTTTGATAGTAAATCCAAATCCTTCTTTTCGAATCTCCTATATGCGGTTATTCCTGATTCTGTAAGGTAAGGAATTGCTTCTTCAGCAATCCCATCACGAACAACCAGTAATTCCACTCCAATTGATGATAGGTGGTTAACTTGACCTCTAATCTTCTCAATCGACCTCTTGTGGAAATTTTGGAGAACTCCAGGGTTTTCGACTTCAATATAAGCATTTATTTCCAATTTTTCTTGATCAAGACCACCATCAATTATTGCCACCTTGCCCCCTTCTGAAACGGGTGGGCTGGAAACGTCCACTCTCGATTTCGGCAGCATCAACCCCTTCTCTAATGTTGTATCCATCACATTTCCTTGGCTAACAGGAAGCCTCTTGATCCTCATTCTCTCTGCCTCATCTCCGAAATCATCCAAAGGAATTTCACTCGCAGCTTCTATTGCAAGACTGGAAATAAGGTTACAAAGTGACGAGTCACCCTTTCCTTGTAGTGATGTGAAAACAACTTGTTTCTTTTGCCCCTCATCAGCCTCTTTTGAAATACGACCGGCTTCCAAAAGACATTCTTCCAGAGCAATTCCGTATCCATTCGCAATAATTGATGGATGAATCCCCATTCTCACTAGTTCTAGAGAATTCTGCAACATTTCGGCTACCAGTAATATCGTGGTAGTAGTGCCATCTCTAGCTTCTCTATCCTGAGATGAAGAGGCCCCAATAAGCAATCTTGCAGTAGGATGCTCAACATTCGCTGTCTCAAGTACCGTAACTCCATCATTTGTTACCAATGCTGAACCGTCTTCATCTACTAACATCTTATCGAGGCCCTTCGGGCCAAGTGTGGAACGAATCGCTCCAGCGAGTGATGTGGCTGCTCTGACATTGTTTACCAACGCAGTCCTACCATGAATTCTGTCAGTGTCTTCCAGAGCAACATCTTGATCTGGCTCCACCATGGCACGCCCACAAAAGTCTCGGTTTTCAATTCGCTCATCCATATTGTTACTGAAAATCACATCCTCTTTCCGTTTCATTCAAATACCACCGCATCATCCCACTATACAACTACAAGTTGATTAGTGGTAATATGTCTGATGCAAATTGGGATGATTTCGATGAGGAAGCCATGGAGGAGATGGCTAAGATGTTTGAACAGATGGGAATGCCCATCGACTCAAGGATGTTGAGATCGATGATTGAGCAAGTTCGTTCTCAGTTTGAAGAAATGGGTTTGGATCCAGAGAAGATGTCAATGAGCGAAGTAAAGTTCGGTCTAAATTCGGATCCAGAAGAGTTCAAGAAGACATTCGAATCAATGCTTAGCGGTCCCCAAGGTCTTGGCGATTTTCTAAAGAAGATGGGGGTAGATATCCACATCAAACCATCTGTTTCCGAAGCAAAGGTGGATGTAGACGACTCCAAACACTCGATGGAGGACAACTCTATCCCAGATGACGACGTATATGTCCAAGATAACGAAATGTTCGTTACCATAGACGTTTCAAAATTTGATGACATCGATTCGAAAAATCTCGAATTAAGTTTGACAGGAGGGGGTCAAGTGCTTCAGATGCTAAGAAGGAATCAGATTAGACCATTCAGAACATTTGTTCTCCCACATGTGTCGAAAGAGGATCCTATATGGGAGATCAATAATGGGATTCTGGATATTACATTCAAGCTGAAGTAGATTGGAAAAAATTGGAGGAATGGAAATGGGTTCATCAGTAATTGGAATTGATTTGGGAACGACAAACAGTTGTGTGGCAACTATAGAAGGCGGGAAGGCAGTAGTGATACCGAATTCAGAAGGCTCTAGGACCACTCCTAGCGTAGTAGCTTTCACCAAAGATGGAGAGCGTTTGGTTGGGGTCACCGCTAAGAGGCAGGCAGTAACGAATTCTGAGAGGACCATCATCTCTGTAAAGAGGGAAATGGGCACAGATTGGACAAAGGAAATTGATGAGGACAATTATTCCCCCCAAGAAATTTCTGCATTCGTTCTGCAGAAACTAAAGGCAGACGCAGAAGAGTACCTCGGAACTGAGGTGAAGCAGGCAGTAGTAACTTGCCCAGCGTACTTCTCAGACTCCCAGAGAAAGGCAACCAAGGATGCCGGAAGAATTGCAGGTTTGGAGGTTCTGCGAATAATCAACGAACCAACCGCCGCCGCACTTGCTTATGGCGTAGACAAGGAAGAAGACCAGACAGTTTTGGTCTATGATCTGGGAGGGGGTACATTTGATGTCTCTATCCTAGAAATATACCAGGTCGACGGACAACCTCAGATCGAGGTCAAGGCAACTAGCGGCGACAATAGATTGGGTGGGGACGATTTTGACAAAGTGGTTATGGACTGGATTTCTTCAGAATTCAAGAAGTCTACTGGGATAGATTTGGAGAAAGATGTTCAGGCTATAAGCAGGATTCGTGAGGCAGCCGAGAAGGCAAAAATCGAGCTTTCGGGAACCCCATCAACCCAAATCAATCTGCCTTTCATAACAATGAACGACGGTCAACCAGAGCACCTCGACATGACTCTTTCCAGGTCAAATTTCGAGAAACTAATATCCCCATTGGTCGAGAGAACAATGTCGCCCACCCGCCAGGCAATGAAAGATGCGGGAATAAAGAAGGGGGATGTCGATAAGGTTCTGTTAGTGGGCGGTTCTACCAGAGTTCCATCTGTTCAGAAGTCAATTGAGAAGGAAGTTGGCAAGGCTCCATTCAAGGGAATAAACCCAGATGAAGCCGTGGCAATGGGTGCTGCCTTACAGGCTGGAATTATCGTGGGCGACGAGGGGGTAACAGACGTTCTACTGCTGGACGTCACGCCACTGACTCTTGGAATTGAAACGCTCGGGGGAGTCACGACAACGATGATTGAGAGGAACACAACAATACCTTCCAGGAGATCTGAGACATTCTCTACTGCGGCCGATAACCAACCGGCAGTCGAGATTCACGTCCTACAGGGTGAAAGAGAATTCGCAAAGGATAACATCACTCTTGGAAGGTTTCACCTGATGGGAATTCCATCTGCACCTCGTGGAATTCCACAAATCGAAGTTACATTCGACATAGATGCAAACGGGATTGTCAATGTTTCAGCTAAAGATCTTGGCACCGGCAAGGAGCAATCAATAAAGATAGAAAGTCAGACTTCCCTCACCGAGGAGGAGATTAAACAGAAAGTGGAGGATGCCGAGAAGTTTGCCGAGGAGGATAAGAGACGAAAGGCAAAGGTTGAGATGAGAAATTCCGCAGACAGTGTTGTCTACCAAACTCGTAAAATGATTGATGAAAACAAAGAGAAGTTGTCTGAAGACGACACAAAACCTGTACTCGAGAAACTTGACGAATTGGAGTCATTGATCGTCAGAGATGAGGAACCGATACCATTCGAAGAAATAGATGAGGCTGCAATTCAGACAAAAATGAGTGAACTAGAGCAATCCATGCATGCAATCTCAACCAAGCTTTACGAGGCAGCTGCAGCTGAAATGGCCGAGGAACAAGATGGAGGCGATGGTGACAGCGTTGTCGATGCAGACTTCGAGGTAGTTGAATCAGAAGACGAAGAAGCGGACTGATTATTCTTCACTGATTAGCCTATGAAGGGTCCTAACATGAACTCCAGAAGTCCCGTATTGGAATAGGGGGTTAACTCCTTCCGAACGAGCCTTGGATCCTGGTCCCCAAGCAGTCCCGGCGATATCTAGATGGGCCCATGGAATCTTCTCACTATCCTCATCAAAGCCTCTATGCGGGACGAAGAACTCAAGGAATGAGGCCGCAGTGTTTGATGACCCCGCTCTACCACCTATCGAACCGTTCCTGATATCAGCGAATGCAGAGTCAGTCATGTACTTGCGGAACTGTGAATTCAGAGGCATCCTCCAGACTGGTTCTCCACTTCTGCTTGCAGCTGCCTTGAGCCTCTTAGCGACTCCCTCATTATTTGCCCACATCCCTGAAATCTGATTCCCAAGAGCAGTCACCACTGCTCCGGTTAGTGTCGCAAGGTCAATGATGTACTCTGGATCGAACTCTCCTGCCTTCCAAAGTCCATCGGAAAGAACATTCCTGCCCTCTGCATCAGTGCTGAAGACTTCTATCGTCTTCCCAGAATATGTTTTGAAAACATCCCCCGGCCTGTAGGCACCAGATCCTGGCATATTTTCAGCTAGGCAGGCAATCCCGTTAACTCGTCTTTCGTAATCGGTCGAATGGAGTGCCTCCATTAGGCCGAATACGGTTGCAGCTCCACACATATCGTATTTCATATCCCACATCCCACGTGTTGGCTTGATCGAAATTCCTCCTGTGTCGAATGTAATCCCCTTGCCCACTATGCAAGGTCTCCGAACGCCTCTATCTGCTTCTGGATTCAATGTGAATAGGACCATGCATGGTTTTCTCTCACTTCCCTTGCCTACGTTGATGAGGCCACCCATTCCAAACTCTTGCAACATTTCCCAGTCGTAAACTTCGACCTCAACATTTGATTTCCCCTCTGACCATTCCAGTGCTCTTCTTGCGTACTCCATTGGGTAGAGAATATTTGCAGGCTCGTTTCCTAAGTCACGGGCCAAGTGAACTCCTCTGACAACCGAATGAGCTCTGGACAAACCATCCGAGAGCCCTTCTTGATGCCTGGAACTAGCTTGGAAGTCAACAATCCAAGGTTCATCGATGTGACCTTTGGGCGGCTCTTGGTGCTCTAGGAATTCGTAGTCTCGCAACATCATTCCTTCTGCAAAATCAATCATTCGCTTAGTTGACCAGCCAGAAGTGAACCTGACTGAAACTTCTAGCCCTTTCTTCTTCGACATCGCTGCAACTAGCCTAGCGCCAGCATTTCTCGCAATCTTGTGTCCCATTGATTCCTTGTTCCCCATTCCCACTAGGATAATGTTGCATCCCGGCGTCCATAGTGTCATTCTCTTTCCCTTCTTCCCGTCGAAATCACCAGAAGAAATCGCATCCCTGACGAGGCCCCTCTGACTCTTACTCAGGCCTGCTAGGGAATTGTTTGGCGCCTTGTCCCTACCTTCGAAGATCGGCAGAACCAACTGTGATCCCAATTCCGTAAATTCGCTATTGCTAATCTCCATAAATAGTCCCAAACGTCGGATTAGTCAATAGTTTACAAACAATTCCTTTGAAAAATCACCATTTCAGAGCAGAATCAAATATTATATCACTAATTCTCGTTTTCTCTAGGAATTAATGCGGATAGAATTACACAGATTATGCTTAGAACCACTGAGGGGGATGAAAGCGCTCTATTCGAGCTGCTCTCGAATGTAACCATCGAATCATTCACCGGCTCTGATACCCAAGTTGAAGCATCTATCACTCTCTTCTGGTAAAATAGGTAGAAAACCCCCTCGCCACTTGAAATGGGGGCATCTCCGAAATCAAGGGTTGCAACGGTTCGATTCGTGGCATTGACTCCAAATCCGCACCCAGGAGAAGAGTAGTTGAATTCCATTTCCGACCCATCACAAGAGTTTTTATCGGGTTCGGATCCACTTGGAAACCAGGTGACTCCATCTTCGGCCAAGTATGTCAATGTTGCATTTGACGTACTAGCACGACCTAGGTTGGAAACGCTAAGATGTACTATCCCATCTTCCACCAACAGAGACTCAACAACAAGACGAGCTCTCCAGTACCACACATTCTCAATAAGGTACTTCATCACGTCAAGCTCCTCTCCGAGTCTTTCTGATAATGCCTCAACCGTTCCCAGCAAGAACTGCTCGTCATCAGTCTCAAATGTGAATGTGGGGTAACCCATCACGCCATACCCGTAGTCTCGACTAGTACCGCAGTTGGGGTATAGGCCCTGATTTGCGTTTCGAATCGGGATTTCCGAGATGTTCGAATTCACATCGTCCCTGATGAAATGGAACAGTTCCCAATCTGAAGGTTGTTCAGGCCATTTACCCCAGGGGTACAGCATTATCCAAACCCCAGTATGCATGGTGACATAGAGATCGGCGTCAGGAACTACCGTATTCATGTATATCGAATTCGCTAGAGTTTCAGATTCACTGAATGCACCACTCCCTGGTTGGGTTGTCGGGCAGGTATTCCAGTAATGGTCATAGTTCCTATTCAAATCTACTTGGTTGATATTCCATCGAGTGTCAAAATCGTTTCCATCTGCATTGAGCATAATTAGGATGTGCAACTCAGTAGTTGAAAGCACGTCGATTACGCTTTGGTCCCCTTCTGCCCAACCCTCGATGTAGTACTCTGCAGTTAGGAAGGCCAACTCCGTTCCTAGGTGCTCATTTCCATGGTGCCCCCCATCAATGTACACCAACTCTTTCTCAGTTCCATCAGGCTTTGTTTCCAAACTCCAGTCCGAAATCCGCAGCACCCACAGATTTCTACCTAGCTCAGTCTGCCCTGCTACTACCAAATCCACAATTTCTGGATATTCATCTGCCCATGCATTCACATCTAGTGTCAGTGTAGCATAACTGTGGTACCAATGCTCCTGCACAATGTCTGGTTGACTTACCTGGCCTGAGGCCATTGGCAATGTCGAAGCAACTACCAGTGAAGCTAGGGCTACCACAGCAAGTGAGCGACGCATAGCGTCGCTGGGGGGCAATATGCTACAATTGTTATCCCTGTATGTTCGAAAGCTCAGAGATATGGCAGGCGACTATCTTGGTCGCAATAAGTGCGGCACTGAACTGGGTTAGCGACCCTTCTGTGTCGGGAACGATTTCGTTGACATCAGCCCCTATTACCTTGCATTTCTCAGAAGAGAAAAGACTCTCGATTATTTCGACTGCACCCCAATGGCTCAATCCTCCTGGAACTGGTGTACCTGTAGAAGGGACCAATGATCCGTCAAGTCCATCCACGTCAAATGTTAGCCAAACGGGACCCTCGATTTCTGACAGACTCGCTATCATCTCCTCCCATCTAGTGACTCCTCCTGGAGTCGAAAGCAGGTCTCTCGCGAACCATGTATGAATTCTTTCATCGCTGTCAATCAAGGACCCCTCCTCGGCGCTGAATGCTCTAATCCCAATTTGAATCACGCAACCAACTCCCAATTCCAGGGATCTCCTGATTACTGTCCCGTGAGAAAACCTCTCCCCATTCAGTTCGTCCCGAAGGTCTGCATGTGCGTCTACTTGCACAATTGTGAGATCCGAGAGCTCCGGAACTATCTCGTGATTTTGTATGGCCTCGACAATGGGAAGGAGGATTCCGTGCTCGCCCCCAAGAACTAGAGGGAACTGAAAATCATTCATCCAACCCTTCACATATTCTCTGATTGAGTCCAATTGCCCCCTTAGTGTGGGGGCTTCGGAAGACCATGGCTCTGCAGTGAGTATTTTGTATCCACAAGGCAATTCCTTAGCCAGAATAGGGTCATGAAGCTCAACTTGTGAACTGGCTTCAACACATGCTTTGGGACCTAGCTCAGTTCCCTCGCCATAGCTGACAGAAACCTCCAAAGGAACCTGCAAAACGACCACATCCCAAGGTCCAACATCATCTTCATCCAGACCTAGAAATCTGGGTGCCCCGCCCTCTTTCATGTTCAATCGAGTAGAACTCCAAGATTAATCGCTTTGGGAATCAAGAATAGAAATTCGGAGCATCAATCAAGACCATTGAAATATCCGAGACTCCTCACAATTCACGGTGGGGACATGGGATTGACACTGGCGCAGTTAACTCAGGCTATCAAGAGCAAGGTAGACAAAACAATGGAAACAACCGTTGCCGAGTCCATTGCAGAGCATGCCCTTGGGTTCTTTGGATTCTCAAACAGGATTATTGACAATGCTCTAGAGCCAACAGATAGGAATTTGTTCTACCAACTCCAAGATTATGACTTACTAACCACTGAATCGGAGGAGACCACTCTTTGGGATGGCAGAGAGTGGAGAATCCACTACTGGAAGTTCAAACCAAATGCAGAAAACTTCGCAAATTTTTCCTTGGAAAACAACTCCAAGGAAGAAAATGACGATCCTTATGCAGACATTTACGATGGAATGCCCGCAGACTTATGGAGGGAGAGATCAGGAGTCGATGATGACTACGAGGAACCTCTCTTCTAGAAACATTACGGGAATTGATTCATATCCTTTGGTTTGAGGCTAATGCTGTGACTCGGACAAAGGTGAACTTGGTAGTTCTGACGATATTAATGATCAGCGTCCCTTCTTCTTTGGCTTTAGGAGATGATGACCAGGACGAGTTCTGCGTATTTTCCAATTTGTCTATTTCTAACGATGATGAACTCCATTTGGAAGTATACGATGGTTGTGGAGAACTATACTCTTACTCAATCATCACTATTAACAACAGCTCAGGCCCCACTGTTCCAAGTTATTACACTGCAGTCGAGATAGACAATGGATCCTTTTCTATCGACTTGAGCAATTATAGTGATGGAAATTACGAAGCATTCTCCTCGTCTTACGATGTAGATGGGAATATGCTGGCCTCCTCAAGTTTCTCTTTCACCCTAGGTCTCGATCCGGGCTCGAGAATATGCACGGTTCTAGTTGACTGGGATCAAGAGTGGGAGTGGGGCGAATCTGGAGAGCTCCTGCCAACTTTGTTGCATAGGTACAGGGTGTCGTTCAATCCTCCATTGTCGAATGGCTCTTCTCCGACTTCAGTAAATGCCACTGTTGAGCACATCAGAGGGGAATTAGATCTGGCAACAGAAAATTTGTCCATATTTGCAGCAGGTGGTGAGATAGATCTCATTTTGCCTGAGGAACCGCAGTTCGGAGACTATATTTCAATTTCAATAAATTCCGATCAAGCCGTATGCAGTAGATCTTTGAACATTACAAATTGGAACCAGCCAATTTCAGATCATGAAGTTACTAGGGAGACTCTGTGGTCAATATCTGGAATGGAAGATGGGCAGGGAATATCCTTCGAAGGTCGAGGGTGGCAGAAGAGAACTGGAAGTGTATTGGAGTCAAATGAGCTTGGCAATGGGACGCTTTCTCTGGATATGACAAATGGTTCAACCGGGGCAATTATTGATCTGGAGTTGGATAGAATCTGGCTAAATGAAACATATGAAGGAACGCAACTTTTGGCGCAAGATTTCGAGATGACAGGATCCGGAAAACTATTGATTGAAACCGGTGACGAAGGGGAGAACGTCGTAATAGACGCTGTTATCGAAGATGCCTACGTGCTTAGATCGTTCGCAGAAGGAAAGATTACGGAGAGAATGAGGTTTGAAGGAGACGGTTGGCTCTCTCTTAACGAGGGGGATAACGAGAGCTCCGAAGGTGTTTTCGGAGAGGTTTTCCTACTATACTTCGAGATTTGGGACGAAAATGGATTCAGGAGACTTCAGGATCTCCAGGTTGAGGCAAACGCTACTGCAAGACTTTCCGCAGCTGGCGAATATTTCTCTTTCGAACTCGATGAGCTAATTCTAAGGGAGAAATGGGAAGAGGGAATTAGGACTGACCAGTACTCACGAATCTTTGGTGGTGGGAATTTCGATTTCGTAGCATCCGAGGAGAATCCATACATTGAGGTCAACGGGACGATACCAGTCCTCCATTTACAATCAGAGGGGGGGGAGACAGTAGCGAACACTCTCGTTGTCGATGGGACTTATGATGGAGACGCTCAGGGAACCTTTGGCCTCGTCAGACAGATTGTCGAATCGGGAGTTTTCCATAATGCCACAGGAGAGCCCTTTGAGGCCGACAAAATTAGGAACGAGTTTTGGTTGAATATCTCTACAACTCCATTCGGGCCAATAGACCAGGAGTGGGGCGCTGAACACAATCTAACTTACGAGTATGTTGTGCCCCAGGAAGACTGGTTGAACAGGACCATTCGCCTCACTTATGTAGAAGATAACGGAACTGAGGACGAATACCCTGAAAACTCCCCTGTAATATCTAACCCAGAACCTCCTGAAGCCAACCCCATCTTCTCTGATCATATTTCTAGAGAGACTGGCGTATGCCCGCAGATCGTTTCTATAGGCGATTCGTTCTCACTTGCCGGGAATCAGGAAATGATTCTTGACGTCTCAGTTATTGGCATTAGTTCAGAAATTGTAGACGGCCATTCCATAATGGTAGCGAACTGGATAGGTAATTTCGGAGATATGAGCTCTGCAAATGGCAGTGTTATCAACGAAGGACCACTTTCCGGACTGCTTAACGAGGTAAGCAGAATCGTTTCGATAGGGTTAGGCGGGGGCGAAGAAAGCGTTACATTCCTCGAGAATCAACGTGTTGACAGAATCATGTCACCTTCTATAGTCACATTCGACGAGAACACTCCTCCATCTCTATCGTCTATAATGGGCTCCTCGGTTAGGTTCCGCGAAGGAATCTTGACTACCGAGGGAGGCATCGCCTTTCTTGAGGTATTAGTGGATGATGTGGATACCGACATTTCTGGGGTAAGCATTGACTTATCTGCAATCGGATTAGGGATTGTGGAACTCTCAGATTCCGGCCTATTGGGGGATCTAGTAATTCATGATGATATTTGGTCTGCTAGAATTGTCCACGATGGACTAGAACACGGGTCTATCCCAGTAACCGTTTATATGCAGGACTACTGGGTTACAGTTGAGGAAGCCTCCAGCATTGAAGTAACCAATGCCCCTCCAAGAATTGTACAACTAGAGTTCTCACCGGAGCAAACACTCAGAGGGGAAACAATCGAAGTCACTGTGGGAGCCTTTGACGGACACGGTGTTAAATCGGTATCAGTCAATCTCCTCGGCATTGGGGGGGAAAATGTCCCATTGCAATTCGTTGGCGAGTTGGACTGGGAATGGCAACACGAAGGCAAAGTAAAGAAAACCAAAATAGAGTCTTGGTCAGGATTTTTCGAAATCCCGTCCAGCATATCTCCTGGTAGACAAAATATCCCCATTCTTCTTGAGGACTTTGATGGTGCTTCGGTTTCTTCTAAGTCAACTGGAAGCATCCTTACTAGTATTCCCGGGAAATCTGCAAAAAAGATCCTGATTGCGAATCTTCCTCCTTCGATAGGCAATCTAACAATTTTGAGTGAAGGGGAAGTTGTAGAATCAGTTACCTCGCCGTCCTCCGGAGTGAAAAACTACACAATGGAGGTCTCAATCGAAGATCTAGACGGAATCTCTTCCGCTCAGGCTAAGTTGGGGAGGCTTGCACCTATAGGGCAGTCTGAGTCATGGATGCTATTGGTGGATGATGGAACGGGGGCAGATCGCGTTTCCGGGGATGGCGTCTTCTCAATTTCATTTTCAGCAAGATCTTCACTGAGCGAGGGTGAGATTTCAGTACTCATTCGTGCAACCGACGTCTTTCTCTCAACAACTAACGTTGAAGATCAGGGGCACAGTATCACAATCTCAAAGTCCATATCGGATTCAGTTAGCACATCTTGGATTGAAGAAAACTCAACTCTGATAATATTGAGCTCAATAGTAGCGCTTCTAGCTTTAGGGGTGGGAACCTTGGTGATGATCGTCAGGAACTCCGATATCGAGTAGTTGGTGCGAGTGCCGGGATTTGAACCCGGGTTCCCACGTTGGCAACGTGGGGTGATAACCGCTACACTACACTCGCGCACTCACTTCGAAAACAGAGTGGCTTTTCTAAGCGTCGGTAAGGTTAGGAAAGCATTTGCAACTTCTCTCGAATCTTATCTCTAGTAACTCTGTAGAAATCAATATCATGACCATGAGGGTCTTCTAGTCCCCAGTCTCTATCGATAGCAATCGTGGGACAACTGACTCCGCAACCCATGCTGATGATCATATCGAAGTCATTGGGAATAATTGCCTCAATCGATTTGGGATGAAGTCCCTCAGTGGAAATACCGATTTCCATTAGAACTTCAATTGCCAACTCTGCAACACCTTTGTTTTCAGGAGGCTTTGTTCCCGCAGACATTGCTTCGTGACCCATTTTTCTAGCAATGGCTTCTGCCATTTGGCTTCTGCAGGTGTTTCCCACGCAAACAAACAGAAGACGCATGAAGCTATCAATAGGTGAATCTACTTAATTTGACCCCCAATAGATTTTTTCTCGGCATTGATTATGGAACAGCATTCAATAATGCAGTCCTAGCCCTGGGAATAATGGCAGAATCACCTGTCTCCCATCATCCAGCTGGTTCCGGACAAAATAGTCAGGAAAAAGGAGCATCAAATGAGCAGAAGGCCCAGATGGAACAAGCATACCAACAGATGCAAAGAAAGATTAGGATAGGAAAAATGGATGAGCAAATCAAACACAAGATAATGATCCTATCGGGAAAGGGCGGAGTGGGCAAGTCAACTATTGCCACTGGATTGGCCCTTTCCTTGGCGCGTCAGGGGAAAAAGGTGGGATTGATGGACATTGATATTACTGGACCAAACATTCCAAAGATGTTGGGATTGGAGGACGCCGATCTAAACGTCGAGGATGGGCAGATTCATCCGGCCGATGGTCCGAATGGATTGAAAGTTATCTCGATGGCATTCCTCCTAGAGGACCCCGACAAGCCCGTAATATGGAGGGGTCCGATCAAACTCGGAGCGATCCAACAATTCATCGGGGATGTTGCTTGGGGGGAATTGGATGCCCTGATTATCGATTTCCCCCCTGGTACCAGTGACGAACCTCTAACGGTCAGCCAGAGCCTACCAGGAATCGACGGAGTCGTTATTGTTACGACTCCTCAGGAAGTAGCACTACTTGATAGTAGAAAATCGATCAATTTCGCCAAGACAATTTCTGTTCCAGTTCTTGGTGTCGTCGAGAATATGAGTGGATACACCATTAGGGGGATGGCAGAGCCAAATTCTACAATCTCAGTCATAGGTCCGGGAGGTATTCCTCATGAATCCAAAACTGATGAAAAAGGAAACTGGGAAACCACTCTAGACGTTTTCAAATCAGGCGGCGGAAAAAACTCGTCTTCTGAAATGGGGGTCCCGTTCCTAGGATCACTACCTTTTGATCCGGGGATTGTCAGGGGAGGTGATGACGGTGTCCACAGGATTATTGCAGAACCAGAAGGCGAGTCTGCTAAGGCATTTTCTTCAATCGTTGAGAAAATATTGGAACAACTCGAAAAGGGTTCAGAACGTTCTCTAAGAATAATCTGAAGGCTATCTTCAGGGTCGACTTGATGACGTAGACGCGTCTCGGTGAGTGTGTAATGGCAGCCGATACAGGCATTTACATCACTTGGGTTACTGGGGCTATTCTAATCAGTATTGCAATGATTCCAATATTCAAGCCCCCCTATGCGAGGATTAGTGCCGACGGTTTCATCGATATGTTCAGGCGTTACTGGGCACACATGGTTGTAGTCTTCTCTGTTTACCTATGGAAGGATCTACTTGACGGACTAGATAGAGTTCTTATGGCGAACACCCAGCTTGATATGACCTTCCTAGTTTATGCGATTGAGGGTGACACTGTTCTATGGATTCAAGAAGGTTTGCGGAGCGATCTTCTAGATGTCATAATGACTCATTTCTATGTTATGGGATTCATGACTGCAACTTTTGCATCCTTTGTTTATCCAATATATTTTGACGATAGACATATGGCGGATAGGGTATCTCTTTCCATGTTCTGGGTGTATATTCTGGCAATACCATTCTATTTGTTTCTAAATGTAAGGGTCACGGGAAATTACATCCCGGGTATGGAGACCATTGCCTATGACCTAACTCCAGAGATTCACAATTGGTTCAACAGAATTGATCCATTCACAAATGGGATGCCAAGTCTGCATATTGGGCTGCCATTCGCAATCTGGCTTTCCATGCATAGGTGGGATGAGGATGGCAGATGGGCGAGGTTTCGGGGATTTCTTGTAGTATTTATGCTACTCACGTCGATTTCAATAATTTACCTGGGCATCCATTGGGTTGTAGACATCATCGGCGGCATGGCAGTGGCAATTTTGGCGGTTAACCTAACCTCGAAGACACATGGCCCGATTTGGAGATTCGCCGATGAGAGGCTATTTACTAGACGACTTGCGAGAATTCTTGATAATCCGAGAGGCACAATTAGGAGAACTTTGAGGTATTATGCGAGCCTTCTGGAGCCCTTCAAGGAGCCAGGAAAGAATCAGACGGGAGCCATAATCATGAGTCTGCTACTGATGACCGGATCCGTTTTGCTCTGGGATGTTACGCATCAAAGGATTTCCATCGAAGAGGCAGATTCTCCGACCTCTGCATCTGGTTCTGGGGATTGGCTAGTCTGGGTGGAGGAAGAAGAATCATCAATTTCGATTACTGCAGGTAACGTCACTTCTTGGGAGAATAGGAGTGTCAGTGGAAGCAATTGGCAAAACCCCCCCAATGTGGTCACCTCAGGAAGTTGTTTCGTGGTCTTTGACCATCACAAAATAGAATATTTTGAGCATAACCCAGAAACCGGACCTCTAGAACCAATTTTCAGCACTGAAACAACTGAGCCAATTGTTGATGTTGCCGTCACATCGGATTCAACTGACCGAAAGAAACTCGCAGTCCTTCTGGAGGATGAACTGAGATTAATCGACACCATTGATGGATCTTATAGTGAACTCAATTTACAATCGAACTCTTCGGTAATCGCTTCTTCAGGCCCGCTTATTGCAATATCGGAGTCCTCGGGAAGAGGCCCTTTGGTAAATATCACTTCTATCGATTCTGATTTGGTAGTTACCATCCCTCTGGATCCTAGGTCAGAAACTAAGATTGACAACTCAATAATCAATTCTGGAGTAGCGCTTGATTTCAATAACTCAACAGTGGTAGAATTAGTGATGGATTCAAACTGGCTCATTGCCACAGTGGATGTGGGCCCTTTCAATAGGACCATCCTTGTAGACACTCTTTCGATAAATCAAACTCTAATTTCCAATCCTCGATGGGACTCTTCATCTGCAAGTGTAGGAGAGGGAGTTGTGGCATTCCTACAAGTTACTAGGGACGATCCGTCTCAAACTGTTGGATCAGAGAGGAACAACGATGTCTACTTGTATGATTTAAATTTAAGAGAGACCGTACAGATTACATTTGATGAGAATATTGACCAGTCCCAACCGCAGTCTCTGTTTCAAGGGGTTGCCTACATCGAGGAAAACGAACAAGGAATCAAGGTCTTGGAGCTCCATTCATTCGAAGACAAGATTGAAGATAGGAATGAACTTCTCCTACAGGCTTCGGTTCTAGCCCTGATTCCCTTAATTTTCCTTTGGACAATCCAATCATATGGGGCCGAATCAAGGATTATTCGGCCAGCCTGAACATTTCTTCTAAGGTCCTAGAAGCCCTTCTGATTGTCCGCTCGTCAATCTCTACAATCTGTTGCGGCAATGGGTCAGTAAGTGCTTGGAGTATGTCTTCCAACTGAGTCTTCTTCATATGCCTGCACATTACACAAGACCCCATTAGGTTGAGGTGATTATTAGTTTCAGCCAATATCCTATCAGCAGTCCCGCACTCTGTTATCAACATTAGATCTCTTTTACCCTCTCCTGCCAATCTGATCGCTTCTTCTTTCAATGATTCGCTGCTACCCACGAAATCGCTTTCCTGAAGAACCTCAGAATCACATTCCGGATGGCTTAGTACAATTAGATCAATTCCATGATTAGACATATTGTCTTTCCATTTTCTGATTTTCTTTCCCGTGAACTCAGCGTGGACCTCGCATTCTCCATCATAAATCAGAACTTCCTTCTTCCCTCTAAGGGAATCTTGGAGATGTTTTCCCATGAATCTATCAGGGACGAAAATCACCTTCTCCCCTGGAAGTCGCTCACAGATTTTCAGATAATTGCTACTGGTGACGCAGACATCACATTCTGCCTTCACTGCAGCACTCGTATTGATGTAGCATACCACCGGTACACCGGGATTCTTCTCCTTTAACGAAATCACATCTTCAGCTGTTATTCCATCACTGAGCGAGCACCCTGCGTCCGGCGAAGGATGCAGCACAGTCTTGTGCGGGCTAACGATTTTGGCAGTCTCAGCCATGAACCGCACGCTCGAAAAAAGAATGGTCTGCTGAGGAGAGTCTCTTGCTTCCTTGGAAAGTGCATAACTGTCAGCCACAGAATCTGCTACTCCATAGGTGATGTCCGGTGTCTGATACGAGTGCGCAATTAGGAACACCCCTTTCTCTTTCTTGAGTTTGTTTATCTGCAACGTCATTGGTGAAAGTGATCTGCAGACATCAATACTCCAACGCATAGGTTGCCCAATCGTATAGTGTAGCCTAAGTGCTTCACTTTCTATCTCAGACTCTGAGAAACCAAAAGTTCCCACAAACCCTCTGGGTAGGGGAGCTGCAGGCATATCCAGAACCATCTCGACCAATTGATCCTCGGAGTGCAACCGCTTTGAAGTCATCTGGCATCGCACTTCCATGGGCGAGGAAGGAATCCCAATGTGGATTCACTTGGAAAACATACACGAAGGCGCTGAGGCAACGGTTTCAACGGGCCTCTGGTTGGGCAAGGTGTCAGTATTAAAATCAAGAAGATCCCGAGGTTATAGGCATCCAGATTTGGATCGAAGACTCACTCGTCAAAGACTAGCCGCTGAGTCAAGAATACTGAACAGACTGTCTTCAGAAGGCTTCCCCTCCCCTTCGATAATCCACTTAGATGATAGAAATTCAAACATCCTAATGTCTAAGATTGAGGGC
>CEOQ01102498.1_pt1 | contig 38873 bp, 33 predicted proteins | sample 361351 | NCBI WGS metagenome assembly CEOQ01 (sample SAMEA2619907, study PRJEB7988) | marine metagenome | biome: marine biome (ENVO:00000447); feature: deep chlorophyll maximum layer (ENVO:xxxxxxxx); material: "saline water (ENVO:00002010), including plankton (ENVO:xxxxxxxx)" | depth 60 m | reverse complement strand
AAAAGTACGACGCTCAGCCAACTGATCGTCCTGTCAACGGCAACGAGACTTATTGCCTCTGTATCGGTACGGCCAAAAAGTATAAGTAACCCTGTTAATCCACCTTCTACAAATCCGAAGCCTCCGGGGGTTGGGATGGTTGTGAGCATAGCGTTCGCAAGGGCAGCGAACATTACGATGCCGAATGAAATTTCTATCCCCATAGCATCAGCGACGAAATAAAAGCGAGATATTTCCAATATCCAACCAATGATGCCTAGCATTAGTTGGGGTGGGATCCCTCGCCCGGAAAAACTGTTTAGTGTTCCATGGCGGAAATTTATATATGACGTTTCAAACTTATCTGGTAATCGTCTTGCAAATTGTTCACCTGTAACGCGCAATATTAGGATTCCTATAGTAAGTATCCCAACCAGGAGGAACGCTGCGATGACCACCCATTCTGGTACTTTGGAATCCCCTTCGATAGTGATCCAAATCGCACCTGCTAGAACAAGAATTAGCACTGCGATCATATCTTGAACTCGTTCTGCTACTACTGTTCCTAGACATGAAGGGAATGTGCTGCTGGTTTCCTTCGCGAGCGACCACCCCCTATAGGCATCTCCGAGCCGTAAGAATGCGACAGAGTTAGCGAACCAGCCCATCAGGATTATTCCTGCAAGCGTAGTGGATCCTGGGACGTTATTGCCGTTATTGCCTCCAATGTTTGCGGTTATTGCCAAGGATTTCCACCGTAAACCACGAAACCAGAAACTTATGTAATAGAGAGCTAACGCTAGGAGGTATTTGGATAAATCAACTCCTTTGATGTTTGACCAAACTTCATTCCAGTTAAAATCGAAAATTCGCCAGAGTGCGAACCCTAACAATGTTGCACCAATGATGATTGTGACTAATGTGGGTAAGGAAAGGACGCGCCGACGCAAAGTCGTGACATCTGGGATGTCAGATTCATATTTGGTGGCATGTCGAGGTGTATTGTCGATTGCTGGCTTCGTCATTTAGTACTTATGTAGTTTTATTCAAGTGAACTGAGCCTATGATCAAGCACTTTTATCTTCTGGAGATTTAATAGGAGATTGGTGTGGAATGCCATTTCTTCTTGGAAATTTATCCGGAGTCGCCGAGATTTTCATCCAATAGACCATATCGTCTGGCGGCGAATTACCGGGTTTGTTAACCTGAAGTGTGATTGCAGGCGCTGCTCCTAATATTTCTGCTGCAGCTGCAGCTTCTTTGACTTCCTGTTCGGATCCACGGCTTTTTGGAAGGATTACGGTTCCACCAATGTTTGCAAATGGGATCGTCAGTTCTGCGAGTTCATTCAATCTTGCTACGGCTCTAGCAAGAACCAGATCGTACTGTTCGCGGTGATCAATTTGCTGTGCTAATTCTTCTGCGCGACGGTTTATCACCTTGGTGTTATCTAATTCGAGTGCATTTACTACTTCACTTACGAACTTTGCTCGCTTTTGATTTGAATCGACCAGGGTAATGTGGAGTTCTGGAAGGGCGATTTTCAATACTATGCCTGGTATTCCCGCGCCGGTTCCTATATCTATCACACGTTTACCTGCGAACCATTCCGGTGTGGGGACATTGCCTCCTGCGGGAGATAGGATGCGTAAAGAGCGTATGAAAAGTTCCTCTCGAATTTTCTCCCATGTTTTCAATCCGGTTAGATTGAATTGTTTGCTGCGCACTTCAATTAACGCTCCGTAATGCTCGAACTGGGTCTGCTGGTTGTCATTGAGGTTGACGCCAAGTGTGTGGGCTGCTGCTCTTAGAAAATCCACTTTTTAAGGAAGGTCTTTACTGGTTATTTGGTATTCAGAGGTCGATTCAATATAGGCCTGAGTACGTGCTTGTGCGGATAGGTTTATTCAAAATTGGAAAGCACAAATAGAATATGAGCGGTAATGTTATAGGGTGTAGTCGGACATTAAACCGGTAGAACGGCATCCTTAATTATTTTGTAACTGGTATTTTTTAGGTGATCGTCGATAGAGAATTGGAAAACTGATTTGGTCCTCCGTATTGTAGCTTTGGCGAAGCAAGTTCCGGATCCGGAAGTTCCGCCTTCGCAGTTTAAGGTTGATGAATCAACTAATGACGTCCTTCCACCAAGTGGAGTGCCGCCTGTAGTAAACGGGTTTGATTTAAACGCTGTTGAAGCGGCTCTGCGGTTGCGTGATTCTGGCATCGATATTGAGATCACAGTTCTTTCCATTGGTAGTGAATTCGCTATGGATGCAATGAAGAAGCCATTGGCGATGGGTGCGGATCGATTGGTGTTGGTTGATGATCCCTTGCTGAGTCAAATTGATTCGGCAGCAACTGTGAAAGTACTATCGGCCATGATAGCCAAAGATGGTCCCTTCGATTTGATTCTTGGAGGTCGACAGGCCTCGGATTGGGACCAGGCTCACGTGATTATCGGTCTTGCAGAAGTGCTTGAGCTTCCATTGGTATCACTTATTCAGAAACTAGAGTTGGATGGGGATATGGTGACAGTTCAACGGGTTATTCCGGATGGTTATCAGGTGATATCTGCTCCTTGCCCATTGGTTTTAACCGTTACTAATGAATTGGGTGAACCTCGGTATCCTAATTTGCGCGGCATAATGCAGGCGAGTCGTAAGCAAGCGGAAATATTTACTCTGGATGATATTGGGCTTTCAAGTTATGACATTGTTCCGAAACTTGAGATTAAAAAGTTATACATTCCAGAATCCAATCTAGAGGTCGAATTGATCGAAGGAGAAGACGAATCTGACTCAGGTAAAAAACTGGCATTACGTCTTCATGAGGAGAAATTGATTTAGTGACATCTGTACTTTTGGTTGCAGAAAGTGACGATAGGGGTTCAATAGGACAACCTACCCTACAGGCGATTGAGGCAGCCAAGCGACTTACTGATCCGGAAATAACCGTGGTTATAGTTGGTGATTTGCCTTCGCTAGCATCATCTTTGCCGGTTGGTCGAGTACTCAGAATTTCCAAGGTAGATGAACGCGATGTTGGTATTTATGAACAGGCTACCAATGATATTTCCGAGATTATTAATCAGTTTCATCCCGATGTAGTTTTGTTTAATCGATCTGATTTTGGATCTTTGGTGGGTCCTCGTGTGGCCTTTCGTTTAGGTGTAGTTTTCGCGTCTGACTGTACGGAATTTTCAAATGCCGAGGGTTCTATAGTGGTGACCCGTCCTGTTTTTGGGGGTAGCGCGTTAGCTGATTTTGAAGTTGCTACATTGCAATGTGTTATCACCCTGAGGTCTGGGTCTTTCCCTGCGAATACTGAAACTGGAAACCCTTCGATAGAAGAATTTACTTCTAATGTGATAGTGGATCAAAGGGCTTGGGTGTTGGACACTATGGCGGAATCACGAGAAGGAGTGCGATTGGAAGACGCTAACGTTATCGTGAGTGGCGGCCGTGGTTTGGGTGGCCCAGAACCATTCAGTATTCTTCATGATTTGGCGAACGTTTTGGATGGGGCTGTTGGCGCGTCGCGGGCTGCCTGCGACGCCGGCTGGATTGACCATGCATATCAGGTTGGGTTAACCGGTAAATCGGTAAGTCCAGACGTATACATAGCGGTTGGAATTTCCGGTGCCAGTCAACATATGGCAGGCTGTTCTAGCTCTCGTGCGATTGTAGCCATCAATAAAGACGCTGATTCGAATATTTTCAAAGAAGCCAGATATGGTGTAGTTGGAGATTGGGAGAAGGTTTTGCCTGCATTTTTATCGGCCGTCAGGGAAATTAAATCCTAATCAGTTTGTAAGCTAGGTAATATTTTGAATTGAAAAGGGCAGAAATTGGATTTTGGTTATGGCAACGGAGTAAGCGGTGTTTTCAAATTTATTGAGAATGCTGAAGTGATGGCTGTTTTTTTTCCTAAATTTGGCCAGTCGATAGTGATCGATGTTCGTGTTAAAGAATCTGACCCTCCCCTCGTTCGAGTGGTTCCTATGGCCAGATCGATTGCCGACAGACTTCGGTCAATCAAGAGAATGCGTCCTTCCCTGCCTCGTCCACGAGACATCGTTGCGGTTCCTTGGATTGGGTATGTTGAAGCGATGCAATCTTCGGGTTTGTGGAACAAAATTATCGGTCGCATTGAAGAATCTGGTTACCCAGAAGCTTTAGAAGCTGCAGATAAGGCTTTTGATGAGCTGGTACGTATGGAGCGTAGGGAGTTGGCTCAGTTGATAATGGGCGAGCAGTACGAAACGCTATGGGCTCGTTCAACTAGTTAAGGTATTGTCTTGTTGCTGTTAGGTGGTTTTGGTAATAATTCAATAGAAATTAACTTTTTCGTTTGCCCTTTTTCTTGGCAACTCCTGCGCAACAATAAATTTTAGCTGTTGGATAGTTTCGAGGTTGTTGTTTTGGCCGCTCAAAAACACTCTCGCGGCATACTGTAAGTTCGTTGCGATCGGTTTTGTTGAGTTTTGCTAACCGGATTTTAATGATGAACAGGCGACGAATACGAGGGTTTTTCATCGTCATATTACTGACGATTCTCTTACTCATATGGTTAATTCCGATTGGCGACAATAGGTCTGGTAGTGTTGCAAAATTTGCATCTCTTGGGCATGAGTATCGCTTGGTTTCCTGGGAGTTAGAGAATGTTCTTGATAAGTGGAGTCATCGCTTGTGGACTATCTTGCCATGGACGCCGACAAGTGAAGCGGATCGTCGGGCACTTTTGGATCGTTATAGGCTGTTGGTAGAAGAGTATCGTGCCGCTGATGATCTGCTGGAAGATGTCACGTTCTCGGCTGACCCTGATATTCGGCTTTTGAATGACGCTCAGCGCAGAGTTGATCAGATAGTTATGGAGCGTGACAAGATACGCGATGGACTTGAGGAATATCTTGAGCAAAATATTTCTGAAGTTATACGCACAGATGAAGTGGATTTGGTTGGGTCTTTTGTTTGGCCGCCCGTTGATTTTCGAATAGACAGTCCACCGAAACTGCTTGTCACATCCCCAAGAAATGAAATACGTCGAGTAGAAGGAATCTTGATTGATCCCGATATCTCAGTAGCAGATACATTAAGAATAGAGCGTGAACTTGCTGAATTGCACGATGTTTCTGCTCTCATTATTCAAACTGGTGGATTAGCTAGTTTTCCTAGTGTTATTCCCATGGTTGACTTAGAGCGATTGATGGATATCGCGTCGCATGAGTGGCTTCATGGGTACTTAATTTTTTATCCGCTTGGGCGATCATATTTCGTTGATGGTGAAATGCGTTCTGTAAATGAAACATTGGCTGACATATTTGGTCGGGAAATTGGTCAGAGGGTTTATGCAAAGATTACCGATCAGCCATACGCTGCACCCGTTAGACCTGATACAGCATCTCGAGATTGGAACTCAGGCAAAGCCTTGAAACAAAAGGAGAATCCCGATCAATTCAGTTTCAATCAGTTTATGGGTGAGACGCGAGACCGTACCGATAATTTACTGCTTGATGGTCTTGTCGAAGAAGCTGAGTCATATATGGAAACACGTCGGATTCAGTTGTTAGAACATGGCTATTCAATTCGCAAGATTAATCAAGCATATTTTGCTTTTCATGGCACATATGGAGAGAGTCCTTCTTCTGTCAGTCCAATAGCTCGATATATATGGGACTTGAGAGAACAGGTGGATACCCTTGGAGCATTAGTTAAGATGCTTCGAGGGCTAGAAACGTATGAGCAATTCGAGCAGTTACTAGTGGATAAGGGTGTGGAATTAGCTCACGACTATTAGGCTCTCCGGTTGAGTGAAAAATAAATTGTGTGAAATTTAAGGTTCAAAAAGTTATGAAGACATGATTTGGCATCGTTATACTTTAAGGAGTGGGTGTTAGTCTCACTTCGGCTTGTTTCAGTTATGAATCGCTGAGATGATCGAATATAAGATCGTATTTGGAGGGCAATTGCTCTCATGCTTGATTAAGCATTCGTTCTAGATTTAATGCTTGCGAGGAGATTTGATGGTTCCCAGAACCGACGATGCACAGGTCGCGGACAATAAGATGTACAGACCGCCGCAACAGGAAGAAGCTCAGATTACGCTTGACGAAATTATTGAGCGGCTACGAAACTCGATGCCTAAAATCCCGGGATTAGGTGGTTCGGGATCATTTGGTTTGATTCTGGCAGTTCTGATAGTAGTTGCGATTGTGTGGTCTGCGACGGGTTTCTATACCGTGGGTCCTGATCAAGAGGCTGTGCTGCGAACCTTTGGTAAGTACACCGGAACGACAACCGGGGGCCTGCATTGGCACTACCCTGGCCCTGTTGGTAAGAGAGATGTTGTAGCTGTTACTACAACGCGTCGTATGGAGCTCGGATTCAGGTCTGGGGCCGATGGATTTACAGTTGCTCAGTCGGTTACCAATGAATCTCTCATGATTACAGGTGATGAAAATATCGTGGATGTGCAGGCGGTTGTTCAGTATCGTATAGCGGATTTGAAGAATTTTTTGTTTGAAGTCGATGACCCGGGTGAGGCTGATCGAGGGATTCCCCCGGGAAATCCGGAAGGTCGAACATTACGAGATATGGCAGAGACTGCGTTGCGTCAGGTTGTTGGATCTAGAAACATTGATGACGTGCTGACTACGGAAAAGGAACAAGTTCAGACAGAAGTTCTTCTAAAAATGCGTGAGTTATCTGTGAATTACAACACAGGGATCGATGTTTTGCAGGTTTTGTTGCAAAACGTCAATCCTCCTCTAGAAGTACAGTCGGCTTTTGAAGATGTTGTTAGGGCCCGTGAAGATAAGGAACGTCTAATAAATCTTGCTGAGGCTTATGAAGCGGCGGAAATTCCTAACGCAATAGGTGAAGCTGCGAAAATCACCGAATCTGCAGAAGGATTTAAACAAGGGCGTATTGCACGTGCTCAAGGTGAAGCAGATGGTTTCGAGGCAATTTTAAAGGGTTATTTGGAGTCCCCCGATATCACACGGAAGCGTCTATATTTAGAGGCCATGGAGGAAGTATTGCCTGGCATCAAGAAGTTTATTTTGTCCGATTCATCGGTATTGCCGTTCTTACCTCTTGATGGAGCTGTCTCGGGTACTGGAGCCACTACTGGAGTAGGGGGTCAGCAATAATGGGTAAACTCGCGATTCCACTTATCGTAATAATTATCGCTCTGGTTGTGGTTATTCCACAAACGTTGTTCGTCGTGGATGAAACTCAAGTTGCTATCGTCACGAGATTTGGTGAGTTTAAGCGATCACACAAACTTCCAGGTTTACAGATTAAGACACCTTTTGCTGAGCAGGTGACCAAATTTGATAAACGATTGCTGCGTGTGGACGTTGCACCTGCATCAATTTTGACCAAAGACAAGAGAAATCTTGTGATTGACTCATATGCTAGGTACAAGATTGTAAATCCTTTGGTTTTTTACAAAAATCTTAGAAACGAGTCGGGTGCAGATGCTCGGGTGGGTGACATAGTAAATTCACAGCTTCGACAGGAAGTTGCACGAGATCTTCAGGAAGAAGTTATATCTGAAACTCGTGAGGACATTATGAACCGCGTGACGCGCGACAGTAACACCATTGAGGTTACTAGAGCTGAATTGTTCAGGGACTACGGTTCACTTAATCACCCGGCTGTTAGTGTGACGGTTGATGAAGACACTTCAGATACGGTTCGCGCGCGGACAGCTACAGCAAGTGAAATAGCACTACTTGAGGTTAGTGAAAGTCCTGCGGAACTTGAGGGGTACGGCATTACTTATTTAGCGAGCGTTCGAGAGGCTTTGGGCATAGAGATTATCGACGTTAGGATAAAACGTGCTGACTTCCCGCCAGATATCGAGACGAGTGTGTTTGGACGAATGGAGGCTGAGCGTGAGAGAATCGCAAGTGGATTGCGCGCTGAAGGGACACAAAGAGACTCTGAAATACGTGCCGAAGTTGATCGGCGTGTAAACATTATCTTGGAAACAGCCCAGGGTAGATCTGCTTTGTTGAGAGGTGAGGCCGAGCAAGAAGCGATAACCATTTTGGCGAAGTCACTTGAGAAAGATCCGGGGTTCTATGATTTCCGTCGATCGCTTGAAGCTTATAAGGTGTTTATGGATTCTCAAACAACTGTCATTCTTGATCCTGACAGTGATCTTTTGAAATTCCTGTCTAATCCGGATGGTGGGAGCTAATTCGTTTTCAAGGGTTTATTTTTTAATTAGTTGAGCTGAATTGATCCGCGTGTAAATAATCGGTCTTGTTTTATACGAGACCGATTTTTATTTCGTCAAAGCTCAGAATATTCATAATGCTTAATGCTTTACCTTTTTACTATTTGGAGTAATTAGCGTACTATTAAGTATGTAAGCGATTACTAACATACAATACACCAAGCATGGCCACACGAACAAGACTTGATCATCAAACACGTCAACACCAGATTGTTGAAGCAGCACGCGAGCTAATCGCTACTGGCGGTGTCGAGTCTTTGACCATTAGAGGTCTTGCATCGCAGGTTGGAGTGACTGAGGCTGCTATTTATAGGCATGTTTCTTCCAAAGAGGAAATTATGCTGCTTCTTGTGCAAGAAGTTCAAGAATCGTTGTTTCAAGCCATATCGCGTGCAACTCGTTCAGATCGTCATGCGCTTGAACGTCTAGAGCACATGCTTCAACTCCATGTGTCGTATGTTGAACTGAGGCAAGGCATATCTTTTGTGGTTATAGCTGAGGCAGCACAGTTCGAAGAGCCGAAAGTTAGATCTGCCGGTTGTAAATTGGTCGAAAAATACCTTTCATTGGTATCTGAGATCATCACACAGGGCATTGAGCGCGGTGAAATAGATAAGACTGTTTCAGCGGATGCTGCTGCGATGATATTTTTTGGGATGATCCAGTCAGCTGTGACCAGGTGGTTGTTTGATCCATCTACTCACCCGCTGAGTGAGAATGCAGTTGCAATGTGGGCTTTGTTTAGAACATCTCTTGAATTTTCAGATGAAGATGCCGATCGTCACCTAAAAGATTAAGGAAGTGATCAAAATGTCTGTGATAACCATTGATGGCCAGATAGGTGCAGGCGGACTTGAATTAGGTAGGCGCGTAGCGCAATCGCTGGATTTTAATGTTGTCGACAAGATGGCTCTTCCACGATCATCTGCTGCAGATGGTCGTGGAGATGCGATTACTTTTTCTGATCACTTCTGGTTGTTTGTTGAGCGCGCGGTCTCGGGTATGGCTTTTGGAAATGCGATTGGGGATCCCTATTTCCACGTTTCTGAAGACCTACTTTTGCCATTGACTTGGGATAGTGAAGGTCCTATAGCCGCAAACATTAAGGATCCTCACCCGCCTACGGTGAACGGGCTTTTTGATCGTGGAAATGCCGTTCTGATCCATCGTGCGGGATGTGTTGAGGCTGGCGATCGCAGTGTTCTCAAGGTTGGGTTATTTGCTTCCTGGGAAGATCGTGTCGCACGGGTTATGAACAGGGAAGGACTGAAATCCATTTCTGATGCTGAATACTCTATCAGGAGGCGAGAGAAGCTCCAGAACGAGTATTTTGCAGATATTCATGGTGTTCGACCAGATGATCATAATCTCTATGACATATCGATCGACACAAGCTTGGAAAATATTCCAGCTGCTTCAGTAAAAGTGGCTAAGTTTGCACGACAGGCTATGGCTATTTAAACCGCTTGTTATTTGCCAATTATGATTAGTATTATTTCGGTATTTCAGTGAGTTTAATGTCGCCTTTTGTGAATTGGTCTGAGATGTCGCTTAAGTCCTTTGGGCTTTCTATGCTTGTCCAAATGCTGTTGGAGTGGTAGGCGGCCAACCGTCCTTCGCCTGCAAGTTTTCGGAACGTTGTTGTTTCGTGATCACCCAGATCTGGTAAAAGCGATTCAATTTGCCTGTTGAACAGGTAAACACCTGCATTGATCCAAAATGGCAGGCGACCTTTTTCAGTGAATTTGGTCACTATGTTTTGGATATTGGATTCAACTATTCCATACTGGCTGTTATATGGAACAAGCATGATTGTGCCTATTGCACCTGTTTTGTGATGCAGATCTGATATAGGAGCAAGTGGCTGGTTTGTAATGATGTCGCCGTTCGCAACCAGTACATTTGTTGCACTGTTTGGTACCAGTGAAAGTCCTTGTTTGAGTGCGCCTCCTCGACCCAGGGGTGTGTCTTCAAATGAATAGTGTGCGGCGATGCCGTGTTTGGCTCCATTGTCAAAGTAGTTTTGAATCATTTCGCCTTTATAGCCGCACAGGAATATCACATCCGTTACTCCTTGAGATCGCATCCAATCAACCTGATAGCTAATTATTGGCTTGCCATTGATTTCAACCATCGGTTTTGGGCGATCATCAGTTAATGGACGTAGGCGTTCACCTCTTCCACCCGCGATACTGAGGGCGAAAAATCTGTCACTCATTGTCTGTTCTCAATTGAATTTCCTATCAATAGCAGGAAGGTTATCAGCAGTTGTAAATTCGTTATGGTTTGTTTGTTGTCATGTCATCCGACTAATACTTCATAATTATTCAATAGATTCGGCGATTCGACCCAGCAGTCCTTGCATTTCTTTGCGATCAATAATCTGTTCATCTGAGTCGAAAACCCCTCTTGATGGGTAAGTACCTGGTGATTGGACTACGACCAAGTCTAGAGACGGACATACCCATATATGTTGGTTACCTGCTCCACTTGCGGCAAAGGAAACTGATGGAAGATCTGGCCAGACTTGGCCTTGATTGTTGCACCAGAAACCGAGGCCATATACGTGGCGTTTTAAGGGCTCATTAGCAATAATTTCATCTGATACTTTTGTTGCTTTATCTATCCAATCTGATGGGATTATTTGAGCACCGTTCCAATTGCCTCGATTTAGCCAAAGCCAACCAATTCTTGCCATGTCGCGGGGTGTCATTTGATACACAGTCATGTAGCCAAAAACCTCTATTCGAGCTTTTGGGTGCAATTTAAAATTTTTGTATACCCATGACCATGAACCTTCGATGGGATTCCGTATTTTCCACTCAGTAAGTGTTCCAAAACCTGCTCCTTGTAGGGGATTGGCGGTTTTGTACAGAGAGTAGGCAGATGCTACGGCGTGTGTTAGTACATTCATCCCGAAAGTTTGGTAATTGAATACTTTGCCTGGAGCTTCTGCGGGTTTCATGTAACCGGAGGTATTTCCGATTAATTGCTTGAATGTGATTTCTTCGTTATCCGTAAAAGCGTAACGTCCCTTTTTAGGGCCTTGCCCGGATGGGACATCGAGCATTTCGGGATAATAGTCAACAACTCTGTCATTTTCAGATCGAATCACCCCTTCTTCGATAGCAATGCCCAGTACGGAAGAAAAAGTAGATTTGGATGCTGATGCCTGTGCTGCTTTTTTTGCCGGGTCGATACCGGAATTCCATTCAGCAACAATCTTTCCATACCTTACAATCAATATTCGGTAGGGCCTGTTTCCTGCTTGCTCAAGCTGAAATTTCCTGGCTTTATCTAATTTGTCTTGATTAATGCCTACTTCATTGGGTTTGGAAAAATTCCATTCTTTACGAGGGAATGTTTTTTTATCTTCCTGATTGGCCAATTGCTTGTCTCAGATCTTCATTTTTGATTAGGTTGTGCTTATAGAAGCTCTGATCGTTTTTGACATTTCATGTAGTCGGTAATCGTTTTTTATGTCAGTTTGAAAACGATTCGTTACGTAAGCAACCGATACGTTTTTAATTAAGCTGGCCCAGCTTGTGCATGTTCCAAGCCCGCTGTGTCCTATGGTGTCGCTATTGTTTGAGCTGGCGTATTGATTTGGAGGGTCAGATGGCAATCTTACGCCAAGTCCAACTCGTGAGTATGCGCCTGATGCTCCATCAAGGCCCTCTGCTTTTAGTGAGGTTACTTCTGATATAACTTCTTCTGGTAACCATCGAACGCCGTTGATGAGTCCGTTACTAGATATAGCAGCGTAAAATTTTGCAACATCATTTGCTGTTGTGATCATTGAACCTGCTGGTATTGATACCTGTGCTCTCAGTATTAAATCCATGTTAGTCGCGATTTCTTTGTCATCCCAGTCACTGCCTATTTCAAGAGGGACTACCCGTCCAAATTCATCAGGTTCGAGAGTGTATGAGGTGTTTTTTAACCCTAATGGTAGGGTAACTTCCCGCTTGAACACTTCGTCGAACGATAATCCGGACACTCTAGATGCGAATTCGCCAACTATCCACCCGAATGTATGGGCGTGGTAACTGACTGTTGATCCTGGCTTTGTCTGGGGTGTCATGTCTTCGATGTGCGATATGATTCTGCCCCAGTCGTTATAGTCTGTCGGCGGTATGTGTGAATGGTCAGATAGACCTGCGGTGTGGGCAAGAACCTGTTCGACTGTGATGGAAGATTTGCCGCGCGTTCCGAATTCCGGCCAGTATTCTGCGATGGCAGTATCCCAATCAAAGTATCCCCTAGCCTTTTGCCTCCATAAAATAGCAGCAGCGAATGGCTTTCCTACAGAGAACACTCTGAATAACGGCTTTGCGTGCAGTGCTCCACGCGTAATATCCATTACAGGCTTTCCATCGATGAAGACTGCAAGAGTTGCAGAAGAGTGGTAATCATCGGATATTTGACGTGCAAACTCTTTCGTAACGGCTTCGGTATTAAGCGTTATTGAGGGTTGAGTCATTTGTCGTCCGATAACATTTTGCTCTGTTGATTGTTTGACCATTCATACCTGCCATCATAGAGGTATTTTCGGTTGCTACAGGGCAGTATTTGCTCTGGTTTGTTCTAAACATATAGCGAATACCAAAACTTAGACCTGTGGGAATACTCCGACCGTCTCTTAGGTCAATTTCTGCTTAATCAGGTTTGTAATTAGATATTGAGTTAGGATTACTCTGGTACAGTGGCGTGTTCAACGGCCGCTTCAATATTTGTAGGTCGAGATAGTGATGTTCAACTAATAAGTATGTTTGGTAGGTCTTGCTGTGACGACTGAAACTAAGGTTTCTGCCGACGGTCTAAATTTTAGTCAGTTCGGTAGGCGATATAGAAAAGTTGATGGTGATGAAAAAGTAACTGGGCGGGCAGTTTTCGGAGCGGATTTTACTGCACAAGGTTCGTTATTTGCAAAGATTGTTCGTAGTCCACATGCTCACGCCCGTATTTTGTCAATTGACACTTCCGCAGCTGAGGCAATGCCCGGAGTTGAAGCCGTTTGTACCGCTGCTGATTTTCCATCAGAGGTTTCAGGTGACGTTGATACAGGTGAAGTTGAAATTGGCATTCAATTTCTTGCTAATCTGATTATGGGTCGTCGAAAAGCACTGTTTGAAGGTCATCCTGTTGCAGCTGTTGCTGCCACTGATATCCACATTGCCGAAGAAGCGGCGAAACTTGTAAAAGTTCAATACGATGTTCTTCCTGCTGTCACAGATCCTATTGAGGCAATGTCGCCCCAGGCTCCATTACTTCATGAGGGTCTGATTGCAACATCTTTGTCTGGTTCAGCTGACCAACCCAGTAATATAGCGGGTCATATGGAAGGTGGAAAAGGTGACGTTGAGCAAGGTTTTGCCGAATCAGATGTGGTGATAGAGCGTACTTACAAGACGGCCCTAGTACACCAAGGCTATATCGAGCCCGAGGCAGAAACGGTTCATTGGCACGCTGATGGTCGAATGGACGTGTGGGCTAACTCTCAAGGATCTTTCCCTCTCAGGCAAAACATGTCGAATCTTCTTGGTGTTGATGTGAGCAAGATTAAAGTCATTCCGCTTGAGGTAGGCGGTGCATTTGGTGCAAAAAACACGCCACGCGTGACTCCTGTAGCGGCGATTTTATCCCGTAAGTCAGGTAAACCGGTGAAAATTGTGCTTAATCGCGAGGAAGTACTTAAGGCCACCGGTCCAGCGTCTGGTGCAGTTGTAACAGTGAAAATGGGAGCTACTAAGGATGGCATACTGAAAGCAGCTCAATCCCGACTTGTATTTGGTGCTGGGGGGTTTCCAGGATCACCGGTCCTAAGGGGTATGCAGACTATATTTGCTTGTTACCAACCTGAGCATTCCAAGGTTGATGCATATGATGTTGTCACTAATGCACCGCGTGTAGCAGCGTACCGCGCTCCTGGAGCTACTGTGGCGACATTCTGTGGCGAATCTACCCTCGACGAACTTGCCTCTGCTATCGGATATGACCCTATGGACTTCCGAATCAAAAATGCTTCCAAGACCGGTGACTCAAATGTTGATGATGAGGAATATACCCGTATCGGTATTGTTGAAATGCTGGAGCAGGTAAAGAAATCTGATGAATACAATCGTCCTATAAAGCCGAGTAAAAATGGGTGGCCTGTGGGTAGAGGCGTAGGAATTGGTTGGTGGCCTTGCGGAATTGAAATCTCAAGCGCAAGGGTCATGGTGAATCACGATGGTAGAGTTGATGTTTCTATTGGTGCTGTTGATTTACATGGTATCCGCACTGGAACCGCGCAGGTAGCAGCTGAAACCCTTGGCATTGAACCCGATCAAGTTAATGTGCATACAGCTGATACGGAGGGTATTACGTATACCGGTAATGCGGCAGGATCGCGAATCACACGAACTCTTAGTCAGGCGGTGTTCAAGGCAGGATCGGAAGTTATCGCTCAAATGAAAGAAAAGATGGCTGTCAGGTTTGGGGTTGACGCTGAATTTGTCGAATATGAAGATGGCTATTTTTACGCTAGGGATAATCAAGATTCAAAAGTGTCGTTCAAAGACGCTGGTACGGCCGTAACGAAGAATGGATCCAACATTCTAGCTACTGCATCTAATGATCCTGGCATGCGACCTGCGAATGGGTACGCTATGTCTATTGCTGATGTAGAGGTGGACCCTGAAACAGGGAAGATTCAATTAACTGATTTTACTATCTTCCAAGATGTAGGAAAATGTGTGAATCCGACTCAGGTTGAGAACCAAATGCAGGGTGGTGCTGTTCAGGGTATTGGATGGGCCCTTTCGGAAGAATATGTTTATGATGATCAGGGTTTGATGCGTAATGCTTCTTTCCTCGATTATCGGATGCCTACAGCGTTGGATCTGCCTATGATAGGGACAGTGATTTTAGAGACACCTGCTGATGATGGAGCGTTTGGAATTAGAGGGGTTGGAGAGCCGCCGATTATTGCCCCGCCCGCAGCGATTGCAAACGCCGTTCATGATGCAACAGGTGCTCGTATGACGAGCTTGCCCATGAGTCCGGAACGAGTATTTGCGACTTTGAATGGGTCGTCGTAGATTTACTTCAATTTTTTCAATTTATGGAGTAAGCAATATTGTCTCAAATGGAAACGGGATCTCTTCAGGCTGACTGGAATGATCCTGGGCTAACTGATCGACAGATACGCCTGACGTTGATTGGCGTTATGTTTGCTATGTTTTTGGCCTCTTTGGACCAGACGATTGTTGCGACAGCAATTCCTAGAATCATGGCCGAACTTGATGGATTCGATCGTGTTACCTGGGTTTCAAGTGCATATATTGTGGCTTCAACCTCGGTTGTATTGATTACTGGAGCAGTGTCTGATGTTTATGGCCGTAAATGGTTGTTTGTTGGTGGAATAACCATCTTTTTGATCGGTTCTGTACTTGCTGCTAGTTCTCAAACTATGACTGCATTAATTGTTTTTCGTGGGATTCAGGGGTTGGGGGGTGGAATGATAATGGCTTTATCGTTTGTCACGATTGGTGATCTTTTTCCTCCGGCAGATCGCGCTAAATACCAAGGAATAATTGCTGCGATGTTTGGCATTTCTTCGGTGCTGGGACCTACTTTAGGAGGTGTTATTACGGATCAGTTTTCATGGGAATGGATTTTTCTTGTAAATGTTCCGTTGGGTATTCCGATTATTTTGTTGTTTGTACGACTTTTCCCTAACGCGGAGAAACATGGTCCTAAAAGAAAAATTGATACTGGTGGAGCTATTCTCATTGTTTTGGCGATTGTGCCGGCGTTATTAGGCCTATCTTGGGGCGGTAATCAGTATGAGTGGTCCCACCCAGTAGTCGTAGGATCTTTGTCCTTGGGTGCTCTGATGGTGGTTATATTCGCCCTGTATGAGACTCGGGTGGCTGATCCGATCTTGCCTTTGGTTGTATTCAAAAATCGCATTGTTGGAATCGCGTTGCTTGTTATCTTGTTGACGGGTTTTGCTATGTTCGGGGGTATATTCTTTGTGCCACTGTTATTTCAAGGCGTTCTTGGCGCATCTCCTACGGCGAGTGGTAGTTTTTTAACACCCATGATGCTGGGAATTGTCTTTGGTGCTGCGATTAGCGGTCAGGTGTTGTCCCGTTCAGGGGGGCATTACCGGATACAGGGTATTCTTGGCCTTTCGATAATGGGTATAGGGGCACTCATGCTCAGCCGGGCGTCAGCTGAAGTGACGCATAGTTATGCACTTATATCTGCTGTAGTTATGGGATTTGGCCTGGGAACTTCTTTTCCGTTGTATACGATAGCTATACAGAATGGGGTGCCACAACAATACTTGGGTATTGCCACGTCCTCTGCTCAGTTTTTCCGTTCTGTTGGTGGTGCTATTGGTCTGGCCGTGTTTGGCTCATATATGGTTCGACGATTCAAGGATGGGATGGCCCAAAGTCTCCCTGATGAGGCATATGAATCTGTTCCGCCACGTTTACTTGATCAGATTACGAGTAATCCCAACGCTCTACTTAGTCCGGAGGCCTATGATAATTTGACGAACGCTTTCGCTGCCTCTGGTGATTCTGGAGCGTCTATTGGCGCACAAGTCGTATCTGCGATAAGAGAATCGCTGGCTGGTGCAGTAGGTGACGTCTTCTTTTTGTGTTTTATTTTTGTGCTTCTCGCGGTAGTTGCTACGGCCTTTATACGTGAGGTTCCGTTGCGTGGTCGCAAATCATCTCAACAAGAAAAATAGCGTAGACCAATTGCTGGATCGGCTAAGATCTCAGTGATATTTATTATGCTCGGTTTTGTCTTATAACAATTCCGACAGCCGATGCTTTTCTGACCGCGCCGGGTTTACGCACTGTCACTTTAACCGAGAAAATACGATCATCCTTGAGGCAAATATCCGCTATCTTTGCGCCGATAGATTCAATTAGCCCATAATTTGATTTTTCAATTTCGGTTGTTACGGTTTTAGCTATAGTGCGGTAGTTGATAGTGTCTTCAATAGAATCTGACTTCCCTGCGGCAGAAAGGTCAGTGTTAATCTCTATATCTACAGTTATCTGCTGTTTGGTTAAGCGCTCCCATGGGTTAATTCCGATAATGCAATTTAGCTCTAGTCGTTCTATTACGACTGTGTCGAGATTCTTGTCATTGTTCTTTTGCATCAGGGAATAATTCAGATCATATATAAGGGTTATTGTTGGCTCAGTTTATGTGGCGACCACCGTCGACGTTGATTGTTTCTCCCGTGATGAAATCGTTTTGGATTAACAACATCATTGTGCTGGCAACTTCGTTGAGTGATCCCATTCGATCCGCTGGGCCTAAGTTTATGGCTATCTTGTCACGAGGGCGGTCAACAGGGATATCTGAGGGTGGCAATATCGCACCTAATGCAATTTCATTTACCTGAATATTTGGCGCCAGTGAAAGCGCTAAAGTACGCGTAAGTCCGGTCAGAGCGGATTTTGTAACTCCGTACGCCAAACGGGTCGGACGTGCTTTACGCCAATCGTTGAGATTAATAATCTTGCCAAGAGAGCTATTCGTAAGTTGTTCGTTCATAGATTTTGCTAAAAGAAAAGGTGCAATTACGTTTATAGCGAAATGGCGATCTAACTCTTGGGCCGAAATTTCTTCCAACCCTAGCTTGTCAAACACAGATGCATTATTAATTATGATTTCGATTGGGCCAAGTTGATCTCTTACCTGCGTCGCAAGGTCTTCGACTTGGGTAGGGTCTTCAAGATCAGCCTTGAAGGTAATGGCTTCACTGCCCATGGCTTTAATCAGTGAGGCAGTTTCGTTAGCATCCTGTTCTGATTGATTATAGTGGACGGCAACGCGGCAACCTGCGTCACCAAGTGCCAGAGCCAACGCGCGTCCTATGCGTCTGCCTGATCCGGTCACTAATGATACTTTTGCATTTGGATCCATTTGTTCTATTGATTAACTGGATTAAGAATGGCGGACGTGCCCCATGAATTCGTCACGAGTAGTTGAATTACGCTTGAAAAGACCACGTACTGCGCTTGTAGTCATTACGGTGTTGGGTTTTTTTACGCCGCGCATTGCCGCGCACAGGTGTTGCGCTTCGACTACCACTCCAACTCCAATCGGCTCGATTAATTCGTCCATTACAGTTGCAATTTGTTGAGTCATGCGTTCTTGCACCTGTAGTCGCCTGGCAAACATTTCCACTAGTCTGGGAACTTTGGAAAGCCCGACAATTTGCTGATCCGGCAGGTAACCAACATGTGCTTTTCCATAGAAAGGTAGTAAATGGTGTTCGCAGAGTGAGTAGAAGTCGATGTCTTTTACTACAACCATTTCGTCGTATTCAACCTCGAACAAAGCGCCGTTTAAAAGTTTCGCAGTGTCTACTGTATATCCCGATAGGAGATCATCGTACATATTTGCGACACGTGTCGGAGTTTTTGCTGTTCCTTCCTTATCGACTCCATCACCAATGGTTGAGAGTAATACCGATATGCCCTTGGCGATCTCCTGTTTGCTGTGCACGTCCAGCAACAGACCATTTTGGAATTTAATTTCGTTAGAAGCATTCTTTGTCGAAGCTTCGGAGAATGTCATTGCGGGGCGTCCCTACGTTGTACTTTCTGGTTTTATATGAAGATGGGATCTGATGATTGTTGTCAGTTAATGATGACTATGACTTTAAGGACTTTAAACCCCCTGAAATAGCTTTTACAAAGTGTACTTCTACGTCTGGTGTCAGTTTTTGAAGAAGACCTCTTCGAGTTGCTGTATGACCGACTATCGCAGCAAGACCTGGTTTAAGCGCATCATCAACAATCAAGTGTCGCTTCATGCCTGGATACGTGGCCTCAAGTTTTTCAATCAACTCACCCAAGGTGTCTCCGGGCACATTAACTGTTTCCACTCCGCCAGCATACTTACGCAGTACATACGGGAGGAAGACATGAGCCATTTTTCAGTCCCTGTTGTTTGTGATCTTGTTTCTAACCACCATTTGTGGCTTCTAAAATCCGTCCTGGCTTTACCGGTAGATCGAAGTAGCGTTTACCAGTTGCTTGACCCACTGCTTGCGCTGCTGCTGAAAGAGGAGGAGAAATCGGAACTTCCCCTACCCCACGAACACCGTATGGATGAAGTGGGTTTGGTACTTCAACCATGATGGTTTCGATCATTGGCATGTCTAGAGATGTTGGCATTCGGTAATCGAGGAATGATTTGTTGGCCATAGAGCCATCGTCAGTTATGAAATATTCTTCATTTAACGCCCAACCTATTCCTTGAACGGCACCGCCTTGAACCTGACCCTCTGCGTATTGAGGGTGGACTGCTTTTCCAACATCCTGAACTGCCGTGTATCTGATGACATCTGTCTTTCCTGTAGCTAGATCAACTTCTAAATCGCATATATGAACACCGTAAGCATTTCCGGCATCCGCAAGGTTTACAGAAGCAGTTGAAGTTGCGGGACCACCGGTAGGATCAAGTTTGCCTGCCAATTCCTGAATGCCTATTGATTCACCGTTGGATGTGAATACTCCATCTTCGAAACTTACTTTTTCTACTTCTGTCTCCCATAGATTTGCTACGCGCTCCTTTAGCTCGTCAACAAGCTTGTGGGCAGCGTTGTATGCCGCCAAACCGGTAGTGTAAGTAGTGCGTGATCCACCAGTAGTACCAGTCCACCCTATTGAGTCTGTGTCTGGAATACTTGGGTGAAAATCCTCCACGGGTATGCCAAGGACTTCTGCTGCTTGCATAGCGATAGAAGTGCGAGTTCCACCAATATCAGCAGAACCTTCATTCATCGTGACTGTTCCATCATCTTGAAGCATTAAATCGCATGTGGATTTTCCTCCACCGTTCATCCAGTATGCTGAAGCTAAGCCTCTGCCTCTGGCTTTCCCGGGAGGTGCTTCTCCTAACGGCGATTTCCAGTGTTCTGATTCTTTAACTGCTTCTAAGCATTCTTCCAGTCCGATCCTCATGAATCTAACCCCGTCACCACGCCGTGTTCCTTCATGGGCAGCGTTGTCGATTCTAAACTGAAGTTTGTCGAATCCCATTTCTTCACATATTTCATCTACAACTTGTTCAATTGCAAACGAAGCTTGCGGAGATCCCGGAGCGCGGTATGCGGCTGATTTAGGCTTGTTGACTAGAATATCGTATCCAGTAATTCGAGAAGCAGGCAGGTCGTAGCAAGCGAAAATACAGTTTGCTGCAGCGCTCACCGCCGAACCTGGGTATCCGCCAGATTCAAACATTATGTCGGTATCGGCAGCAGTAATTTTGCCATCTTTATTAACGCCGATCTTCATACGGATTTTGCCACCAGGAGCAGGACCTGTGGCTTCAAATACTGACGTGCGGTCCATTACTAATTTTACGGGTCGCCCACCAGATTTTTTTGATAGAAGTGCGGCTATTGGAGCAAGGTAAACTTTGGTTTTTCCGCCAAATCCGCCTCCTATTTCGACATAGTTAACCTTTACCTTTGATTCTGCGACCCCAACCATACCTGCGGTCTGTGATCGCACACCAAAAGAGCCTTGTGTGCTTGACCAGACTGTAATTTGACCGTCTTCTGCCCAAATAGCTGTTGCATTGTGCGGCTCAATGTAGCCCTGATGTATCATCGACATGGTCACGGTACGTTCTACAACGAGATCCGAATTGTTGAATGCATCATCTAGATTTCCAAACTCATATCGGAATATCTTGGCGATATTAGTATTTGGAACATCTTCTCCAAGATGATCTCCGACTAGGTTTTCAAGAATGATCGGGGCTTCATCAGACATTGCAGTGTCTACATCTGATACGTTTTGCAATACATCGTATTCAACTTTGATTCTTGAAGCTGCTTCCTCAGCAGTGTTGCGATCAACTGCAGCCACTGCAGCTACGACGTGTCCTTTGTAATGCACCTTGTCGTCTGCCATAACGTTGGCCTGATCTCGTTTCAGGTTGACTACGTCTTCACCGGACTCAAACTCGCGCTCCTCTGCGATTGGGAAATCGTCATGGGTTAATACAGCAAAAACTCCTTCTAACTTCAGGGCTTCTGAGGTATCAATGTTTTTGATTCTTGCGTGTGAATGCGGACTGCGTACGACGTCTCCCCATATTAAACCAGGGGCTTTAACGTCTCCTCCATACACAGCTCTTCCTGTAACTTTTTCCAGAGCATCGTGTCTGATAGGAGTTTTGCCTACTACTTTGTAGTCAGTTTTAGTTTCGTACGTTGCGACCATTCGATTTCCTCGTTAGATTCGATTATTGAACCGTTGAGTTCTAGTTTAGTTCAAAGATATTTCTAAGTAAGTGAGCCGGAAAGTTGTTGATGACTTCCGGCCCATTGGTTTGTGATTTATTTACAGCTCTTTTTACTTAAGTGCGTCCACAATACTTCCTGCGTTCATAGGGGTGTTGTACAGACGAACTCCGACTGCGTCTTTTATAGCGTTGGCAATTGCTGGAATTGGAGGACATATTGGGGTCTCTCCTACGCCACGTACTCCATATGGATGCAGTGGATTTGGCACTTCAACAATTACAGTCTCGATCTTCGGCAAATCCAGGCTGGTTGGCATACGATAGTCAAGGAAGCTGGAATTTGCCATGGAGCCTTCATCTGTCATGAAGTATTCCTCGTTAAGTGCCCAGCCTATGCCTTGGACTGCTCCACCCTGCATTTGTCCTTCAACATATGAAGGATGTATCGCAGTGCCTACATCATGAATGGTGGTATAGCGCACAATATCGGTTTTGCCCGTTTTTAGGTCAATTTCGACGTCTGCTATGTGCATGCCGAACCCGTCACCAGCAGATTCTAGGTCAACGCTTCCAGTCGAATTCGCTGGCCCGCCAAGGTCTTCAAGTTTTCCTGCCAGTTCTTTAAATCCTATGGTCTTTTTTTGTTCGGATTTAGAGCTGAAAACTCCATCGTTGAAATCGACATCGTTTTCGTCAATATCCCATAGGATTGCAACACGTTTTTTGAGTTCGTCAACCAGGTTGTTTGCTGCTATCCAGCAAGCGTATCCAGTGGCGTAGGTTGTACGTGATCCACCGGTTACATCTGTATATCCGATGGATTCAGTGTCACCTACGGTTGGCCTAACATCATGTGCTCCAATGCCTAATACTTCAGCAACATGCATGGCCATTGATGTTCGTGAACCACCTATATCGGTCGAGCCTTCTGTTAATTGCACAGTACCATCACTATTCAGTGACAGGTTTGCTGAGGACTTGAGGCCAATATTGAACCAGTAACCATTTGCAATGCCTCGACCACGCTTTTTGCCTTCCGGAGCCTCGCCGATTGGCGAGTTCCAGTGATCACACGCGGTGGCTGCCTCGAGGACTTCTTGCATGCCTATCTTTGAGAAAAGAACCCCGTCGCCACGGCGGGTGCCTTCCTTGGATGCATTATCGATCCTGAATTGCATTGAGTCCCAGCCAGCCTGTTCGCACAATTCATCTACGGCAGTTTCCATAGCGAATGCAACCTGAGGCGAACCCGGTGCCCTGTATGGAGCCACCTTGGGTTTGTTGACTAGTACGTCCCAACCGTCAATTCGTGTGTTTGGTATTTCGTAAGGAGCATAGACACACTGTGCTGCGGGATCTATAAATGCTCCAGGGTTAGCGCCTGCCTCAAACCATATGTCTGCAGTGGCGGCTACGAGCTTTCCATTTGTATCTGCCCCAAGTTTTATGATCATTCTGGCACCCGGTGTAGGGCCTGTGGTTTCAAACACGGCTGTTCGTTCCATGACCATTTTGACTGGTCGTCCGGATTTCTTTGAGAGCAGGGCTGCAAGTGGTTCGAAATAAACCGGGATCTTGCCTCCAAATCCGCCACCGATTTCCAGTGGAGTGACTTTTACGCTTGAAACAGGTATTTGAAGTATTCCAGCGATTTGTGTACGTGCAGTAAAAGCACCTTGAGTGCTTGTCCAAATCTTGACTCGATTTTCTTCGTCCCAAGTCGCGGTTGCGTTGTGCGGCTCGATGTACCCTTGATGGACCATCTGCATGTTGTACTCACGTTCAATAGTGTGAGCTGCAGTTTTCATCGCACTTTCAACATCACCGAATTCGTGCCTTTCGTGTGCTGCCATATTTGTGTTTTTAACGTCTGTACCTAGATCGTCACCAACTAGATCTTCCAGAAGAATAGGAGCATCTTCGGCAAGAGCGTCTACTACATTTGTGACTGATGGAAGCACTTCATATTCAACAACTACCTTTCTTGCGGCCTCTTCAGCTACATATCGGTCGGTTGCTGCTACTGCTGCGACAGGGTGTCCTTTATATAGAACCTTGTCATCCGCCATTAGCTTGTTCGACGCCCATTTGAAATTGATATTGCCTTCACCAAGATCAACAAGTTTGCTTTGAGCTTTTGGCATATCTGAGCCTGTGATGACCGCAAATACTCCGTCTGACGCTTCTGCTGCAGAAGTGTCTATGGATTTTATTTTGGCGTGTGCGTGCGGACTTCGTACACAAACAGCCCATATCAATCCCGGGAGTTTCATGTCTGCACCGTAAACTGCTCGTCCAGTTACCTTGTCGTAACCGTCATGCCGTATCGGGCGTGTGCCAACTACTTTGTAGTCAGTTTTTGGTTCAAATGTTGTGACCATTGCTTATCTCCAGACCATCCCATGTATTAGGCGGGGTGCCTGTTGGAATTTACCGTCAGGCGTTCATTCAAAGTATTAGCTACTCGCTTTTTGGACTGCTCGTACTATTTTGTCGTAGCCTGTGCAGCGGCATAGGTTTCCAGCAAGCCAGTGTCGGATTCGCCCTTCACTGGGTGAAGGTTCATTGTCCAAGAGGCCTTTAGCGGCTACTAAGAACCCTGGAGTGCAAATACCGCATTGCAGCGCAGCTTCTTCTAGAAAAGCTTGTTGTAATGGGTGAAGGCCGTCGGTTGTGGCCATGCCCTCGACGGTATCAACGGTTTTTCCGTCAACCTCAGGTCCGAGCACTAAGCATGAATCGACGATTCTACCGTCTACGTTAACTGTGCATGCGCCGCAATTTCCGTCAAGGCAGCCTTCTTTTGTTCCTGTCAGACCGATTAGTTCACGGAGTGTGTCGAGGAGGCTCATGTATGGCGGCACGAGCAATTCATGCTCTTGGCCATTGATTGTTGTTGTGACATGAACCTTTCTTGGGGATGAAGTAGTCATGTGTATCTTTAGCCCTTCGCTCGCTCGACAGCCTGTTTGATCATTCGGTCTGTGAGCACTTCTATCAGGTGTTTTCGCTGTTCGATCGTTCCACGCATGTCAGTAATGGGACTGGCCGCATTTCTCGCCAGCTTGGCAGCAGCAGCAATGCTTTCGTCATTGACGGGCTTGCCGGCGAGGCTGTCGCCAGCTTCATTCGCCAGTATAGGAATTGGACCCACTGACGCTAATGCAATCCTCGCGCTTTCGAAGTTATTGCCCGAGTTATCGAGCACAACGTAGACGCCAACACCAGCTACTGCTATGTCCATTTCATTCCGGGGGATAAAACGCGTGTAAGCTGCTCCAGAATTTGCTGCAGGTTTTGGGACCTCGATACTAACTAAGAGTTCACCGGGCTCAATTACTGTTCGGCTCGGTCCTGTGCAGAATGCTTCAACCGCTACTTCACGAGTTCCATTAGGGCCGGCAATACGGGCGACTGCGCTGTGTGCTATTAGCGCAGGGATTCCATCTCCAGATGGTGCTGCGTTGCAAAGGTTTCCGCCTAAGCCTGCACGGGATTGGATCTGGATGCCACCAATTATTGATGTGCCATCAATAATTCCTGGGTATTCATCAGCGACTTGGTCGTTTTCATAGACTTGATAGCACGGCACGCCTGCACCAATGCTCAGTCCGTTTTTGCCGACCTCGAGATGCATAAGCTCGGGAATGTTTTTGACGTCGACCACAGCGTCTAGCTCCCATACGTTGGCGCGAGCTTTTACTAGTAGGTCGGTTCCACCTGCAAGTGGACGCGCTCGATCACCATGTTCGTTTAGCACGGCCACTGCTTCTTCAACCGTGTTTGGGGCAACGTATGCAAACGGATGCAAGAGCCCTCTCCTTTCAAGTGTTTATTCAGAATATTCAAGCTGGTAACACTGGAATAACAGCAAGAAAACCCGGTACCGGGTGCCCATCCAACAACATCACGATGATGTACTGACGGCGAGAAGGTCATTATGCCCGCAATAGGGGCTTTCTGGCAACTGATCAAGGTCGTTTTGTGAAGAAAAGTCGCATTGAAAATATAAAGTTTAACTCCTGCTTTGGGGTTTGTTGTCTCGCGTATTTTCTTGCGCTGGTTTATTTATCACATGCGGTTGTGACCCTAAACCGAAACTACGCAATAGGCTTTGTCCTACGTATAAGGTTGCGATGATTGCTATTGAACCACCGAGTGTCATAGCGAACGGAGCGTCGAATCTCTGTGCTAGATAGCCCATCAATAAACCCCCTAGTGCAGAAGCTCCCCAAGTTAGTTGATTGATACTTAGAACTCGTCCCCGAAATTCTTCGTCGACTAGGGTTTGTACGACGGTGGTATTCATCGTTCCCATTAAGACTTTGAATCCACCGATTACACCCGCGACAACAATCGCTAAATCCAAAACATTGCTTTGTGCAAAGGCAATTTGGGCAGCCCCAAGGCCGATCCCGCCAACCGTGAGATAAAGCGCGGGTCGGATTCTGTTGCCGATCAGTGTGATTGCGATTGTTGCAATCAATCCTCCAATTCCGACTCCTAACAGAAGCTGGCCATAAACTCCGAGGCCGCCCTTGAATATCTCATCTGTGAATACCGGAAGAAGAGTGTCGAATGATGTTCCAAAGACTCCAAGAGTGATGCCGAGTAATATGACGGAGAATATGGACCGCTGTTGTTTTAGGTACCCTAAGCCTTCGATCAAACCGGCTAATGCAGTTCTAGTTGTGGCTGTTACTTTGTGGCCTTTTGTCTTCATCATGAAAAGAGTTATGACGGTTAGCACATAAGATACGCCTATGATGTAAAACAGCCCTTCGAGCCCCCAATTTGAAACGAGCGGTTCGATCAGAATAGGTCCAATAATTGCTGCTGCGCCAAATACGATTGAATAGAGTGCTATCGCTCCACCCAGATGATCTTTCGGTACGATCGCAGCCACCATCGCAGATCTCGAAGGTATATCGAAAGCTAGAAGTGTCCCGGTCACCGATGAGATAACTAGAATATGCCACGGCTCAACAGCTCCACTTTGGATTAGGATTCCGGTACCAAATGTCGCTACTGCAAACATTAGTCTGGTCAATCGAACTATTTTCAATCGGTTGAATCGATCTGCGAGAACACCCCCCCACATAGAGAAAATCAGGACTGGGGCTAAATTTGCTGTAGCGACAAGCCCCAGCATGACTTCTGAACCCGTAAGTGTTCGCATCAGAAATAGACGTCCGTAAACAAGAGACCACATACCAATATTGGAGAAAGCCGCGGCCACCCAGAATAGACGGTATTCGCGGTATTTAAAGGCGGAGTAACTGGTGCCTGAAAGAATATTCATATTCACTATGTGATCGGCTCTTGGTTAGACGCATAGATAGCGACAGTTTTCGTGTCGTGAAAATTTTTGCCTAGCAGTGCGGGCTTTTCAGAGTGAATTGAGTTGCTCCCCGCCAAGGACGTGTAGGTGAAGATGATCCACAATCTGCCCTGCATTTACTCCTTGATTTACGCTAACTCTATAACCGTCTTTTGATGTTCCCACTTGCTCAGAGACTATAGCTGCTACACGCATCAAGTGTCCTAGAAGTTTCTCGTGTCGTTTTGTCGTCTCTGATAGATAAGTGATGTGTTCGCGTGGGATCACCAGTATGTGGACGTTTGCTACAGGATTAATGTCATTGAATGCGATGCACTGGTCATCGGAATAAATGTTCGTTGAAGGTAATCCTCCCTGGACGATACTACAGAATATGCATTTAGGTTTAGTCACCTGATTATTATCCTTTGTTTATGACGATTCTGATCATTCTGTAAACCCGTAGTTTTTATAGGCCCATAGCATCGGCGAGATTTGATTTATGAAAATTAGCATCGCCGTAGTCAGTTTTCCACGCCAGTGCTCTGCGAGTATAAAGATGTAAATCGTGTTCCCAGGTGAATCCAATTGCACCGTGACATTGATGTGCTGTCCAGCACAGGGCTGATATTTTCTCGCTAGCAGCGATTTTTGCCTGTGCGGCTTTTTTGTAGGAGTATCCGTTCCGGGAGAAACTATAAGCTGCCGAGTGTGCAAGATGGTTTACCTGCTTCGCAGCGATAGCCATTTCAGCAAGATGGTGTTGTACAGCTTGAAATGCACCGATGGGTTGTCCGAACTGTTCACGGTTGGCGGCGTAACTGACAGTAGTGTCTAAAACGGCTTTTCCTAGACCGGCAAGTTGTGCAGCTCGGGCTACTCCGCCCGCAGAAACCAGTTCTTTAACAGCTTTAATGGCATTATTACCGCTTGCAATGATATTTGCTTCGGGCACGATTACCTCATTGAAAGTTATGGAAGATATTGGAACTCCTGCAACATGATCCATTGGCGCTTGATGTATGTTTGGAGCTTTCCATATTGGAATTGTGATTAAGGCAGGTTGGCCGTCGTCCAGTCTGATGTTTGCTAGTGAGTGGGTAGCTTGTTGAGCAAATGCTACGAATCTTTTCTGTCCTGTTATTACAAGGTTAGTACCAGATTTTGTGGCTGCGACTGTTGTAGAAGACGTGTCCCATGAACCACTTCTTTCGACAATCGATGGTGTCAACAAAATGTCGCCGGATGAAATTTGTGGGAGGATTTCTGACTTCATTGATTCTGAACCATACCGTTCTATAATCCATGAACTGATCGCAGATTCGACGATTGGGATAGGCGCTAGGGTCGCCCCGAGTTCTTCTAGTAGTATGGCGAGGTCACCAAAAGAAAAACCGGCGCCACTAAACTCCTCGGGAATTGTAAGTGCAGGCCAACCGAGGTCTAATACCTTTTTCCATAAGTTTTCCAGAGCATCGTAATTACCTGATGCTACAGAGCGAATTTTCTCTGAGTTAGATTCATCCTTTAGAAACTCTCTGGCTGAACGCCGAATAAGCTCTTGTGTCTCTGTTAGTCCGAAATCCATGTTTATTTTTACTTCCTGGGAAGTCCTAAACCTCGCTGGGCTATGATGTTTTTTTGAATCTCGTTTGTTCCAGCTAGAATAGGTCCAGAGGTGTAGAACAATCTCATCTTCAGGAAACGACCTTCCAATTCCGATTGGCTTGATCCAGGTTCCAGTACTCCGTACATTCCTAATAACTCGACACCATAGTCAAGTACCTTTGTGTAGATTTCTGTAGCTGCAACTTTACTCATCGATGCTTCCGAAGATGGGACTTCGCCTTGCCCTTGTCGCCATGCGACATCGAAGCACATCAGTCGCGCAGCTTCTATTTCAGTGTTTAATTCTGCTAAATTACTTCTGACTATTGGGCTTGAACTGATCGCTCCTATGATGGGGTCATTTCTTGATACATAATCGACGAGTTCCTCTAAAGCAGCACGCGCCCAGGCTGCATAGTCGATGCCAGATCTTTCGAAGTTCAATACCGTCATCCCAACTCGCCAGCCATCATTTAGATCTCCCACAAGATTTTCTTTTGGGACGTAGACCTCGTTGAATGTCACCTGATTGAAACTATGAACGCCAGCCATGTTGATTATTGGTTGCACTTCCACTCCAGGAGATTTCATATCAACCATAATCAAGCTGATTCCCTTGTGCGGAGGAGAGTTTGGATCTGTTCTGACTAACATGAACATCATGTCCGCCCGGTGGGCGAGGGAAGTCCAAATTTTTGCTCCCGTTACACTGAAGTGATCACCACAGTCTATGGCCTTTGTTTGTAAGGAGGCCAGATCTGAGCCCGAGTTTGGCTCAGAGTATCCTTGGCACCATTGAATTTCACCGCGTGCTATTGATCCCAGGTATTTAACCCGTTGATCTTCAGATCCAAATCGCATAAGCGTCGGCCCAAACATCCGAGTACCAAATCGGTCGTGTCCAGGTGCCCTTCTGTATGCCATTTCTTCTGCGAATATGGTGTTCATCATTGGTGATGAATTTGAACCACCATATTTTTTTGGCCAACTCATAACCAGCCAACCTCGTTCGGCTAGTCCCTTTTTGATTTTTTGGTTTAGGTCCCAGTGGTCATCACGTGATTCATCTGCAGGGCCTTGCCAGTTATCAGGTAACGCGTTGTCGAGAAACGCGCTCAGATCATGTTTGAAATCAGATTCTTCCGCAGTGAATTCAAAACGCAATATTTGTGGATTCCATGCCGGAGTAGACCGGATTAAACGTGTTTCAACTTCTAACTGATAAACACGTAATGGTTTTTTCAAGTCCTAGTATGCGGTGGATACCGTTACTGACCAGATCACCGATAGTAGCAAGATCTTCCGCTTTTGCTACATTGATAATTTTGAAAGGCTCGGTAATTGTGTCGGCAGACGCAATCCTATTCGCACACTGACGTAAGTGTCAAAGATGGGCATTTATGACGCGTGAGTCTGAGGTATAACAGACACTTGCCTTACCGATGAGATCAATATAGTTACATAGGAACTTCACTTCGTGCCAATGCCGATGGATGAGACTCGAAGTAAGTTGAATTATAGGTAGCGGGGCGTTGAGAAGCCTGGGCAACCTTTGCTGCTTCCAGCGTTAGGCGTTGGGCCGGTGCGGGCGTTTCTATTTGGGTTTGCGGTGTTACCGGACCAGAGTCTGCGAGTCTCCTTGGCGTGAATCCTTGAGTTCGCGTCGAATTTATTTCCTCTTCACTGTTTTGTTCGAACGGGAAATTTGAACTAACAGCTAGCAATGTTAAGATCGTCACAGATGCGCCTCTGGGTGCGTACATGCCCGTCTCCCATTCGCTAATCGTTTGCTGTCTAATCCCGATTTCTCGGGATAGTGCGGTTTGCGAAAGTGCGAGATGGGAACGCAGCGCCCGGATGTTATCCGCTTGCCATTTAAAGTCGGTTGGAGGTCCTTGTCTTGTCAACATAAATAGCAAGCTACGCTGCTTTTTTTCTTAAGCCCTAGCGTTTTTTTTACAAAATTGAGCGAATTCTGCAAATATTGAACCATTCATATTCAGTGTTCAATAAAGCCGTTTTAACATTTATCAATCTAAGCTAAGCATGGCTTTGAAGTGATCCGGATCGTCAAAAGGTCCGACAATGGCTAGTACAAGATTCTCGGATTTGATGACTCTGTCGGCAGCTCGCTTAATGTCTTCTTGGGTGACGGCTGAGATGTTTGCGATGACTTCATCGACTGACTGTACTTCACCACGAATGAGCTCTTGTATGCCGAGGAAGCTTGATACAGCTCGGCTTTCCTCCATTCGCAGCATCATCCTGCCCTTTGTCAGTTGAAGGGCTTGCGTCCATTCTTCTTCGGTGACACCGTCTCGCATTTTTGCTAGTTCCTTAAGAATCACCGGAATAGCCTCATCAACGCGATTCGGGTCGATACCGGATTCAACCACGAACGCACCACAGTCACTGTAAAAATGAGCACCACTGTGTATGTCATATGCTAGTCCGCGTTGTTCGCGAACCTCTTCAAAGAGGCGACTGCTCATAGTTTCTCCAAGAATCACCGACATTATTGAAAGAGCGTGACGATCCGGATCGTCATTTGCAAATCCGGCAAGTCCTATCGCAAGGTGCGCCTGCTCCGTCGGCCGGTGTTCGAGTGCCACTCGCTTCGAAAGGGCTTTTTTTTGGTGAGGAAACATTGGGAGTATTTTTCCATCATGAAGGCTGCCGAGAGAGTTGTTGATCTGTTCAACAACCTCTTGGTGTTCGATATTTCCTGCGATGGCGATGACGGTGTTAGATCCAACGTATTGAGTTTCCAAGTATTTGCACATGTCATCTCGTGAAATGGCAGCGACTGACTCAACAGAGCCTGCGATGTCACGCCCCATTGGTTGGTTGGGCCATAATAGATCATCCAGCATCATGGATACTCGTGCAGCAGGAGAGTCAAAAGAGGCACGTATTTCTTCGTATACCACCTGCTTTTCTTTTGCGATGTCTTCCTCTCTGAACAGTGAGTTGAGGGTCATGTCGGATAACAGGTCTATCCCATCTCGGTAATTTGGCTGGGCTAGGCGGCACCAATAGCCGGTCACTTCTCGGTCAGTAAATGCGTTCAATGTACCGCCCACACCTTCGACCACTTCTGAAATATCTCGTGGTGTAGGTCGTCCAGGAGTGCCCTTGAATAGCATGTGTTCGAATAGGTGAGAGGCTCCTGCGAGTTCGGGAGTCTCGTATCTTGAACCGGCACCAAAGAGGAAAATAATGCTTACAGCATTGGTATGTCTGAAACTGCTTGACAGAACTCGTATGCCATTGGGCAGCACAGTTCGATTAAAAGAACTGGATACAAGTTGCTCGGATGGGGATGTATTCAACGGACGTTATTTTACTTTCTATATTTTGATATGTGCTTAAAAAACTAAGATCAAGCCTAGGTGTGATTAGGTCAACGGTCAAACCTTTCTTGATTTGGACGATTAGATTGATGATTCGTAGTTTTGATGGAATTGTTCGTGCAGCGAGCAGGTGGTACTCGACTATAGAATTCTCATTTATGAACGATTTTCAAGATACTAAATTACAAGACGCTGTAAAAAGGGATGTGTTAACTCTCGGCACTCAGTCTCGTCAGATTTATGACTCAGATACAAGTGGACAGTCATCTGGCAAATCTAAGTTTGGGTCTTCGATATGGAAAATTCTCGTCCTGGTGTTGTTGCTGGCTTTGGTACTGCGGTTGTGGGGAATCGACTGGGATCAGGGTGGTCTTTTCCATCCTGATGAGAGGGCCTTTCTATCCCAGGTTTACGATCTTCAATTTCCGGAAGGTGATGAGTGGTCTAACATCTTCGATCCCGATCAAAGCACTCTTAATCCAGGATCGTTTAATTGGGGCAGCCTACCGCACTATGCGCTCAAGTCGGTTCATTATCTCGTCGCTCCATACAAATGGATGAGTATTTTCGATTTGCGTTATGCAGGTCGTGCGCTTTCGGCTATTTCAGATACCTTCACCGTTTTGCTCATTTTTATGATTGGTCGCGCGGTCTTTAGTTCCAGGGTTGGTCTACTGGCAGCTTTATTGTCAGCGATCGCTGTCCAGCAGATTCAGCTGAGCCATTTCTTTGCTGTTGATACTTTCATGACGACATTCATTGTCGCCACTATTTTTTATTCCATTCGTGTTGCGAAAGAAGGTCGTCGTAGCGATACAGTTTTGGCAGCTGTCATGTTTGCTATGGCAGTTGCTACTAAATTCTCAGTTTTGCCATTGGGATTGGCACTCGTTTTTGCTCATTTAATATTTGCAACCTCGCGTAAAGGTGATCGGTATGACTCATCTGGTGTAGCTCCCAACGAAGCATCCAATCAGCGTCGTGTTACTTATCAGAATCTATTGATTACGGCGGCGGTTTTTTTCGTGGTTTTGATAGTTGTTCAGCCTTATATGTTTATAGATTTCAAAACGTACGTCGACAATATTTCAACTCAAGGGCAAATGGTTCGCAGAGAGGTGGATTTTCCGTTTACACGCCAATATGAGGATACTTCACGGTATTTTTACCAGATAGTCCAACTTGGAACCTGGGGGCTTGGCCCGGCCCTGGGAATAACTGTTTGGCTCGGCTTGATTGGTTCGGTTGTTGCCGGAGTGCTGGCGCAAAGAAAGGTAGACCTTGTAATACTCGCTTGGGTGATTCCTTATTTGTTGATTACCGGTTGGTTTGACGTGAAGTTCATGCGTTACATGATGCCGATAACACCGTTTCTCATCCTGTATGGTTCTCGCTTTCTTTGGTGGATTTTCGAAGTCATCAAGTCTCTGCAACCTTCAAAACGTTGGTTGCAAGCATTGCCAATTGGATTGGTTTTGTTGCTCACCGTTCATTACTCGCTGTCATTCATGAACGTTTACTCAGGTCCGCATCCAGTGAACGAGGTTTCTACTTGGCTTAGGAGTAATGCTGATCCTGGTTCTCAAGTTGTCCAAGAACATTGGGAAGAGGGAATACCGGGTGTTGTTGGCTTACGGATGCATGAGAGGGCTGAACTCTATAACGATGAGAATTATAAAAAGTTCGATAAACTCACCACCCTTCTTTCGGAATCCGACTATTTTGTTCTGTTAAGTAACAGGCTTTATGCAACTATTCCGAGACTACCCGAACGTTATCCCGTCACATCCACCTTTTATGAGAAACTTTTTTCTGGCGAACTTGGATATGAGATGGCGTATTCAAGTGGACGCCATATTGGTGGACTTGGTGTTGACTACTATGAGGATCCATTTGCCAGGTTGGATTTTGGTCCGCCTGAGCAGTTCCACCCACCATCTGAAGGGTTGTTTAATATTGGTTTTGGATGGGCTGATGAAAGCTTCTCTGTTTATGAACATCCTCAAACCTTTATCTTCGCTAATGAGGGTCGTTTAACGAGGCAGCAGCTGCGTAAGGAAATAGGCTCTGAAGACCTCAAAGGGACTCAACTCCAAAAAAGTCGTACGGGCTTACTTCTTTCTGAAGGCGATGCGTTATCCCAGCAATCTGGCGGGACCTGGAGCTCGATTTTCTTTTCGCGTTGGTTGCCCGATTGGATTACTCCGGTTGTTTGGTACCTGGGCGCCCAGGTTTTTGCTTTTATCGTCCTACCTATAGCTTTTGTAGTTTTTAGGCCATGGCCGGATCGCGGATATCTTTTCGCTAAGCCACTCGGTTTGGTTCTTGTAGCAACGGTTACATGGCTTCTGGTCAGCACGAGCATTGTTTCATTCAGTTTTTTGTCAGTATTGATTGGTGTTTTCATACTTGCCGCGATTTCATTGTTGACCCATCGTTTCATCGGAAATGATCTCATTAGTCATATCAGGTCCAATCTACGCAGAATAGTTTGGATGGAGGTATTGTTGATCTTGGCCTTTGTAGGGTTTTTGCTTGTACGTGCGGCCAACCCTGACCTGTGGCACCCGTGGAAGGGTGGAGAGAAGCCCATGGACTTCGCCTATCTCAATGCTGTGGTGAAGTCATCAACCGTACCGCCGTACGATCCGTGGTACTCAGGCGGTTATTTGAATTATTACTATTTTGGGCAGTTCATGGTTGCTTCTTTAATTCGCTTTACAGGGATTGTGCCGTCCGTTGCCTATAATCTCGCGATTCCATGGCTGTTTGCGCTCACGGCTGGAGGTGTCTTCTCGATTGTTTATGGACTATCAGAGTTAACTTTGCGGGCAAAACGGGTCGCTCCATGGTCACGTAGGGCACCGATTTATGCAGGTCTGATCGGTGTCTTATTTGTAGCAGTGGCTGGAAATATCGATGGACTTATTCAAGTATTTCAGGGAGCTGCTAGGGTCTTTTTTCAAGATGCTGCTTTTGGGCAATTCGATTTTTGGAGAAGTTCAAGAATGATGGCACCCGATTCATCAGGGCATGAAATTACAGAATTTCCTTTTTTCACGTTCCTTTTTGCTGATCTACATGCGCATTTGATAGCTATTCCCGTGGCATTAACAGCTCTGGGAGCTACTGTTGCTGCATTCCTACGTATAGGTAGGAACCGATCCAAAATTGAAGCCTTGGTCGGCCTGACCATGATTGGAATTCTGGTGGGATCACTCAGAATAATTAACGCCTGGGATTTTCCGACGCAATTGATACTGGCAGGTACTTTTCTGATAGGGGGACAGTTGCTGAGTTCCCGCAGGGTTTTGTTGGAAGGATTGATAATTGGTTTCGCGAGTACAACGTTTGTAATTATTGTTGGTTACGTCGTTTATTTGCCATTTCATGCAAACTTTGAACTGTTCAACAATGGAGTCGTCAAGAGTGAGTTTACAACCGAGTTATGGCGTTACATTCTCATAAATTCTATTTTTGTATTTTTGATCATTAGCTGGTTAGTTTTTATGTTGAGAGAGCGCCTTTACCATGCGTTTACATTGGTCGCTAATCCACCTATGCCGGGATCTGGTTTAAGAGGCTGGACGTGGCAGGTCCTCATGATTTTTCTTTTAGCAGTGGTTGCTTCTTTGGCTGCGATAGGTTTTGCAGTGGTTGCATTTGCTTTGATGATCGGTGTATTCGTGTTCTCGGTCGGCCTAGTTGCATATCGGTCCGGTATTTCCGGAAGCAGGTATTCGTTAGTAGCCGTTGGGTTCGTTGTCATGGCTATGGCGTTGGCGATCGGAGTGGATATATTTACTGTGAAGGACGATATCGGCCGTATGAACACGGTATTTAAGTTTTACCTGCAGGCTTGGGTCTTACTTGGCATTGCTTCCGCTTATTTTTTGTGGGTGCTGGCTGACGCGCGTAAGTTGTCGTTGAGTAGTGTTCGACTCGGTAGAGGTGTTTGGATGGGCTTGCTTGCGATTTTAGTTGTGGGCGTGATGGTGTACCCGATTCTTGGGACCAGAGACCGTAATAGCACCAGGTTTGATATGACTGGTCTGGGCTTGGATGGTATGGCTTATATGGAATCCGTCGTCTATCGACATGACGGAACACCATTGACATTGAAATACGATCTAGAGGCGATTGAGTGGATGCAAGAGAATCTAGAAGGATCGCCTGTGATTATTGAGGGTTTGACTGATTTGTACGGTTGGGGTAATCGAGTGTCCATATATACCGGATTACCTGCTGTGATTGGTTGGGATTGGCATCAGCGTCAACAGCGAGTCAAATATGCCGCGAGCGTCTCTCATCGAAGAGATGAGATTGATCGTTTTTATGACACGCCGCTTAGAGTTTCTGCATTGGAGATCCTCAACAAATACCAAGTGAAGTATGTTTATATCGGTGAGCTAGAACGAGCGAAATATGGATCTGCAGGCATAGCCAAATTCAAAGGCATGGAGGCCGATGGGCTTGTCCAAGTGTACCCGCCAACTGGGTCAGATAAGGAAACACCGGTTGCTATATATAAATACGTTCCGTCAGTAGATGTTTCATCTGGGACGATCAACTAACTCGTTTTGGAGGAGTCGTATATTTATGGCCTAAAGGAATTGTAGTTTTAGAAATTTTACGTTGGAGTTCATGAGTTATGCTAAGAAATTCACCAGAGAATATTTAATAGGTCGTAAATTTAAAGTGATTTTAAATATGAATGGTATAAAAGCTGTTTTTTTTGATATTTATGGGACTCTCGCTGGTTTTGATCCTCCCCGAGAGCAGATACAGATGCGAGCTGCTGAAAAGCTGGGGTTTATTCTTACAAAGGACGGAATAGATGCCGGATACCATATTGCCGATCAGTTTCTGACTCGGCAAAACTCCAGTAAACCGGTTCGAACATTGAACGCCAATGAACGAAGGGCGTTTTTTTCTAAGTATGAACAACTTGTATTAAAAGGCGCAGGACATAGTGTTGAATTAGATGTTGCTGAAAAAGTCTGGAAGGAGGTTAGTAAACAAGAGTATCGTTTGACCTTGTTCCCTGATGTGATTGGTGGTCTAAGTCGACTTAGAGAACGCGATTTGATCGTTGCAGTCATATCAAATATGAATCAAACGGGTGAACTTTTGTGTGATGACATGAATCTCACAGGGCATGTTGACTTCGCAGTCACGTCAGGTGAGACAGGTTTTGAAAAACCTGACTCTAGAATATTTGAGGTGGCTCTTTCTAAAGCTGGTGTACTTGCAGAGGAGGCAGTATTTATTGGGGATCAACTTGATTCTGATATACGAGGCGCTCAAAATGCAGGCATGCATCCGATATTGATGGATCGGTATGGTGGACATCTCGATTATGAGACTTATCCGCGGGCTGTCGATATGGACACAGCCGTTGGCCTTATCTGACGATGATCGTGGTGCCGGTAACTGGAGTCATCTTTCCTGTTAAGGAACGTGGTTACAAAAAGAAGTGAGATCTAGCCGTCATGAAAATTGAACGAGTCGAATCGATCCTGGCCGGTAAAAGCCAGATAGTAAGGGTTATTACTGATAATGGGTTGATTGGGGTAGGTCAATCTGCGTGTTGGGGCTACTTGGAAGCCACGGACGCGGTTGTGAAGAAATTTGCGGATTACCTTGTCGGAAAAGACCCTCTGGAGATAGAACATCACTGGCAGTATATGTATCGCATGGGGCCATTCCGCGGTTCGGTTATATCAGGAGCCGTTAGTGCTGTTGACATTGCACTATGGGACATAAAAGGGAAGGCGCTCGAGGCTCCTGTTTGGCAACTCCTCGGTGGTAAAGTTAGGGACAAAATCAGATTACATTTACTGATGGGAGGAATTCGTCCTGATGCCGCTGATCAGGGTACGACCTCTGAGGGCATTCGATTAAATGCTCGGGATGCTGCCGAAGCAGGCTATACGGCAATCAAGATAGATCCTTTGCCAGATGGCTTTCAATCTATGACGCTTCCCCGGTTGATACATGACACGCGGGAAAATGTAGCAGCAATGCGCGAGGGTGCTGGTCGAGATGTCGATATCATTCTTGAAATACATCGTAAATTGACGCCGATGAATGCCATAGCTCTTGCCGAACATTTAGTTGAATTCAGCCCACTTTTTTACGAGGATCCTATTCAAATAGATTCGGTTAAATCTCAGGGAGAAATAGCAAAACTTACTAAACTTCCAGTGGCCAATGGTGAACGAATGCATTCTATTTGGGAGTTCAGGGAGTTGTTCGAAGCTGGGGGTAGCCAGTATGCCAGACCTGATCTTGGACTTGGAGGTGGTGTAACCGGTGTTAAGAAGATTGCTGCCCTTGCTGAATCCTATCATTCAGCTCTTGTGACTCATAACTTTCTCGGGCCTGTGTTAACCGCTGCTGCTTGTAATATAGATACTTCCATTCCTAATTTCCTTACACAGGAATACTCAATAGAAGATGAACAACCTTTCAATGCGATATTTAATTCGTCATGGAAAAGAGATGGTGGTTTTATTCCCGTTCCAGACACCCCAGGAATCGGCATAGACCTTGAGGTGGAATCATTGAGGTCACAATCGTACGTACCACGTGACTTGCAGATCATTCCTATGCGAACCGACGGTTCAGTTGGATATTCCGTCTAGTGTTTGACCTTTATTAAAGTTGAATCTTGATCCCCAGAATAAACAGATGGTTAGTCTCATTGAGACAAAACTTCAGGCCGCGCTATTTAGGGAGTGTTTGGCCTTAGTTGAGGATGGTATTGCTTCTCCAGAAGATATCGATACGGTGGTCAAGAATACTATTGGGCGCAGGCTGGCCGTTGGTGGACCTTTCGAGATTTGGGAGCAGATCGGATGGGACTTGGTTCAAACAATTGCTGGAGAACTTTTTAAAGAGATTTCGAATTCTGAAGAGCCGATGGATTTAATAAGGAGTCGAGTCAACTCTGGTCAATTGGGTGTTGAGACTGGTAGTGGGTTTTATAGGTGGTCCAAAGAGGATATTACTGAAATACGCCAACGATTTGATGGTTCAGGAGCAGCAGATCCGGTTGTTGGAGGGCAACAGTGAAAACG